>VFQU01000522.1_pt1 | contig 33124 bp, 37 predicted proteins | sample 3512311 | NCBI WGS metagenome assembly VFQU01 (sample SAMN10412377, study PRJNA504923) | tailings metagenome | isolation source: Relicate 3 Philex TSF3 active mining site | place: Philippines: Tuba, Benguet | collected 2017-08-29
TCGGAGCTCGCGAGCAAGTTCGATTTGGTACACCGCTCCAATCAACTTTGTACTGCCGCGCAAAGCAATTGTATCCAGCGTTAAGCACTTCCCATCCGCGCACACTCCAATCGAGTACACAAGTACATGGGTATGGAGCTGCGGATCACTGTATTGTCGACGCTCCATCGTGTCAGTGACAGTTGGGCGAGATGTATGGTGATGAAAAGCCGAGTAAATGACATCTACTGGCTCATACTCACGATTCCTCTGACCACCTCGGCGAACAAGTCCCATAATTATCTTCAGTTCATTGACAGCGGAATCGACAGCGCGACGATGCGCTCTTTCTATTCGCGCGCGCTGAGCTGGCAACGCGTTCCCCCACACGATTGAGATTGATTTGTCACCAGAAAACACGAAATCAATTGCAGCTACCTTTCTGCAACGATTGACAGGGATCAGTTGGACACGCCCATCTGCTGAACACCCCAGCAGCAAGTTCGTTCGCTCGGATAGGGCCAGTGGCTTGAATGGATCGATGGCTAATGTCTTAAGCACAGCCGGCGGCAATTCAAAATGGCCTGGACTGGGGGGAGGCAGATGAGAGAACTCCATACTCTCATCGGTGCGATGATAGGAAGCCGCCTGAGTGGCCTCCGTGATGTTTGAGCAGCGGATTACTTGCGCAGTGAGCATATTTAACGTTCCGAGATCGCCTTGGAAAGTTGCTGTATCTCTGCGATCAGAATGTCGATCCGTTCGACAAGCGCGTTCGGCTCGTCATCCGATAGCGTTAAAGATTCGAGCTGAATCGATAACTGCACTAGCGTTTCGGAGACGCACCGAAGTGAATCATCCAGCGATCGCTGGACGGAATCAAATGGCTGTAACCTGTGAATAACAGCATCTGAGACCGCCGATGCGATTATCTGAATATCCTGCGCTTCAATCATTTTGCCTCCGGCACGGTGTCGAACTCGAGAATACAATCTGGTTACCGGACCAAAAAGTGATTCCGTTTATTTTGGGAGTGCATTGGTCTGTGAAATGAATGTCAATATGAAGCGCGTCATTTGATAGTTAACTTGCTAACTAGCAACATCCAAATATGCGCCGCGCGCATATTTCGTTTTTATTTGTTTAAATGCATTGGGTTGTATGTTTGTAAGTTAGTCTTTTCACGATTTCAGTGGACGTTCCGGTATCCGTCGGCGATTTTTTGATTATGGATATCGGGAATATCATTCAGACGGCGCGCTATAAACGTGAGGCATTAAGAAACCTGCGCGCCTGGATTCGGTCGCAGACTGATCTTGGAATGAAGCACGCCGATATATTGGAAAAACTCAACGCGGCTGGCTGGGTGGATCGATTCGGCGATCAGCTTGAACTGTCAAGGTATCACGTCGAACTCGCGATCATTAAGCGATCCACTCGACCCCGTTCATTGAGTGTCCAAAAGATGTATGTGCGCCATGACGACATTCGACGGCCGGCAATGCCACGTGCACTTGATAAGGATAAAACGGCTGCGTTTATAACACCGGCTTCAATCCAAACCCCGCGCCCATACGAAAAAAAGCAAGTTGAAATCCGCGATGCTTTAGAAGACGCATTTTCGGACGTCATTTGCACTCGGTTCGAAGAAGGAGAAGAGTGATGAGCATCTATTTTGTGGACAATCAAAAAGGCGGTGTTGGGAAGTCATCAATTTCGGCGCTCTTGATTCGCGTTCTCATGGACCGGGGCGAGCCGATGGTTATTGAGGTCGAGACGCGTGCTGGCTCGCTAGCTGGCCTCACGGGCGGCATGAAAATTGATGTACGAACGTTGCCGAACGAGTCCGCAATCACACGCGATCCTGCCGTTCTAGAAGATTTTTATTTGGATATAGCTGCGTCCGTTGGGGACGCTCACGCGGACGGGCGCGACGTGGTTGTCGATTTCGGCAGCGGCACCTCGCAAAGCTTTTGGGAGAAAGCTGCCGTTCGGTACCTTGTGGATAAGCTGAAGGACGACATTGTCGTCGTGGTCCCAACGACGGGCTCTGCCGATTCGTTGAACTCAGCAGTGCAGGTGTTGGAGGCCACTCAATCAATTGGGATCTCGCGACGCGTTTTGGTTTGGAATGAGCGAACTACAGTCGATCGAGCACCGGCAAACATCGCGGCGCTGAATTTGGACTTTGATGAATACATCATTGTACCCAACGAGCAGACCGGACTACTTCAGCGAGCAGCATCTGCCGGCGTGATGATTGAGAGGATCATCTCCTCCATGTCCGATGATGAGGAGTTGCGGGACCGCGCAGTTAAGCTGTTCCCGCTTGATCGTCCACTTATGGCGCAAATGAAAGCATTGGAGCAATTCAGTCGCTTGAGGATTTGGCTAGAGACGGCGCTAGTGAGGATGAGCCCGATCGTTAAGACCAAAGCTGCGCTAGATTAATGCGTAAACGATGGGTCAATTATTTGCTGGAGCTCGATGATGACTTACGGATTCAAGCGATCCGTGAAGATCTCTGCACATTTTCGAGTATGACGCCGGGCGATCAGGAGCTTGTACTAGTTAGCTTTGGAAGTCGAAAGGGGCGAACTTCATTCGCATCTGCGCTCACGATTTTGGTAGTGCTGGTCGGTATCGTTGCTGGCTTCGCTCTTGGCTGGCAGTCGCGTCCTCAAATCGTCCTTTCGCAGGCCCCAATTAGAGAAGAAGTGACACTGCTGGAAGCAGTCGCGCGCGATCGCGATTTATATTCATTAGTCTACCTGCCGTTAGATCAAAGGCGGGATCTGGTTAAACTGATCAAGGCTTACTTGGAAGCAGATGCTGTTTTGTCTGCCATGCGTCGAGGTCCGTACCCTTGTATCCGTGAAATTTGGCGTGATCAAATTCCCGAGGAAATCAGTGTCCCCTCGATACCGGATAGACTCTGTATCGTGGCGCTCCCAAGCAGATGAGAGGGATTGCTTTATTGAGAAATTGGATCAAGTCGCCCCTCGTTGATCTGGGTTAAAATTTCGAACCATTTTCCAAGAATTTCGGGATTGTTGCAGACAAACTGCCATTTGGGTTTTTCTATGTTTGCAACGGTTAGGGTGATCCCACTTTTCAGCATAGCGTCTTGATACAATTCACGATTTGAATCAGCCACTGCCGATCGCGTCGACAAGTGTTTGTCCGCGGTTGTGAGCTGATCATACCCCTCGATGTCCTTTGAGTACTCCCTGACATCGGACCAATCGATAACGCCGAGCCAGCCATGCTCAATTATATATAGTTTTCGACGATCATACGCGATGGCGGCCGCAAACATGGTTGTGCGATCGCGCGACGGATGCATAAAGAAGTCGGCAAATTTCGGAGTCTGCCCGATCTCTTTTAATAGTAACGATTTTGTATCTGCGAAGAGCTGGTCTTGGAATTCAAGGACACGCCGCTCGAAGATTTTTGGATTATTTTTGATCACTGCGAACGCTAGCACTGTGACCGGTAGGCAAACGACGAAAAATAGGAATGTGAACGTACCCAACGGATCGCTTTTTAAGCCTCGCTCTAACAATGGCAGAATGAAAAACGACGCGCCGCCGCCGAACGCAAATGCGACCGTCCAATACGGCAAATCGAGTTTTCGGCCCTCGAAGACTTTTTTGCTTACGATCATTTTTCCCATACTCAGTTCGAATTGGTATTCCAGCTCACAACTAGCGTAATTGTGTTTTCCGAATCAATCCCTTGGTGGTTCACAAGGATTGGTCGTGCGCCACTCGATTTTGCCGAGATTCCACAAATAGTTATCATGTTGACATTTTCGAATTTTGACAGAAGCTACGTTTTTTGTCAACTTTTTAGTTGTATTTCTTGACTTTCACTCGCGCCAGACGTATAGTCATGATTGCAGCCGACAGATGGCGGCAGATCCGAGCGCCCACATGTTTGCGTTTCCGAAATTTAATGCCTCACCAACGCTACGGATTGAGCGCGACGCGCTTTCATCGCAATTCCGCACCGCGATAAAGGCCGGAGAGCATTGGAAGCAAAAGTACAACGAAATGCTTCAGCAAGCGCAGGAAGACCATATCAGTCGACTGTATGGCGTTTTCTACAGAAACGGCGCTCAGGCCGTCCTCACCGCACTCCGACATCTGGCACAAAAACAGGTCGATCCTGCTAACGTTTTCGAACGCGATCGAGATGGAGATATCTTTTTCTGCAATGCCGCATTTCGACGCATTTTTGCCGAGGGTGTTCGAAATGCAGTCCAGGATTTGATGAATAATCAAACGTCACGTCAGGCGCGCTGGCATCGCGAGTGGAAGCTAAATGTCAGTGAAATAGCTGAGTATTTCATCAATAGCCGCGGCCTTCATGAATAAGCAGGCTGAATCGAAAGGAGTCATTTCATGATCCGCCGCCTTTTCGCGATTGCCGCTCTCTTGTTCTCGATTGCGGTGATCAACGCGCCCGCCACCGCCCAAACCAATGGCATTCCGAACCGTCAGGAAGTTGAGAAAGCGATCTTCGGCGGCGAGATCCCGCCCGGCGACGTCGTCCAGCAATGGATCGCCGCCATGTTCAATATCAAGCCAGGTGCTGGCCCGCAGCCTGTTTCCGATTCAGTGAGCGGCGACATCAATCAAACCGCATTCACGACAAGCCTCCCGCGCGTCATCGGCATTTTCAATATTGTGTGCGGCGTCTTCGCGATGATCGCGATTTTCTATCACGTCAGCGTCTACATGATCGACGTTGGCCGCGATGGCAAGCTTGATGGTCCTGGGATGGATCCGATTTGGTCGCCGATGCGAATGATGATGGGTATCGCGTTTCTTCTTCCCGTTCCGGGCGGGCCGGGATGGAGCGCCGCCCAGTATGCCTCACGTTACGCCGCATATTACGGCATCATGGGCGGCAACTACATTTGGCAGCGCGCAGCCGATTTCGCATTCATGCAGAATGAAGCGCTGACGCCAATTCCTTCGTTGACGACCTCCGTGTTCGTTGGCGACGTGCTGTATTCCAACATCTGCATGTCTTATTTCAATCAGCGCGCATATGAGGCGAACAAAAATCCGGACGACATGCCGATTCGCTTGACTGAGAACTTGACCGGCACGAAGGCGATTTATCGGTACTCGGCCTCAGCAAGACTTGCTTCTCGTGCGACATCTCTCCCGAACGCTTTCCATTGTGGTTCGGTCACCATCGAAGGAAACAAGAGTCCTAACGGTGATCAGAACAGGGGAGCGTTCAAAGCGGCGCGGGACTATTTAACCAATAAGGCTTGGATTCCCGGCTACACAAACGAAGGATACGCTGCGTTTAAGGCGCATTCCGACGCCTACAAGGCTCTGACGCAAGAAGCCTACGCGACGACGCAGCGGATTGTAGCGCTTATGCGGTCTCGGGAGCCTCAAACGCAAACTCTGCAAGATCAGATCAACGATATTGTCGAGAAGTTCGTTATCGATCAATCCGCAAAATACGACCAGTCCGTTCTCGCCGTCGCTCAGGCCGTTGCCAGGAGCGGCGAGACATCGACTTCGGCGATGGAACGCATTCGCCAAGCCGGCTGGACAAATGCTGGCGCGTTCTATCTTTCGTACGCGATTCAGGCATCAGCTATGTCGAGCATCACGTCGAAGATGCCGAACTACGAAGAACCCAATGTCTCCATCCAAGGGTTTGGCGGCCCTCAGCGGAAAGAGATTCTTGCTGAGTTGCCGCCAGTGCTTGAAGCCACCCGGAACGCGATCGACAATGCGACCCACAAGTCGTTCCAAACCGGCAATAAGCCCGGTTATCTCATCGACATTGTTCGGCAGATTTCCGATGCGGGGTATTCCGGTGGGACGCTCTCAGCAGCCCCTCTGAGGAATCTCGTTTTGATGGGTCACAACTATATGACTGTCGGTGGGGTTCTTATCGCAGCCAAAGCGGCGATCGACACCATTGGGGGCGACAAATTGCTGGGTGCAGCGGGGAATGTTCTCGGTGGCATTCCTGGTGCCGGCAAGTTCGCTGCATTGGGCACCGTGCTCGCGGGCGGTTTGTACGGCTTTATTGGCTGGATCGGCCCCTTCTTCCTGTTTCTGGGGGCCTTTCTCGCTTATGCGATGCCTCTTTTCCCAGCCGTAATGTGGTACGGCGCCGTGCTCGGATTCCTGGCGTTGATGTTCGAAGCCATCATCGCCTCCTCGCTCTGGTCGATTGCCCACATGCAGCCGGGCGACCGCGGAATGGTCGGGAGCGCGATGTACGGCTACTCCGCGAATATCAACCTGCTCATTCGCCCGATGCTGATGACATTGGGCATGATTTGCGGCGTGGCCATGTACTCGATCATGTCCGGCGTGATCTCCAATGGCATCTGGTCATACGCGGTTCCGGCTCTCGGCATCGACAGCTTCGCGCCGATCGGATTGATCGTGGTCATGATCGTAGTCATGACGTTCCAGTTGGCTCTGGCTTACACCAGCTTCAACATGATTTTCACAATCCCTGACAATGTGCCGCGGTGGCTTGGGCTCGATGCCTTCGGTCACACCAACCCGGGTCAGGCTATGCAGCAAATGCAAGGCATCATGACACTCGGCGGAATGCAGAACGTCTCCGGCGCAGCGCAGAATGCATTTGCAACCGGTGCCGCTGCCGGCCGAGAAGCAGCTCGGGACAAGATGATTCAAAAGGTCGTTCGAAATGATGCTGATCATGTAGTCAATCCCACTAATGGATCGCCATCCACCTCGCAAGCCGACAGAGATTTCCAGTAATTTTTCAATACCTGAAAGGAATGGTCATGAAGAACAAACCGCATCAGAAGCTAGTTAAGTACGAAGACGCGGAACTTTGGGCAGCCGCTTGCGATGCGCACGGCCCGCACATTGAGCCAAAGCTAGCCAAGCGATTGATCACTGAAGCGCCGGATCCCGATCATGAAATGGTCGATGTGCTGAAATCCTTTTTTTGATTTGAAAGCAAAATATTGTAAATGTTTAAAAATATGTTGCGTTATGTGAATGCAAACCGACCGCTTTTATTTGCGGTAACACTATTCGCCATCGGTGCCAGCCCTCAAACCTCACCTGCAGAATCGGTATGGATAACAGCGTTCGCTGCGATCGGGCTAATCTGTATTTGCATACTCAGCCTTCGACACATGCGATCCAATTTATTCAATGCCAACTCGCGCGAAGATGCGATCAGCGCACTAAGAAAGTTTCCGCCCTGGTTGGTGATTGCGGCGTGCGCGATCGTTTTTCTAGCTGGAGCGAGGCTTGGATATCAAGAAGCAAAAAATGATTTGATGTCTTCAATTTCGACATTGATCGCGAGCGAACAGCAACAGGTGATTGAAGCATTCGCCGATGAGCTCGGCGAAGACAAAGTCAATAAGATCATCTCCCGTTTTACCTCAAGATAGTGAAAACGTAATTTTCGATGGATCATGAAAATGGCTGCGAGAACAAGAGAACCCGAACTTCATTTTGGCACGGCAGTTTGCCTTGAGCTTTTCTATCAAGCGGTCAAAGCGAGAAGTCCCTATTTTACTGTTTATACGCGAAGCAATATGTTCAAAAAAATGATTCTTGCGCGGGTAAAGTTCTCTCAACCCGCACTGCTTGAGATCGCGCGAGTCTCTAAAATGGACATTGATCTTACTAAAAGTGACGACAATACGTTTTCAATTGAAATTCAACGATTGGTTGATAAATACCAACTGCAAGGGCTTTTCGCCTTTAATCCTCAACATGATCAACGTCCCTCACACCACGGTTGGCACCCCACCAGCTTTGATTTTTCTACGGGTGCTTCTAATTATAAAAATTGGACCTCTAAATTTATCAAGCTGCCTCTCGTGCAGCAGATCTTATCTGCAACGCTGATTTGGCTGTACATCGCGCGAATCGGTGATTGGCATATCCCTCACCACGAAGAATTCATGTGGACCACTGATGACGCGTTGTTTTCGCTGCGAAAGGCAAATGCATTCGAGGACTGGATGAAGTTGTTTTTACTCTACCGGCCCTGGCCGAATAGCCCCTCTTTCACTCTAAGCGATCGGCCGTGATTTTTGTTTTCGCACTATGTTTGTTGCCTTATTATATAAATTGATGATGTTTTAAAAATTGGGAATAAACATGGCTAGCAAAAGGCGCGTAAAACACTCGAACGCATCCAAGGTCGAAAGCCGTCCACCGCGCGGTGGCGACCCAGCCGTCGATCGCCACGTCGGCAACCGCGTCCGCCTGCGTCGGATGGAACTTGGCATGTCTCAATCCGAGCTCGCTGGCCTCATCGGCATCACCTTTCAGCAATTGCAGAAGAACGAGCGCGGCGTGAACCGCCTGTCGGCCTCGCGCCTCTACGAAACCGCGCGTGTGCTCGACGTGCCGGAATCGTATTTTTTTGAGGGCGTCAGCGGCGCCAAAGCGCTTGCCCTGCCGGCGAAGAAATCGGAACGCGCATTTCTCCCAATTCAAGACGAGGTCGCCAAGCGCGAAACGATCGAGTTGGTGCGCGCCTATTACGACATCACAGATCGCAAGCTGCGTCAGCAGATGGTCAATACGATGCGCGCCCTCGCCCGCACAGACGCGACCAGCCCGATCCACGATCGTCCGCAACGAGGGCGGCCGCGCTTGAAGAAATAGGCGCCGTGTTTCTGCAGATCGCCACCGCCGCGCTCGCCTGCACTGCCATCGATGGCGATACGATCCGTTGCGGCAGTGAGACTATCAGGCTTCAGAACATCGATGCGGCCGAGATGCACGGCCGCTGTCCCTACGAAATAGACCTCGCGCAGCGTGCGAAGTCCTTCACTGCCCGGCGCCTGACTGAAGGGCAGATCGAGATCGTCGTGGACCGTTCGCATCCACGCGATCGACATGGACGGACGATCGCGTGGGTAAAGATCGGGGGCCGGGATTTGGGTGAAGATCTTATGGCCGCAGGCCTCGCGAGACCGTGGGAAGGACGTCGAACGCCATGGTGCTAGCACCTTTCACGGCCCCGGCGCCCGGTGCAGCGCCCCAAAGATCACGGCCTCGCGGTTCCCACAGCGGCGGCAGCGCATGCGTCGCGCCATCTCCCGCAGATAGACGTCATTCCGCGACTTCCAGAAGAGCTCGCGCGGGTTCTGGCGATGCGCATGGCCGCACCAGCGGCAGAAGACCCAGACGAGCCGGCCGGACGCCACGGCATCGCTGAGACGAGGTCCGTCGATCGAGGGGAAGCGTATCCGGGCCATGAGAACGGGAGTAGAACATCGCTGGCCGGGCGGGAGTCAAGGCGTTGGGAAAACAGGGATTATCCTGCAAAACGGCGGCGAGGCGGATATGCAGGATAATGGGTTTGGAATCGGGGACTTAGATCAGTTTTTCTTCGCCGGCGGCGTTCCGGCCAGTTTCCGCAGCGCCTCGTCATAGCGCGAGCTGCCCGCTCCCCACGCGCAAGACCGCGCGGTTCTTCTGCGTGAGCAATCCCTCGTCCAAATCCACCTCGCCGCCCGTCTCCGTCGCGATCCGCGCCGCGAGCTGGCAGCGCCGACGATACCATTCCTCGAAGTTCATCATCGCCGGGCTGATCGGACTGCTCACCGCCGCATAGCGCCCGGCATAGAGGGCGTAATGCACCTCGAGCACCTGGCGCCGTGCTGGCTCCATCACCGCCAGCGGTGCCGGCTCCGGCAGCACGGCCGTATCCATCCGCTCCAAGATCCCGCACAAAGCCGCCACGTTGGTCGCTTTCGTTGCAAGCCCGCTTTCCAATTCCTCGATTGCGACGCGCTTGCGCGCCCCTAACGTTGCCGTCGGCACGACGTAGAAACGCCATTGGCCGAGATCGCGATGGTCGACGATCGTCTCGTCCGTCTCCGGGTGCCAGGCGAAGATATGGATCTCGGCATGCCGGCCCGGGATCTTGGCTTTGCGCAGCCCGAACTCGTCGAAGAAACCGGTTGCCGGCGCCACGTCGAAAACCCCAGCACTGGGCTTCACATTGCCTTTGGCAGTAATGCGGCCGGTCCAGGGCTGCAGGGCGGCACTCTGCTTGACCTGGATGCGCAGGCAGCGGCCGCGCTTCTCGATATCCCAGCCCGACCATTCGCCGCCGACAAGGGCGTAGGGCTCACCAAGATGCGCCGCAATTGCCATCTCGACATAGCGACCGCGGCCGTCGTTGCTCATGATCCGGCGATCGAAAGCGAGCGTCGTGGCGCAGGCAGCGAGATCGGGGAAGGCGAGGATGGTTCCGTTTCTTGGCGTGAGGGTCATGGTAGGAATTCCATTCTTCGCTTCAGCACATTCTCGTTCACATTCTTGTCGGCAATAACGAACTCGCGCGCGTTTCTGACGGCTTGATCGATGGTCGCCAACGCCAGATTTCCAAGTCCGACGCTGCGCAATCGCGAGAGATTCTCAGACGAAGAGATATAGAGCGCCTTCAGGGGCGAGATCGGCAAAGCGATGATCGCGTCGTCGGCATCCGGTCCGCTTCCCGAAAGAATTAAGCCAATATCAGGGAGAACGATCGATCCGACGCTCGTTTTCGAAAAATCGCAAAGCATCCATTCCCGACTGACGAGTTTCTCGATCAACTTCGATTCGAAACTCAGCGAGCCGACCATGATCGAACCGATATTCTCGATCAGTCCAGGGAAATGTTTTCGGGTTATCTCGACGGCGTCCTTCCCTAATGTTTCGAGTTCCTTCGGGAGTTCACCAGACGAAAGAATGCCCACGAATGTATGCTGCGCCTTCGCTTTCATCATTTCAATGCTGAGCGGACCGCGCATCAAGATCGACGAACAAAGCCAGCTCACGACCGCTGCGTCGGCGGCGGATAGGTTCGAGACGCCCTCCTTCTCCATTTTTTGAAAGACTTTGTCGGCTTTCGTATCGATGCCGTCGGTGATGGTCTTTTCGATATAATATTTGTCGGCGGCCGGTTGAGTTAGGTTCAGCGTCCAACCGTCTTTGTGATAGCAAATCTGCGCAGGAGCTTTGAGGTCCGAGTACACGCCACGCGGCGAACGTCTAAAAATGCGGAGCAAGCCCCTTTCGTCGGCCCATTTTTTTAGAAGCCATTCGGGTATGTAGTGCTGCCTCATTTACTCGATCGTTCCGAGTTACGATGCTCGCATCGATCGTGATTCACCATCATGATCGTATTCCAATTTTGGAGTCACGGCCGTGCCCTGGCTCGCCGGCGATATCGTCTTCACTACGATGCAGGTAATTCCGTCGAGCTCGTGGGCAATTCGCTCGCCTATCACGGCAAGAAATCCAGAACCTTCTTCGCAAAGTGATTGGCGAACTGGCGAATGACTTGTTGCCTAGGCCCATTCCGAAGCGGAAACTCATTCGCGAATTGGGACAGTCACTCGTGTGTGGGGCAGGTTCTGCAACAGTGAGCCCCCCCCAGAGATAAGATGGATGCGTTACGATACTTTCAATCATGGCATTAGAGGCGCCATCGATCTACCTAATCGCAGAAATCAGACATTTTTTCAAATTATGTGCAACTAAATCAATAGACGACTACGTCCCTGCCTTTTTTTCGCAAGGTTGTTTCCATTCGATAGGCTTCCTGGCCAGTTCTGACACGACAGCATTGACGAACTCAGGCCCCCCTCCAATCGCGTTATATATGCCGGTGACCCGCGGCGTGGTGATCACTTCACCGTCCGTGTTGTGAATTATCGCCTTTATCGCACCAAGGGAAAGTATAGCGTTCTGAATAGTTGTCGCATTGAGTTCGCTAGGAAGCGGCAACGTTGCTACCACTTGTTTTCCAGTAACACCCAATGTTTGAACAACGAGCGAGCCTGTCACGTTACCTGCTTGAGCCTCGGCGGCGATTACCCCAAGGCTACCTAAATCGACTTTTCCTTTAAGGACCGAGACTGTCGCCGTCAGGCGCAAACCGACGCCGACATAAACCGGTATTGATACAATTTCGCCGCCCTTAGAGGCCGACTCGTCATCAGCGAGACGAATCGCGGTAATTCGAGCGGGCTCGGTTGCTTTTTCATAAATCGAAAGAATCTTTGTCTGATCAGCGGCGGCGCGCTTGATCATTTCGAACTTGATGTTCGTAGCGTCCACAGAAATGTAGTCGAGCACTACTTGATAAACGTTGCCAGAAGTTCCGATATGCACAGGTCCGATCGCCAGGTTCGCGGAACCCTCCCGTTGCAGCACTGCAATTCGAGCAGCATTGTCAGGCAACGCCTTTAGAAGCGGCTTATGGTCCCAGGTTGGATTCTCGGTACAGCTATTCGCAGTCTTGCTGCTATAAACCGGTAGCGGATCCAACGGAACATAGGAGAAACCGGAATTCTTTTCACCGAGGCTTTTGGGCGGCTCGACCCAGCTCGCGCAAGCGCCGAGAGTAAGGACAGAACCAAAAGCAAGAATAATCACGCGAATACCGTTTTTCATTGCATTCCCCGTGATGCTATTTTGGAAAGTATATATTATGTTTCTGATAAATTCCACGATATATGCATGTATACCGTCGGCTCCCGCGATTCGATTTTGAGACTTCGAGTAGCTTTGATGCTGTGCTTAGGAAATAAAGGGAATTAGGCCATCTCAATGAAATAGCTTTCCACGCCTTATACTGGCTCGATGAGCCGGACTCATTGAGTATCTCTTGTACTCATCGTCGCGTCACGAATGAGTACCAAGATAGTCCTCATAGGAGCGAAGACTGCTATTGCTCACTCGGGCTGCATCTTCAGTTCTTCAGCAAAACTTTCGCGATCTAGTTCGATGCTCTGTAAATCGAGCTCGCAAATATGTCTAACCTTTCCACGAAAATATGAGTCGGTGTTAGCCAATTCGAGAAATGCGCGATCATTGGAAATGATCGCATCGACGAATGGCGAATAAACCATGTGCATGCCATCGAGGAGTGCGCCGCGATTGGCGCCGCCGGCAACGTGCTGTCGCATTGCCATTGTAGCCATAGATAGCAAGGGTCCACGTAGAAAAAGTTCCGGGTAGTCGATGAAGAGTCGCGTTACCTCTGCATTGGCGCATTCACCGATAAAGCCACTCTCGGCCCAGAAATTGGTCGCCGGCGTCCCATCAAGATCGACACGCATCAATAGCAGCAGAAACCCATAGAGAATGACGAACTTAGCTAGCGTTTCTTCTACCCCCCACGATTCAAGATCTTCGCGGATGGACCTGTAGATTGTAGTCACGTAAACGCCCGTTAGGACCACGATTTCGTTCGGATGTTCCCGTCCATCAAGAACGATCGCAAGGTTCTTGGATATCGAACGCAGAGCCGCAGTCTTTTGCACGAGATCGGAAAAGCTGTACTCAATGGTGCGTGCATACTCACGCGTCATCGCTGGCCACAACTCAGCCCAGGGGCTTCCAGCGCAAATGTTGTAGTTAACAATATTGTTGGGATACGCCGACCGCATATAACGAGTGGTAAGTTCCGTCGGAGTACCGAGTAACACTGGATCGAACAAAGCTTGTGCAGCCAGGAGCATTCGATCGGCGCGTTTGCGATCCGTACTAAGCATGATTTCCCAAAGTAGGGTCGGCGAAGTTACAAAGATCACGCCTCTCCGCCGTTGATACGCACGGGTGAGTTCAAGATTTGCGAGGGACCAGTTATCGACGAAGTAGTTGAATGCCGAAGTCTCCAGATATAGGCGTGTGCTAGTCCAAAAGCGTGCGATGTCCTCTTTGCCGTACTGCCCAAGAAGCGGCACGTCATTCGATTCGTCGACAACTCGAGGCCAATTTAACGCGCCATTGTCTGTACTACTCATCAAGCACCACTAGGCTTACGAGACAGGACACTGTTATCCAACAACCTGGAGAGCGATTTGGAGAGTATTGAGCTGAATATAGCGGGAAGTCACTGACCTCAATTCGCCAGCCGACAACCGAGCTATGTCCTTGTCGGCTGGATAATGTCTTGCGAAACTCTATTCACTACGAGAGCAAGTTCGAAATTTCCGACTCTGTGAAGATCGCTTGGTTTTCCCAAACAAGATGCTGAAACGTATTAGAGATAACCTCAGTCAATATGCCGTCGATGCCGTACCATTCCTCGCTTTTCTCACGATTAGAATGGATCGTGTCATCGCTAAAATCAATGCCAGCACTGGCTGCTTTGGTCGCAAGTTTAAATGCGTCGTCAAAAGTGATTTGAAAGCGCAATTCGTGGGCTAGCTTGTTTCGAAGCATATTGATAGCGAGTAAAGCAACTTTCAAATCTTCATCTATGCATCCCTCTTTGAATGCAGCATGGACTTTGTTAGCAAACATGCGGCGGCGGTTCTTGGCTACATTTTTACGAACAAGAATCTCGTTCAGGACCGCCTCAATGTGTAAGTGGCCTCGCAAGAGGAGATGAAGTTCCAGGCTCGCCGACTCGGAAATGTAAGAGATCAAGCTCGGCATCTTTCTCTCCACGTTATTCTCCTTTATGTTTCAATCCAGATGCCCCGCGCGAGCCGTAGAAGGTCTCCCTCCACACCCGGGCTAGTTCAATGAAATGATGTCGTGTCGGCCGAGCAGCTTGCCATGTCTCGGGAAAGAACAGATCGAGATGGACTCCAACCTGAGCAGCCAACCGCCCCATCTCTGCGATAGTTGACTTTAGCCCAGTGGCCTCAACGAAGGGTCCAATCACCGCGTCTCCGCCTCGCTCGGGTCTCAACATCAGTACAGAATTCATCGTCGGATGGCTGGCGAGTTCAGAGAACATTTTGTACATCTCGTGGCGCTTGTTGCCTGTAAAGCCATCGCGGGTGTCAAGCGCTTCACGTATCTTGATCGGTCGGAACTCGCGTTGCCTTGCGGCACTATCGGCATGGCGCCATCGTGATATCTGGCCTCTATTACTTGTGAAATAATCGAGCAAAAATACCGTCTCCAGCACATCGCGCAGTATCAGGGCGGCGTTTTGATTATAGCCGGATAGCGCGAGCTTGAGGCTACTACCGAGAGCATTGAATACGCGCAATGAGAATAGCTGGATAACCTTCAGATCCTGGTCCTCGGTTCTTAATTGGCGGAACGTATCGGCGAGATCCATAGCAGCCTCAACGATCTCGAAATGGAGTTTCGTCTTATCGTCCCCTTGAATAAGCGACAAGGCACGCTTTCGAAGCGCCTCTTCATGCAAATGCAGGCCTTGGAGATTTAAAGGCAAGACTTCGGGCATGGTGCCTGCTTTCAGCAGCTACATGATTGTCACGGCATGATCGTTTTAAAGATTCAGCGATCTGCTGCTATCGTCTCGCAATTATCGAAATACTGGATTTGAGTTTAGTGACTCCAGAGACATTCCTCGTTTGACCACTGATCTCCGGCTATCTGCCGCGCAGACTAATCTGTTCCTTGTTCCTACTCGCTAAGCCACGCTGGCGTTGAGCCGAAAATTGATGAAAGGTCGAGAGCCGCCAAATACTCTGGCCTTAGCAGCTTAAAAATATCTTTGTATTGAACAGAGGCAAACTGCGGGCCGGCCGCATAGCAATCAACCTCATAGGGTGCGAATAGTATATCGAGATGCTTCTCTCGGAAAACGAAGTGACTCAGAGCCTCCCATGTCGACGTGCCCCGGTTAATCCATTCGATGTCTCGTTCATATTGATCTTCACCGTGATTTTCACCCCTAATGAGACTCTCTCTAACTAAACGAGAGACTTCGGCGAACGCCGTTTTCGCATCAATAAAGATGCTCTCAAGAGATGGAATGCGGATTAGGGGCTCGAGGATATAAGCTGTTGTGTAGAAATTCATATTTCCATGCGCAGCACCCGCAAAATAGAAATGTATCGCAGCCTGCAACGAAAGAACTTTGCCGACAACAATCGGCTCGCTAACGCCTCCGTCAAATGTATTTGTCCGGCTGTGCTTTTCGTGCCCGAAATTGAATGTGCCAACCTCTTGACTGAACTTTGCATCTCGCATGTTCAACGCGGAGTCGAGAAGCAGAGAGTTGAAATAGTCTGACGCGTATCTAATGTCGGGATATTTAGAAGAGCTAAGATCAATCATCATCAACTCGGTTTCGTAGCCAGGTAGCCCATCCCAATTCTCTCCGAAAGATCGATGGGTCCATGATATTTTTGATTTCTCTTGGATTACTTTTGCTGCTGCGCCAACTGCAGCAAGCTGATGATTTACGGCATCGGCGATCGCCTTATTCCGATCGTCGACCCCATGCCTAATACAATGGAGGTCAGCTACCGCTTCTGGAATGCTAATGCCGTCGTCCAATAGAACGGGGATTAAGTATATGTCGCTCGCAAGCCTCTCTTTATGTTTATCGAGCGCGATTTTGATTTCACGTTGCACATAACCTCTCCGATCGACGGAGTTGGTCGAGAAGAACATGATGATGAAATCTGCTTTATTGAGCACCCGCTTGATTTCGAGATCCCAATTCTGACCGGCCTTTAGCTGCTGGAAATCAATCCAGACATTAAAGCCTGCCGATTCAAGATAGCGCACGCTTGGAAGGACACGCTCGCGATCTGGTGTCGCATAACTGATGAAAAGAAGCGGATCTTTCTGGTGCATTTAGTGCTCTCATGCATTGGCTGAAGATCAACCAATGATATTGGAGCACTACGATTCTTGCGAGTACGATTTGGTGGTCGCTGATCTATAGACCTTGAAGGGCCTAACCCTTCCGCCACGGCGCCGCGGCGGCGGCTAACGCCTGCCAACGCTTTAACGTTGCCTCAACGTCGCGCATTCGTAACTCTCCACCGCGCGCCAAGATCTCATAGACCGCAGCCAGGGCGGCCGCATCCGCTGCGGCAGCATGAGTAGCCTTCCGTTTCACGAACTGAATAATGCGTGCGGCGATTGGCGTAGGGACTTCAGACTGCTCACCAATCGAGATTAGAAGTGAGTCGGCCGGTAGTTTTCCGAGTTTCAAGGATTGCGGTCGGCCTGGTGACAACATCGAAAGCCATTGCCAATCATAATCTGGCGCATCACTAAAACATTGGTACCCGACCAACTCTGCGCAAACCTTTTCTAAGGCGTCTTCCCTCGCTACGCCAGAATCGAGCTTATCGATGGGGATACGGTGCACGCGCTCGGCTTCCGCGGACCAGAGGAGACTTTTCCAGTCGTTATGCGGCCGGATAAGCGCCGCACCAACCCGTCCGTCGCTACGCGCCCAGCCGATCTCAATCGGATAACCATTCTCGAGACTGCTCGCCTCAATGTCGACGAATGCAATCATTCCTTCGACAACCACTTCGCAGCCCGCCAAGTCTCCGCCGCCGAACCATGAAGTTTCTCGTCAATGCTAGCGGCGATCGGCGGCGTGATCGGACAATGTTCGAGGTCGTAGATTTTGAAGTCATCACCAAGGATCCAGTCATCGCCACGATATCCCGAGATCCAGTTTCTTGCGCGAATCCGGGCGTGAGCCGGACAGCACGGCAAGTACCAGTCACCATTCCAATCGTGCAACAGCGCTGGCGACCCGCAATCAATGCAGGTGCTCTCTGATAGAGTTTCCGCTTGATTGATCAGCGATTCGATCTGGTCGATGACATCGACTGGCACTCCGCTCGCCCAATCGATGTCAACGCGAAGAGAGCCATACTTTTCTTTGATCTCAAAAAAAGTAAATTCATTGCCACCACGCAAATCATCAATAGCCTGGATGAGACGATCGATAATCTCCTTCCAACCCGGAAGATGGGCATAGTTTGGGATGCGAGTCATCTAGCCTTATTCTCTCTTCCTCTTCTTCACCAACTTCGGCCGCCATGCACGGATAAGATCCTCGAATTCACTTCTGGGGCCATAGGCATGGGGGTATTCGCGTGAGAAGGCGAACAACTCGAATACGCTGATCATATCCTCTGCAATCTGCAAATCGACGCTCCAAATCTCGGTTAGTTTAAAAGCGCCACAGGTATCTGAATTCCACCAAGCCAACAGAAAATTTGCGACTATCCTGGATTGGTGAGTATCGCCCTGCGCGATTTTGATAAGTCGCCGCAATGCCGTCTTCGGTTCTGGTCTTTTCTCGATCCTTTTATTGACGCAAACATCGATCGCTTCGTCGCAAAAATCGATCTCTGCTTCGTTATGCCCGACCATTCCATCCCCCTACTCATCGGGTAGCCTTAGAATCTAACCGCTGAATTTCTAGGATACAGACTCAGCAGCCTCAAAGACTTCATACAGCGACTTCGCCTTCTCTTTTTCGACGTCCAAGAGTTTCTCGCGCTGAACTTTGGATGCCTGCTCGATGACAAATTCTGGCACCTCATCCGCCAAAGCACGTATGTGCTTTCGGGTCCGAGCGGCGTGCGCATAACTGAACGGAAATTTTTGCGAAGGAGGCCGAATCGACGCTGTGAATGCGTCAGCATCCTCCAACTCACTTGGATACCATCGCTCTCCCGAACTGAAGCCGGTTTTACCGACTGGGTGCGAGATCCGATGCTTGCGCGCTAGGTACAGAATCTCGACGGCCGCATCCAGACGACTAATGACCTCGGGCATGCAGCACTTCTCCACTATTGACAAGGGTCGATCCTGTCAGAGCGTATCACAGCGTCGTTCTTTATGCAATTAAAAGATGACATTTTTCGGTGATACGGTGAGTATCGAGAAGCCAAAGCCTCAATATGCGCCATACGCATAATCGATCACTTAGAATTATGAGATAAATTCCGCATATGCGTCTGGCGCATATTTTTTTGGATTATTTTGACGAAATATCCATCTGGCGCATAATTTTAGTTATCTGTTTATCTAGTTATCTTTTTTGATCTCCAATTTCATGCATGCCGCAAAAAAAGAGAGTTATTTAATGTATTACCATTGACTTCTCCTGCCCATCGGCATATACTGTTTCTTGTGAGTGGCCACTTACATAACAAACGACTGAGTGACCCCCGACTTTTATGGGGGATGGAAACTACTAACAGCGCGGGTCTTTTTCTTCAAAAGACCACGACTGAGTGACCCCCGACTTTTATGGGGGATGGAAACTACTAACAGCGCGGGTCTTTTTCTTCAAAAGACCACGACTGAGTGACCCCCGACTTTTATGGGGGATGGAACACCGAAGCCTGACCACGAACTTATGTGGTCAGGCTTCTTTTTTAGTTATGGGATTAGTCGCGGATATATGATCGGACAGACTTTAATTCAGGATGCTCAACACGATTGAGTTCCGCCAATAATTTCTTCTCTAGTCCACTTGAGTATCGATCAAACGCAAGCCGGCCGGTCGAATGCCCCATAAGGCGATCGATAAGACAACCTTCAACGCCGACGCGCGTCAGCGAAGACGCGAAGTCGTGTCTAAGCGAGTACATGGAAAGCATTGGATCTTTGATTCCGATTTTCCTCAAGTAGCGGCCAAACGCCTTTCCAACGACTTCGCCGCGGCGTTGAAACTTCCCCGATGGTTGGCAGTCCTTAAATAGGAACTCGCCCCCTTTGGACTTTCGATCCTGCACAAACTCCATAAATCCTAACCGTCTCAGTTCATCTGAGATCGGAATGTTGCGAGCCGAGAATTCCGTTTTCAACGTCTGGCCGCTTCCTTCTCGAACCTGGATGCACGCTATTCCTTGAATTTCGCCAAGATCTTTAAACTTAATCTGCGCAGCTTCTTCGCGTCGAAGACCCGCCAAAAGCATCAATAGCGGTAGCCAAAAAAGCGCATCGTGGCGAACGAGAGTGCCTGGCTGGTTTCGGAAATGCTCACTCCGCATTCCGGTGAAGATCGGCGAAGTAAAAAGCTGGGTGAGTTTTTCTTCGAGAAATGGGAGACGCTCCTCGTGGGCCGGACGACGGCCTCCCCTCGTCTTCGGCCGACGGAATCGCTGACCTTCGAAAACGTTATCTTCGACATCGCCATTCTTTAGAGCGTGCTGCCAGACGCTTGACAGAGCGACATGGTGCCGGTTCCAAGTTTGCGGAGTGAGCACCGCACGGTCGTTGATTTTCTCCGCTTTACCTGGGATCTCTTTTAATGGAAGCCCGACATATCGAGATGACTTGCCGTAGTATCGCGGCAAGCTAAGAACGAAGGTTCGGAACTCCGCAGCCATCGCGCGAGAGATTCGGTGTGCCGGCAGGTTCCCGAAATACTCAATTAGCAGTCCGATCGTCTGCCGATACTGGGCAGTTGTTTTCGTCGAGAAACGCTGTTCGACGCGCATGTCACGGAGGAAATGCTCTAAGCAGTCCTCAATAAGATGGCCAGACAGCGCGTGTCCGGTACGCGCATTCAATCTCGATTGGACTGCACCTTGATCGATAGCGGTACCGCCAGGCGCTGCGACTTCTACCGGCACAGCCAACAACGTCACGGATTGTGACGGCAGCATTCTGCCACCTATCTGTGCCCCAAGCCGAACGAGCTCGCTCAATCGTGCTTCCAACATCGCGGGAGCAACGGCAGTCACAAACTTCCCGAAGATCACGCCATTGAAATCGCAGGCGACCGATCGACGACGAAGCAACGCCGCGGCTAAGCCTTCGAGCATCTCGAAGTTGCCGCAGTCCATGGCTGACTGAATGCATATCGACTCTGCCTCGAGCTTTTTGATCAAAGCTTTTCGATCTGGATCCGACAGCGATCTCGGATTCTCGACGCGTTGCCGATAGAGATCGCGAATATCGGCGAGCGCCCAGCTCACCAGTATTCTGATCTGCTCCTCCGGCAGCTTTTCGAGAACCCCAATCATATCGAACTGCGCAATCCAGCGTCTGAGAAGGCTGGATAATCGCCCAGCGAGTTCGATCCGCTCAAAATGACTGAGTTGACCGAGGCTCAGCGCGACATCCAGCCTCAAGTCTAACCGGCGATACCGGAACGTCGGCCGGCTCTGCGCACGAAGGCGAAGGTTGATTCGCCAATACCAACGATCTCCACGTCGATAGATCCCAAATGCCATCCCATGACCTGCCAGTTTGTGTGACAGGGCGTGTGACACGCGACCCCAGCTAAGCGCCTAGCGGCGCAAAGCTGTGAATTTCTCCAATGACTTAGGGGGATTGTGGCTGGGGCGCTAGGATTCGAACCTAGGAATGCCGGTACCAAAAACCGGTGCCTTACCGCTTGGCGACGCCCCAGCAAGCGCGCGACTGTTTAGCGTTCTCCGAGGCTCTTGTCGAGTGGAACGGTGAGCCGGCCCGGTTATCGTCCCTGGGCGCGATACCGGGTCAGAGACGCGATCACGTCGTACCAGAATTTGGCGCCGGGCGCCGCAAACAGCGCGGTCAACAGCCAGCCGACCAGTGCCGATAGGTCTGCCGGCGAACAGAGGACGATTCCCGGTGGCGCCAGCCATGAAAGATACTGCCGGGCGAAATCGGGCCATTGGGTGGATCGGCATTCGCCGCCCGTCATGCGCTTGAATAGCCCGTTGACATCGGAGATCGCCGAAGGGCGATCCCTCATGCTCGACACGATCGAATCGATCTCGGTTTGCGACGTCGCAAACAGGACATGCCCCGATCTGGAAGCGTCGTAAGTCCGCTCCGCGATCGCAAGCGCGTCGACATTGAACGTCCAGGCCGTCAGGAATCCCAGCGCGAATACCACGACAGTGCTGCGCTGCCTGACCCGGTCGGACGCCGCCTGCACCGCCGCGTCGAACCGCCCTTTCATTTCTTCCGCCAGCGCCACACGGTCTCCGCGAAGCTTCTCCAGCCACGGCGCCGCCGGCGCGCCCGTAAAGAAACCGGCCGTTTGGATATGATCGAGAGCAACCGCGAGGAACCGATTCGGTGCGACGCCGCTCAATCGCGCTTCGCGCCCGAAAATGATTTGCCACAGCGAGCGTTCGGTCGACGCGGGCGTCTTCGAGGCGACCACGCTGCGCGAAAGTTCTTTCGCCAGTTCGGGTGAATCGAAAGCCCGTCCGAGCGCTTGCGCCAGAAAGTCCGCGCGCACGGCGAAGGCCCGCGCCCAGATTTCGAGGATGGCGCTCGATACCGCCGCGACCGCCGCGAAACTCAATGCCAGCGCTAGCGCAACATCGATCAAGGTCGAATTCATTCGGGCGCCTCCCTAAGCCGGCGCGCGCCAATAGAGTTTCGCGCGATACCGATAATCGCCTGGATGGCCGCTGCGCTCGACGAAATCAGGGAACAGCTTTGCGATTTCATCGATTTCGTCCCGTCCGCGCGCCAGTCTTTCGTCCGAGAATCCCGCCGCCTTCGCGATTTCCTGCGCTGTGCGCCAGCCTTCCGATAGGCTGCAAAACGCCGCGAGAATATGGCGCTCGATCGAATTTGCACGGGCAAGCTCGACGAGGAGTGGATCGCTGGTGAAATCGATTTGGTCGCGGCGGATTAGGTCCGCCTGAACAAATTGATAGGAAGCCGTGCGGATCTTGCGTTCTCCGATCAGCCAGCCGATCTGGCGCACGAGCCACCCAAAGAAGCCGCCGAAATCGCGCGACAATCGGTCGATTATCTTTTCCAGACGCGCGCCGGTAACTTCGGCGAATCGGCGCACCACCATGACCTCAATGCGCGGCCGGGCAGGCAACGCAATCTCCTGCATTGCCGATCCGCAAAGCGGGACGATCCGCCGGAAATCGGGACTCGCGGGATCGATGTCCACACCTTCCGCTATGTCAGCCGCCGAATCTCGCGCGCGGCCGAAAACCCCGAGATTGTCCTTATGAAGGACGAAATGATGGCGCAGAAAATTCTGGCAATTGCGCCGACCCAAAACGAAGTCGTGATCGCGCAACCGTTGATCCAAAAATCCGCCGAATCCACCGAGAAGCCCGCAGGCCAACGCGAAACGTTCGGCGGCTGGTGCGCCCGCTTCGCGGCGTATGGGCGCGACGAGAAAGCGGCTGAACACCGTTTCATCGAGCGTCCGGACCAAATCCTGCGCTTTGAACCGCGATTGGTTCTTAAAGGCGCCGGGGATGCCCAATAGCGTCGCGACCAAGCCCGTTTCGCGTTGCCAGCTACGCGGATCGACCGACGGAGGCTCCGGAAACGGATCGATCATCAGGACCGCACGGTTGGCTTCCCGGTCGCTGGGAGGGTTTCGCATACCGTCTTTGGGTTCAAACAGGCTGCGTCGAGCGATTTCGAACGGCTCGTTGTTAAAGGTCCCGCCATCGCTCGTTTGATACTCGTAAAGTTCGTCCAGATTCCGCGGACCGAGCATATGATCGAAATTCGGATCGTAGTCGCTTTCCCAATCGGGCCGGATTTTGGCTTCGCGGGATGGATTCGTCGAATCCACGTCGAGTGGCCATGATCGCCCTTCGTACGCCGCCTTGCCCGGCACGATCCGGCGCGTGCGCAGCGCGCCGGGAACGGCGGCGCTGCCCAGCGTGATCGAAATGAAACGCTCCCACAGGCCGTCGTTCTTGCGACTCTCGAATTCATCGAGTTTTATCGCTTCGACGTCGCGCGGCAGCGTCGCCGCGTCGATGACGAGGTCCGGCGTTTCGGCCGTCGCGAATTCGCCGGCGCTTTGGGGCGCAACGCCAGCGCCCGAGAACGCGATATGCGCCCGGTCCGCGTGCAACCGGATGCCGTGCGCGGGCTGGTCCTTGTCGCCCTGGAACTCGATCTTGTAGAGAACGCCCCGCAGATTGCCGAGCGTGATGAATGCGTGCAGATTTCGAGCAACGTTCGGCGACGACGCACGCGTATCGACATTCGCCGCCGGCGCCACGGCATTCCGGCCGACATCGTTCAGAATCGTCGTATCCAGCAGGCTAACGATCTCTCTGTTCGGCCTGAGATCGGCATCGCCCATCAAGCCGCCGGCGCCGAGCTCCGGGATAAAGCGCGGCTTGACGACCCACGCGTCGTAAAGGGTCGGCAGAAAAACCGTTTCCTCGCGCCCCAATATCTTGACCGTTCTCGGTTTTTCGCGCTTGGCCAACGCGATCGGCAACAGAGCAGCACAAATCGATCCAGCCGAAGCCCCTGCTATGGCGGTCAGGACCACATTGTGATCCGGCACATCCGGATCGCCGGCGGCTTTGGCTTTTTCCCACTCGTTGAGCGCTTCGAATAGAAAATCGAGGACGCCCGCCGTGTAAGCGCCGCCGGAAATCGCACCTGCCATGCAAAGCGCGATCTTGAACGTATTGTCGTCCGCCATCGTGCCCCCGGATTTGATTTATAATTTTAATATTCAAATTTTGGGTGGATAATAACGCAGCAAGCCGCCGCCGTCACCGACAACAATCGGTGAACGAATGAGAATTCATATTATTACTAAATTGGACGTTACTTCGCTTTCGGCGCCCGGTTTTCCACGTACCAGCGATAGGCCTGGGCCAAGCCGGTTTCGAGGTTGTATTTGGGCTTCCAGCCCAGCGCCATCAGGCGCGACGGGTCGGTCAGCTTGCGCGGGGCGCCGTTGGGCTTGGCCGTGTCGAATTCCAGTCTGCCCTTGTAGCCCGCCACTTTCGCGACCGTTTCGACGAATTCGCGGATCGAGACTTCCTTGCCGGTCCCGACGTTGAACGCATCCGTGCCCGAATAGCGTTGCATCAGGAAGACGCAGGCATCTGCCAGATCGTCGGCGTGGAGGAATTCGCGCAACGGCGTGCCGTCGCCCCACACGGGCACGGTCGGCGCGTTCGTGGTAACGGCGCGATGCACCTTCACGATCGTCGCGGCGGGCACATGGCCCATTTCGAGATCGTAATTGTCGTGCGGCCCGTAGAGATTCGTCGGCATGCACGAAATGAAATCGACGCCGTATTGCTTCTTATAGGCCTGGCACATCTTCAGGCCGGCGATCTTGGCGATCGCGTACCATTCGTTGGTCGGCTCCAAGGGGCCGGTCAGCAGCGCATCTTCGTGCATCGGCTGCGGCGCCAAGCGCGGATAGATGCAGGTCGAGCCCAAGAACAGCAGCTTCTTGACGCCCGCGAGATAGGACCCGTGGATGACCGCGTTCTGGATCGCTAGATTGTCGTAAAGGAACTCGGCCGGGCGCGAGTTGTTGGCGTGGATGCCGCCCACGCGCGCCGCCGCCAGGAACACCGCGTCGGGCTTGTTGGCGGCGAGCCAGGCATGGACCTTGGCCTGATCGCCAAGATCGAGTTCGCGCTTGTCGACCGTCAGGATCGTGCAGTTCTCGCGTGCCAAGCGGCGCGCGATCGCCGAACCGACCATGCCCTTATGGCCGGCGACGAAGACCTTTTTGCCGGAAAGATCGAACTCAGCCGCTGCGGTCATTGCGGTGGCGCTCCCGCTCGACGATTTTGAGATCGGACGCGACCATTTCCTGCACCAGCTGCGGGAAGGTCGTCTTGTGCTTCCAGCCGAGCTTGGTGTGCGCCTTGGTCGGATCGCCGAGCAGGAAATCGACTTCCGTCGGGCGGAAATAGCGCGGATCGATCTCGACCAGAACCTCGCCAGTCTTGGCGTCCAGCCCCTTTTCGTCGACGCCCTTGCCCTTCCATTCGATCGGGCGGCCGATCTCCTTGAAGGCGAGTTCGACGAACAGGCGCACGGTCTGCGTTTCGCCGGTCGCGAGCACGTAATCGTCGGGCGTATCCTGCTGCAGCATCAGCCACATGCCTTCGACGTAATCGCGGGCATGGCCCCAATCGCGCGAGGAATCGATATTGCCGAGATAGAGCTTCTTTTGCAGGCCGAGCTTGATCGCCGCCACCGCGCGCGTGATCTTGCGCGTCACGAACGTCTCGCCGCGCGTCGGGCCTTCGTGGTTGAACAGAATGCCGTTCGACGCGTGCATGCCATAGGCTTCACGGTAGTTCACCGTGATCCAATAGCCGTAGAGCTTGGCGACCGCGTAAGGGCTGCGCGGATAGAACGGCGTGGTTTCGCGCTGCGGGCGTTCCTGCACCAGACCGTAAAGCTCGGAGGTCGACGCCTGATAGAAGCGCGACTTTTTCTCCATGCCCAGGATGCGGATCGCTTCGAGCAGGCGCAGCGTGCCGATCCCGTCGGCATTGGCCGTGTACTCGGGCGATTCGAAGCTGACGGCGACATGGCTTTGCGCCGCGAGATTGTAGATCTCGTCGGGCTGCGTTTGCTGCACCAGGCGGATCAAATTCGTCGAATCGGTCAGATCGCCGTGATGCATGAAGAAGCGCACGCCGTGCTCGTGCCGGTCGGCGTAAAGGTGATCGACGCGCCCCGTGTTGAACGAGGACGACCGGCGCTTCACGCCGTGGACGATGTAACCCTTTTGGAGCAGCAACTCGGCGAGATAGGCGCCGTCTTGGCCGGTGACACCGGTGATCAGCGCGACTTTCTGGGACATAGGGCTTTCCGGACCAAAACTCTGGTGAGGGGCGGGGGTTTAGCACCCATTCGGGCTGCCGACAACGGCACGGGGCGCGGGCTTATGCCACTCTGCCGGCTGCGATCCACCAAGCGGAAGGTGCTTTGGCTTTCAAGGCCTTGGCGGCCAGGGCGGCGTTTTCCGGCCGATCGAACAGGCCAAAGCACGTGGCCCCGCTGCCGGACATCCGCGCAACCCGAATCCCCGGCAAGCCCCGCAACGCCGCCAAAATATCGGCGATCGCGGGCACCAGACCGATCGCCGGGGCCTCCAGATCGTTCCCGGCGGCGGCGAGGTTGGCGAGGTTCGGCGCGAACTTCCCCCCGGCCGAGAATGCGCCGGATCGCGCCTTGAACACCGACGGCGTGGCCAAGGCCACCCCGGGATTGACCAGCAAGACCCCCCAATCGGGCAAGGCGCCGGCGGGCTCGACGATCTCGCCGATCCCGGACATCCAGGCTGGCACGCCGGCGACGCAGACCGGCACGTCAGCGCCGAGCATGGCGGGCAGATCGGCGGGAATGGGCGCGGCCCAGAGCTTCGCGAGCGCGCGCAACGTGGCGGCCGCATCGGCCGAGCCGCCGCCGATGCCGCTGGCGACCGGGAGATTTTTGGCGAGGCGCAACGCGACATCCGGCCGCCGCCCCAAGCGTTCGGCGAAAAGCATCGCGGCGCGCGCGACGAGATTATCGCCGCCCGTATCGAGAGATGCGGCGAAGGGCCCGTCGATCGTCAGCGAAAATTCGGGCGCGGCCCGCGCGACGACGCGATCGCCGATATCGGCGAAGGCGACGAGCGATTCCAGCAGGTGATAACCGTCCGCGCGCTTGGCCGTAACCGCCAGCGACAGATTCAGTTTCGCGGGCGCGAATTCTTCGATAAGCGAAGTCGGGGGCATCATCGCTGGCGCGGGCTGGGAATCGGGCGCAAACCCTGCGGCGCCCAACTCGGGCGCGTCAGCAGCACGCGCTTTTTGACCGGTGTGGGGGCGTAAAGCGTCTTGGTCGCTTCGACGATGGCGACACCGGCAAGGGCCGGAAAGAATCGCCGCCCCGCCCCTTCCCAGGCTTTGGCCGTGCGCAACCACAGCGACCCGCCCAGCGGCGGCACGAACAGACCCATGCGCGTTTGCTGCGGCACGAACAGGTTTTCGCGCAACAGCCGCGAAATCTGGCCCGCCGTATAGGGATGGCCGTGACCGAACGGCGTGCGGTCGAGCCGCGCCCAGATGCCGCGCCGGTTGGGCACGACGATCAACACGCGGCCGGCGGGCGACAAGATGCGCCAGATCTCGCGCATCAGCCCGCGCAACGATTCCGCGTGTTCCAGCGCGTGGACCAGCAACACACGATCGATCGACATATCGGGCAGCGGCAGGCCTTCTTCCTCGACCAACGCCGTCGCGTTGGGGCCTTCGGGCGGCCAATGCATCACGCCTTGCGGGCCCGGCATCATCGCCAGAACGCGCGAGGCCTGCGATTTGAACGGGCGCAAATAGGGCACGGCATAGCCAAGGCCCAGCACCGACTGCCCGGCGACATCGGGCCACATCGCGCGCAAATGCGCGGCCACATGGCGGCGCGCCACCTGGCCCAAGGGCGAAGCGTAGAAATCGCGCAAATCGACGACATCGGTCCACATATCGGCGCCAGTTTAGCAGAGAACCGCGCCGCGTTGAGACCCGACGCGGATCGCGCTAACGTCGCCGTCCCTCGCGAAGAATAAGGAACCGTCCATGAAGCTCGCCTACAGCGCCGCCAGCCCCTATGTCCGCAAAGTGATGATCGTCGCGATCGAAGCCGGACTCGATTCGAAGATCGAAAAACTGCCGATGATGGTGCGCCCCGACCAGCCCAACGCCGCGCTGGCGACGGACAATCCGTTGATGAAGGTGCCCACGCTGGTCACCGATGCGGGCGACAAGCTGTTCGACAGCCGCGTGATCTGCGCCTATCTCGACGGCCTGAACCCCGGCGCCAAGCTGATCCCGGAATCGGGCCCGGCGCGCTGGAAGGCCCTGTCCTTGGAAGCTTTGGGCGACGGCATGACCGATGCGGGCTTGCTGGTGCGCTACGAAACGGCGCTGCGCCCGAAGGAGTTGCAGTGGAAGGAATGGATCGACGGTCAGACCAAGAAGGTCATGCAAGGCCTCGATCAGCTCGAGAAGGATACGTCGGTCTTGTCGGGCCCGCTCAATATCGGCCAGATCGCCGTCGTCTGCGGCCTGGGCTGGATGAAATTCCGCAACGTGTTCGGCGATGTGCTGGCCACGCGCCCGAAGCTCGCCGCCGCGATCGCCAAGCTCGAGGAACGCCCCTCGTTCAAGGCGACCGTGCCGCAAGGATGATGCTGACCGCCGATCAGATCGTCGCGAAACTTGGCCTCGCCCCCCATCCGGAGGGCGGGGCCTATCGCGAAACGTTCCGGCATGCGGCCCCGGACGGTTCGCGCGGTGCCATGACCGCGATCTACTACCTGTTGCGCGAAGGCGAGGTGTCGCATTGGCATCGCGTCGACGCGGCGGAAATTTGGCACTACTACGCCGGCGCGCCGCTCGAACTCGCCTTGTCCGCCGACGGCAAGACACGCACGACGCAAATCCTCGGGCCCGCGCTCGACAAGGACGAGGCGCCGCAGCGCCTCGTGCCCGAAGGGCATTGGCAAAGCGCGCGCAGCCTGGGCGCATGGACTCTGGTCGGGTGCACCGTCGGCCCCGCTTTCGAATTCGCCGGCTTCGAAATGGCCGCGCCGGGCTGGGCGCCGGGCCTTTAGAACCCTTTAAAATCGCGGGTGCGTGAAATCTTCGCTGTTTCGCGCCCGGCGAAAGATAGGAATATAATCTTATCTTTTTAGTTGTTGCATTTCACGTTTTTAGGTTCAATTTAGGACCCTCTTTTTTCCAAGGAGGGTCCCATGTTCGAACGCAAATCAAACTGGCTGCTGAACGACGACGAACTTCATCCCGCCGATCGGCCGGGTTCGGCCGATTGGTTCACGCTCACCGACGAAGTCGGGCGCGGCCGCGCCAACCAACGCAGCGACGTGATTAAAATCGAATCGCTGCTCGGCCGTGCCGGGCTATTCGATGTCGAACGGCTCGACGGGCCGCTCGGCTACGCCAACGAACAGCTCGACAAACCAATCCGCGATTTCCAGCGCAAGAACGGTTTGGCCGTCGACGGATATCTGCGCCCCGAAGGGCCCACGATCGGCAAGTTCAAAGAACTTTACGGGGGCGAATACGCGCCCTTCCCCGCCCCCACACCCGCGATGATCGACGCGCATCACGCGCGGCGCGACCAGGGCGAGGACGGATTCCTGGTCGATCGCTGGCCCGCGTTGGACGTGCGCCCGCATCCGCGTCTCGATCCGTTGCAGAAGGATTTCGGCTTCGACGATTGGAACGAGGCTTGGGTGCGCTTCCAAGCGGGCCAGCGCGGCACGTTCGACGGCATGCCGGAGGAGCTGCTGAAGAACATCGCGCAGAACGACGTGCGCGGCATCGTCCAGGCGCGCGACGTGGCGCAGCGCTGGGCCGCTTATCGGCCCGAAGACGGCAGTGCTTTCGCCCGGCGCATGGTGCAAGCGCTAGAAGGCAAGCCGATCCTGCAATCGGCTTTCCTCGCGGGGCCCGTGCCCCAATCCCCGCCGCTGGGCGTGCCCACGCCCACGGGCCTCGCCGATTACGGAAAGTTCGTGCGCGACGCCCGCGCGGCGGAGGGCGAGGCGGCGATCGACCCGAGATCAGAATCGCAATCGACGAAAACGCCGGCGAAAGAAGTCCCGCCAGACGCCCAAGAGCCAATAAAGTCGAAAGCTGAACCTTCCGATGCACCGATCTTCCGGCGCCCACGCGATCTGACGAGTTGCGCGCAGGTGGATGCCGAATCACAACGCGAAAATGAGCGGGCCGACAGCCTTCGGCAGCAAATCGCCAAGATAAAATCACAGATCTCATACTTCGATGAAAAGATTACCGAACTCGAGCGCCCCAGAACGATCCTCGAAGTCCTGAAAAATACAGATTGGCCGAATCTGGAAATACAACCGATGCCTCAAAAAGATCGATCTACGGGACCAATCGCACCATTTCCAGTGATCGTCGCAGCACCCGCGCCGATTGGCATGCCGGTTCCACCACTGCCTCCGTTGCCAATGCCCATCGGCATACCACAACCGGGGCAACCGATGCGCCCGCCCTTTGAAATTGGCATCGATCCAACATCAATCAAACAAGGGCCGTCCGCGAAAGAAAAACGGCTCGCCGAAGCCGAAGGATTAAAGTCTCCAAAAGAGCGGCTCGAAAGGGAAGTGGAGACGCTGGAAAGTTCCTATCAAGCCTCCCTGAGGGTTCTACGGCTGCTGGGAGAGCGACGTAAGGAACTGAACTGCGATCAGGCGAATTAGCTCGCTGGTTGATTGCCCTTCAACGACGCGCGGCTTCGATGCGTGTCCAGCAGGATTCCGCGCGAAGCCGCAGCATCGTTTCGTCTCGTTCGGCCGAGCTCCAGCCCGGACGCGTGTCGGGCGATCTTTCGGCGGACGCCGGAAAATTCAAGCGCTCGAGCAGCGCACCTTCCTTTCCGGTCTGCGCATTCAACCAACCGACCTGCCAGCGCACAGCTAGATCCAGATATGGAGGCAACGTCCCATCGGCCAGATAGATCCCCATTTTTCGAATCGCTGCCGGATATCCGCAAAATGCTGCGGCCTGAAGAGAGAGAAATCCCAAATCGCGATCTCCGTCATCAACGTTCTTCTGATCGCGCCACTCCAACATCGCGATGCCGAATAGGTAAAAAGCCTCGAAGCTAGCCTCGGCCTTCGCCATTCGCGTTATATCGGCGACGAACCGCCATTCCGTATTTGGCATATAAGGGGGGCGCGCAAGAAGCCATTGGACGCGCGCCAACAATGCAGGCACGTCCTTACGTTCAAATGCCCAAGCGAGACCCATCGCGTCTTGCCCGATGAAGTCGGGGACATTGCCAAGCAGCGACCTCGATCGGGGCGTGGCCTCGCGATGATTGAACACTGCGATCGACGCCATCAACCGCCACGCGATTGCAGCCTCCGACGTGCCGTAATTCAGCGAAGCAACCGCGAGATCGATCGCGGCACGGGGATTGTCGGCACGCGCCGCATTGGCGAGCAATTCGATGCCACGCGGCATATCCCGCTCGAAACAATTCCCATTAAATCGCGCAACGCCTTCAAGGCGCTGACGCTGGGACAATTCAATGCCGCCGTCATCCGCCAAGACATGGCGCAAGCGGGCGCAATCCGCCGCGTCCTGCGCCGCCGCCGGGGTCGCGAGGCCGATTCCCAAAGCGAGAAGGACAAGAAAGAATTTCACGCCAGGATATTGGCGCGCCCGGCGGTGCGGCGTCAATCGCGCGCGCGGCCGAACAACACGTCTTTCGACGCCAGCACCGCCCCACCCACGACCAGCGCGCAGGCGATGGCGAGCGTGAGCGTCGCATGGCCGCCGCCGGCGATCACCAGCAAGCCGGTCGACAGGATCGGCGTGAGATAGGACGCAGCACCCAGCGCTTTGATGTCGCCCTTCTTCATGCCGACATCCCACAGATAGAAGGCGAGACCGACGGGGCCGAAGCCCATACCGATCAGTGCGGCCCATTGCACGACCGTGCCCGTATAGGCGTTCTCGAAAATCACATGGCAGATCGCGGCGAGCGCCGCCGTGCCCGCACAAAACGCCGTCACCGCGTCGGTCGGCACGTCGCCGAAACGGCGCGACAAGACCGAATAGCTCGACCAAATGATCGCGGCGGCGAAGGCGAAGCCATAGCCCCAAAGTTGCGCGGTTTCGAAACCGGCGGCCCCCGCCCCCGCCCCGACCACCAGCACGCAACCGGCGAGGCCCAGTGCCGCGCCCGCCAAATGGAACCAGCGCAAGCGTTCGCCCGGCAGAAGCCCCGCGAACAGCACGATCAGCAACGGCCAAAGATAATTGAGCAGATTCGCCTCGACCGGCGGGGCCAAGGCCAGGGCCGCGAAATAAGCGGCGTGATAGCCGAACAAGCCGTAGAGCCCGAGCGCCCAGACTTGAGGGCGCTGGCGGAACGGCGCCACGATGCTTTCGCCGCGCCACAGGCATTTGGCGATACCGAGCCCCGCCGCGATACTGAACGCGACGGCGCACGCGAAGAACGGCGGCGGGGCGGCGATCGCGGTGAGTACCGCGAGCGACGACCAAAGGGCGATGGCGCCCGCCCCGATCAGCGTGGCGGCGCGAAGGGAAATTCCGGACATGGCGGCGCGCAATCTATCCCGGCGGCGCGATCATTTCGCCTGAAATTGCGGATCGACTGCCGGGCGATAGGCTTGCGCCAGCGCGTTGGTCTGGCACGCCATGCCCACCACGGCGACGAGTTCGGCCAGCATCGCGTCGTCGGCACCTTTGGCGCGCGCGGCAGCACTATGCGAGGCGACGCAGTATTCGCAGCCATTGGCGATCGACACGGCGACGTAAATCAATTCCTTCGTGCGCGCGTCGAGAGCGCCCGGCGCCATCACGGTTTTGAGATTGGCCCAGATGCGTTCCAGCGTCGCGGGATCGTGCGCGACCGACTTCCAGAAATTGTTCACGTCGGGCAACCCTCGCGTCACCTTGATGTCGTCGAACACCGCCTTCGCGCGCGGGCTTGCCTCGTCGTAGTTCAGCGGCTTCACGATCGCCATAAGGATTTCCTTTCGATACGAAAAGGGCCGCCGGTCGCCCGGCGGCCCCGATCTTCCCATCCCGATTTGCGGGATCAATACATGTGCTGGCCGCCATTGATCGACAGCGTCGAGCCGGTGATGAACCCGCCCTCGTCCGCGACCAGGAACA
>VFQU01000523.1_pt1 | contig 33107 bp, 34 predicted proteins | sample 3512311 | NCBI WGS metagenome assembly VFQU01 (sample SAMN10412377, study PRJNA504923) | tailings metagenome | isolation source: Relicate 3 Philex TSF3 active mining site | place: Philippines: Tuba, Benguet | collected 2017-08-29
GGTCTCGAGGAAGATCTGGCCGTCGGTGATCGAGATCACGTTGGTCGGGATGTAGGCCGAGACGTCGTTCGCCTGCGTCTCGATGACCGGCAGGGCCGTCAGCGAGCCTGCGCCGAGGTCGTCGTTCATCTTCGCCGCGCGCTCGAGGAGACGCGAGTGCAGGTAAAAGACGTCGCCCGGATAGGCTTCGCGGCCGGGCGGACGGCGCAGCAGCAGCGACATCTGGCGGTAGGCGACGGCCTGCTTGGACAGATCATCATAGGCAATCAGCGCATGCTTGCCATTGTCGCGGAAATACTCGGCCATGGTGCAGCCCGCGAACGGCGCGAGATACTGCATCGGCGCCGGGTCGGAGGCGGTCGCGGCGATGATGATCGAATATTCGAGCGCGCCGCGCTCTTCGAGCACCTTCACCAGCTGCGCGACGGTCGAGCGCTTCTGGCCGATGGCGACATAGACGCAATAGAGCTTCTGGCTCTCGTCTTTGCCGTCGTTGAGCGGCTTCTGGTTGAGGAAGGTGTCGAGGATGATCGCGGTCTTGCCGGTCTGGCGGTCACCGATGATCAGCTCGCGCTGGCCGCGGCCGACGGGGATGAGCGCGTCGATGGCCTTGAGGCCGGTCGACATCGGCTCGTGCACTGACTTGCGGGGAATGATGCCGGGCGCTTTGACGTCCACGCGCTTGCGCTCGACGGCCTCGATCGGGCCCTTGCCGTCGATCGGGTTGCCGAGGGCGTCGACCACACGGCCGAGCAGGCCCGGGCCAACCGGCACGTCCACGATGGCGCCGGTGCGCTTGACGGTGTCGCCTTCCTTGATGTCGCGGTCGTTGCCGAAGATCACGACGCCGACATTGTCGACTTCGAGGTTCAGCGCCATGCCGCGGATACCGCCGGGGAACTCGACCATCTCGCCCGCCTGGACGTTGTCGAGACCGTAGACGCGGGCGATACCGTCACCGACGGAAAGAACCTGACCAACCTCGGAAACCTCGGCTTCCTTGCCGAAGTTCTTGATCTGGTCCTTCAGGATTGCGGAGATTTCCGCGGCGCGGATGTCCATCAGCCGACCTCTTTCAGTGCAAGCTTGAGCGAATTGAGTTTTGTCTTGAGCGACGTGTCGATCTGGCGCGAGCCGATGCGAACGACGAGGCCGCCGAGAATGGAGGGATCGACCTTGACGTCGAGCGTGACGTCCTTGCCGGCGACCTCGCGAAGCGTGGCCTTCAGTTCGTCGCGCTGGGCGGCGGTCAGGTCATGGGCGGTCACGACGCTGGCCGAGACCTCGCCGCGGGCTTCCGCAGCGATCGCGCGGAATGCGGCGATCATGCCCGGAAGCGCGAACAGGCGCCGGTTGCGCGCCACGACCTTCACGAAGTTGCCGACGACGCCGCCGATCCGCGCCTTTTCCATCACGGCGGTGATCGCGCGGAGCTGGTCCTCGGCCGAGAAGACGGGGCTTTCGATCAGCCGGCGAAGGTCCTCGCTCTCGTCGAGAAGGGCCGAGAGGCGATCGAGGTCGCGCTCGGCTTCAGCCGCCGCGCCTTCCGAGGCGGCCAGTTCGTACAGGGACCGTCCGTAACGGTCCGCGACGCCGGAAATCAGGGAGCCTGTCTGTGCCACGGACGGCCTTTTCTCTTCGCGGTTGCCGGGTGAGCCGCAGGAGTGGGAGCGGAGCCGAAGCTCTGTCTTAAATCCTTGACCCTGTTGATTTTTTCCGACCGGACGATCCTAGGACCATCTCTCCCGGCCAAAAGTCGATTGCCGTCTAGCACAGGCATCCGGGACTCGCAACAAGGCTGCCCGAACCCTTTTGCGGCAGTTTTGTCGCACGTGGCGCCGCCTTCAGGCGACGTAGCCGAAAGCGAAAGCGAGCGCGAGCGCTGCGAGTGCGATCTCGAAGAGCAGGCTCAGGACGTTGAAGCCGGTCATGCCGCGGTCGACGAGCATCGAGACGAGACGTCCGAAGGCCGTGAACCCCCAGCTCAGGCCGAGCGCGAGATAGAGAAGCGGCTGTGCAAGCAGCATCGCCGACAGACCGAGCCCAAGGTAGAAGCCCGCCATCGTGGCGCGCGCCTCGCCCACCGCCTCCGGCGCATGATCGGCCGTCCGCAGCCTCAGGATACGCAGGCTGACGCGCGGCGCAAACAGGAGGACGAGGCCGAACAGCACGGTGATGACGGCCGAACTCCAAGCCATCCATTCACCCTGGCTGAGCGGCCAGGGGAAAACGAACTCCATGTCACTGTGCTCCGAATCGGGAATTGATCGCAGCCGAGCCTACGCGCCCGCGCGCCGCTTGGAAATCGGTCACGCCAGATGCCGGAAGGCCGCGACGACCTCCTCGTAGACCTTCCGCTTGAACGGCACGATCAGGTCGGGCAATTCGAGCATCGGCTTCCACGCCCACTGGTCGAATTCCGCCTCGTGCCCGCCGGGCGGCGGGTTGATGGCGATCTCGCTTTCGTCGCCTTCGAAGCGGAAGGCGAACCAGCGCTGCTTCTGCCCGCGAAACCGTCCCTTGAAGGCGATGCCGACGAGCTCGGCCGGCAGGTCGTAATGGATCCAGTCCGGCGCCTCTTCGATGAGCGAAGCCGTGCGGATGCCGGTTTCCTCGTAGAGCTCGCGCTTTGCGGCTTCGAGCGGGTCCTCGCCCGCATCGATCCCGCCCTGCGGCATCTGCCAGAGCTTCGTCGTGCCTGCCATCTCGCTATCGGTCGCCGCGATTCGTCGCCCGGCCCAGACCAGCCCTTCGCGGTTCAGCACCATGATGCCGACGCAGGGGCGATAGGGCAGCGTCTCGGGATCGACGGTCTTCGGGTGGGCCATGATGCGATTACCTTCCGGGGTCGCTCGCGAGAGCGGAAACGGGGACGATCTCGATGCCGCGCCGGCGCGCCTCGGTCGCCCAGGATGTTACCGTGTCGACCGTGACGTCGAACGCGGTGCCAGCTCCGATCGCATAGCCGCGGGCGCGCGCGGTGCGCTCGAGTTCGTCCAACCGGGCGAGGATCGAGGCGCGGTCGCGCGCCTGGTCGATCGTCGCGTCGACGCCGGCGAGCGGCACGCGATTCGGTGCGGCAAGGGTAGGCGCCAGCGTTCGGGCGCTCGAACCGTCATCGAGATACATCAGCCCGCGTTCGCCGAGTTCGCCCATCAGCGCGCCCATGGCGTCGCTGCTGGCAACGAAGCGCCCGCCCATATAGTTCATGACGCCGACATAGTTCGTGATGCGCGCCAGCGAGAGCCGCAAATCGCGCAGCAACTCCCCGCCCTGCGCCTCCACCCGCAGCGTGTTGCGGCCTGGATCGACGTTCGGATAGTCGAACGGCTCCATCGGCACCTGCAGCACGAGTTCGTGCCCCTTGCGCCGCGCGGCCTGCATCCAGCGATCGAGGCTGTTGCCGCTGGGCGCGAAGCCGAGCGTGATCTCGGGCGGCAAGGTTTCGACCGCGCGCTGCGAGGAGGTCTGCGAGATGCCCACCCCGCCGATGACGATCGCAATGCGCGCGCCGCGCGCGCCCGACCATGGCCGCGCATAGACGTCGAAGGGCCTGCGCCCGTCGGCAGCCCGGACCGGTAGCAGACCTTCGTCAGCCTCCTGGATGAGATCGGCATCGGGAATGTGCGCGACGCGCAGGTCCTGGCCGATGGCGCTCGGATCGCGAATGATGACGACATTGCCGTCCGCGCCGGGTGCCGGCGGCTCGACGCGGTGGATCGACGGCCCGTCGGAGCCCGAAGACGGCCCGCGCGTCACGGTCGGCATGGGTTGCGGCTGCGATTGCGGCGCGACAGCGACTTCTTGGGGCGTCGAGACGGCAACCGGTGGTGGAACGCGAAAGCCTGAAGGCTGCAGCGCCGTCCAGACGGAACCCGCCAGAACCAGAAGCGCCAGCATGGCCGAGCCGGCCTCCCCGGCCGTCGGCAGACGAAGGGCGCCGCCATCGACCTTGCGGTCGAGGCCGAGCGGACGGTCTAGGAGATCGTCCTTCCAGGCGTCCGTCCGTGCCGGCACTCGCTTCTTCATGCCTATCCCCCGAAAGGCTCTCCCGGAGCCCTCCCCGGAATCAAGACCGGCAACCGGGGCCTGCCCGATTGCCGGTTTGGAGATCATGGCCGGCGCGCGACCCGCGCCGGCAAGTGCTTGTCAGCGCTGCTGAAGCTCGGCGCGATCCGGGCTCGGCGGGAAGGCCGGGTCGGTGCGCTCGCCGCGCAGCAGGCCAAGGGCGAACTGCAGCTGCACGTCGTCTTCGGCCTCCGGCGGCACGTAAGCCGACGAGCCGGAGCCCTGCTCGCTCTCCTCCTGGCCGACGATGTGGCCCGGCAGCGCGGATTCGCCGCGCGTGGTGTTCTCGCCCATCAATTCGGGCGGCAGCGGCTGCTCGACGATGATGTCGGGCGTGATGCCCTTGCCCTGGATCGAGGTGCCGGCCGGCGTGTAGTAGAGCGCCGTCGTCAGGCGAAGCGCGCCGTTCTCGCCAAGCGGGATGATAGTCTGGACCGATCCCTTGCCGAAGGACTGCGTGCCGAGCACGGCTGCGCGACGGTGATCCTGAAGTGCGCCGGCAACGATCTCCGACGCGCTCGCCGAGCCGCCATTGACCAGCACGATGACCGGGGCGCCGTCGATCAGGTCGCCGGCCCGCGCATCGAAGCGAGTGATGTTACTGGCTTCGCGGCCGCGGGTCGAGACGATTTCGCCGCGTTCGAGGAAAGCGTCCGACACCGAGACCGCCTGGTCGAGCAGGCCACCCGGATTGAGGCGCAGGTCGAGCACATAGCCCTTGAGCCCGCCCTCGCCGGCCTCGGCCTTCAGTTTCGTGATGGCATCGGCGAGATCGGCGGACGTCTTCTCGGTGAAGGAGTTGATCTTGACGTAGCCGACATCCTGCTCGAGCCGGTAGCGCACGGCGCGCACCTGGATAACGGCACGGATGATGGTGAGCTTGATCGGCTCCGCGGCGCCCTCGCGCAGGATCGTCAGCTCGATCGGCGTATCGACCGCGCCGCGCATCATGTCGACGGCGTCGGACAGCTGCATGCCGCGCACTTCCTTGCCGTCGATCTGCGCGATGAAGTCGCCGGCAAGCACGCCAGCCCGCGCCGCAGGCGTGTCTTCGATCGGCGAGATCACCTTGACCAGCTCGTTCTCCATCGTGACCTCGATGCCGAGGCCGCCGAACTCGCCGCGGGTCTGCACGCGCATGTCCTGTGCGGCATCCGGATTGAGGTAGGAGGAGTGCGGATCGAGCGAGGAGAGCATGCCGTTGATGGCGCTCTCGACAAGCTCTTTGTCTTCCGGCGGCGTGACGTACTGCGCACGCACGCGCTCGAAGATGTCGCCGAAGATCGCCAACTGGCGATAGGTCTCGGAGCCTGCGGCATTGGCGGAGGTTCCGACCGCACCGTGGACCAGGGTCATGGCCGAGGCCCCCATGAGGGCGCCGGCGAGAAGGAGAGAAACCTTACGTACCATTTCCTGTCCTTACTGTGTTGCGGCCTGCCCACCATGGAGCAGGGTCGATGGGGCTGCCATCCTTGCGAAGCTCGACGTAAAGCTCCGGCCCGGCATTCGTACCGTCCATTCCGGCAGCGCTTGCAATCCTTGCCTCGGACATAGCGCCGATGGGCTCACCCGCAACGACGGTCTGGCCCAGTGCCACGCTGATTCTTGCGAGACCTGCCAAGACAATATGGTAACCATCGCCAGCATTCAGGATCAAGAGTTGCCCGTACGACCGGAACGGCCCTGCATAGAGGATCGAGCCGTCCGATGGAGCCGTGACGATGGCGTTCGAATGTGTTGCAAACATGTCTCCCATCAGCCGCCCGCCGGTGCCGTCATCGGCCCCGAAACGGCGCGAGATCGTGCCTGAAACAGGTGGAACGACCTGCCCGCGCAGGTTGGAGAACGGCACGCTGGCAAACAGTTCCGGCGTGGGCACGGACGCCGGCGGCCGGTTCGCAGCCGCCGCCTCCTGGGCTCGCCGCGTCTCCTCGGCCCGTCGCGCAATGTCGATTTCGGCTTCGAGCGCATCGATCAATTCATTGAGAGAGCCGGCTTGATCGGCCAGCGCCCGCGACCGCTCGCTTTCGGCGACGATCTGCTCTTCCGATGCCTCCCGCAGTCTCTGCTTCTCGGACAGAAGCAGATCCATGCGGCTCTGCTCCTCGACCTGTTCGCGCATGGCAGCCACAAGGCGCTTCCGCTCGCTTTCGATCTGCGAGGAGACATGGGCGAGTTCGTTGAGGTCTGCGAGGAGCCCCTGCGTTTCCTCGCGCAGTTCCGGCACGACCGAGCCGAGCAGGATCGCGCTGCGCACCGATGACAGTGCATCTTCCGGCTGCACCAGGATCGCCGGCGGCGGGCTGACCCCCAGCCTTTGCAACGCGCCGAGCACCTCGGCGAGCAGGTCGCGGCGCTCGGCAAGCGAGCCGCGCAACGTTGCCTGCTGGTCGCGCAGGCCGGCGAGCCGCGCATTCGTCGCCTCGACCTCGTCGGCCAGCCGCCTTTCGGTGGCCGCCGCGTCGACGAGTGCGGCCGTGATCGTGGCGGTATCCTTGCGCAGCGCCTCGACCTCTCCGGCGAGCCGGTTGATGCGTTCGTCGGCTTCCTCGAGTTCGCGCTGCAGCCGCTCGCGCTCGGCGGCCGTCTCCTGCCGCTGCCGCTCCAGCGACGCCGTATCCTGCGCATGCGCCGGCACGAGGCTCGCGCAGGACAGCGCAAGCCACAGCGACACGGCCCGCAGGATGGCGAATCGACTGGCTATGGTGGGTCTCCCTTCGCGCCCATCGTGGCCGGCAGGCGTTAACGAAGCATCAACCATGATGCGCCGCCAGCCCCGTCCCCCTCCATCGTCTGCCTATGCGGCATTTCTTGGAGGCTCTCGTCAATCGCGATGATAGGGGTGCCCGGAAAGGATCGTCGTGGCGCGATAGAGCTGCTCGGCCAGCAGGATCCGCACGATCTGGTGCGGCCAGGTCAGCTTGCCGAAGCGGATCGTGAGCGTCGCGCGTGATAGAAGCGCCGGCCCATGGCCGTCGGGCCCGCCGATGACCAACCAGAGCGCCTTTGCGCCCTCGTCCCGTTCCCGGGCGATGCGATCGGCGAAATCGCGCGAGCCGAGGTCGCGGCCGTTCTCGTCGAGCGCGACGATTGCGGCACCGTCGGGAATGGCGGCCATCAGCCGCTCGGCCTCGTCCGCCTTCCGCTCGTCGGCGGATGCCCGCCTGCTTTCGGGCAGTTCAACGAGACTGGCATAGTCGAGACCAAGCCCCGATCCGGACTTCGCCAGCCGGTCGAGATAGCGCGCGGCCATCTCCGCCTCGGGACCGCTCTTCATGCGCCCGATCGCTGCAATTCCGATCCGCATAGCCTTCCGGCCTCCGGACGGTCCTGGCCGGTGGGCCTAGTGGACCGTCTCTTCGTCGAGATCCGGAGCCTGCCACATCTTCTCGATGTTGTAGAACTCGCGGACTTCCGGCCTGAAGATGTGCACGATGACGTCGCCGGCATCGATCAGCACCCAGTCGGCATTGCTCAAGCCCTCGACGCGGGGCTTGCCCTCGCCGATGTCCCGCAGAGCCGTGATCAGATGATCGGCAAGCGCCGCCACGTGACGGTGCGACCGTCCCGACGCGACCACCATGTAGTCGCCGAGGCTGGATTTGCCCTGGATGTCGATTGAAACAATGTCCTCGGCCTTGGAATCGTCGAGGCTGGTGAGGACCGCCTGTAAGGCGCGAGATGCGTCCGCGCTGCGGATGATCTCTGCCGGTGAAGGCTGTTCGGCCTTCTTCCGTAAAGCTGTTCTCAGTGTCGTTCCTTTCAACAAGAACAAGCGTGTCGCGGCGCGTCTGCCGCTATGGATAGATAGGCAGAGTCCCGTTGCACTTTCAAGACAGGCCGATCAGCCGACCAATCCGCGCTGCCGCCGGATCTCGGTAGAGGACAGGCTCGACCTTGGGCCGCGGATAAAGCTCAAGGCCGGCGGCGCCATGCGGGCGAGCGCCGCAGCATCCTCCTCGTCCACCATCGCGAAGCGCAGGGCCTGCGCCGCCCGCGAGGAGAGAAAGGAAAGCGTCGCGCCCGGCCGGTCGAAGACGGCAATCGGGAATGTCTCCGCGATCCGCTGCCAGCGCTGCCAGCGATGGAAGTCGCGCAGCGAATCGGCGCCCATCATCCACACGAAATGGACGCCCGGATTGCGCGCCCGCACCCAGGCGAGCGTGTCGGCCGTGAAGCGGAAGCCGCGCCCGGCCTCGAAGGCTGTCACCTTCATGCGCGGGTCGCGTGCCAGCGCCTCGCAGCCGGCAATGCGTTCGGCAAGCGGCGCCTGCAGGCGACCGGCCTTGAGCGGATTGCCGGGCGTGACCACCCACCAGACCTGATCGAGCTTCAGCCGCTTCAAGGCCGTCTGCGCGACGAGCAGATGCCCCTCATGCGCCGGGTTGAATGAGCCGCCGAAAAGCCCGACCGCCATGCCGGGCTCGGCATGCGGCAGGCGCAGATAGCGCGCGGCGACGCTTTCGGACGCGGTCAAGGACGCGTCTGGCCCGATCCGCGGACGCGGTACTTGAACGAGGTGAGCTGTTCCACGCCGACCGGCCCGCGCGCATGCATGCGCCCCGTCGCGATGCCGATCTCGGCACCCATGCCGAACTCGCCGCCATCGGCGAACTGCGTCGAGGCATTGTGCAGCAGGATCGCCGAATCGACCTCGGCGAAGAAACGCTCGACGGCTTTCCCGTCCTCCGCGACGATCGCCTCGGTGTGATGCGAGGAATGCGCCTCGATATGGTCGATCGCGCCGCCGACGCCATCCACCAGCGCGACGCTGATGATCGCGTCGAGATACTCCGTGTCCCAGTCCCTGTCCGTCGCAGGCTTGGCTGCGGCGAGCCGCGCCACCACCTCGTCGTCGCCGCGGACCTCGCAGCCGGCAGCAAGCAACGCCTCGCAGATAGGCACCAGATGCGTCCCGGCCACGGCCCGGTCGACGAGCAGCGTCTCGGCCGCGCCGCAGATGCCCGTGCGCCGCATCTTGGCGTTGACCGCGATGGCTACGGCCATTTCGAGCTTCGCCGAAGCGTCGATATAGAGATGGCAGATGCCTTCAAGATGCGCGAAGACCGGGACGCGCGCCTCGGTCTGCACGCGCTCGACGAGGCTGCGCCCGCCGCGCGGCACGATCACGTCGATGGCGCCCGAAAGGCCCTTCAGCATCTCGCCGACGGCAGCGCGGTCGGTCGTCGGCACGTACTGGATCGCGTCTTCCGGCAGGCCCGCCATGCGCAGCCCTTCGGCAAGGCAGGCATGGATGGCCGCCGACGAATTGGCGGAATCCGATCCGCCGCGAAGGATGACCGCATTGCCGGCCTTGACGCAAAGCGCGCCGGCATCCGCCGTCACATTCGGCCGGCTTTCATAGATGACGCCGATGACGCCGAGCGGCGTGCGCACGCGCTCGATGTGGAGCCCGTTCGGCCGGTCCCACTCGGCGATCATCTGCCCGACCGGGTCGGCGAGCTGCGCGATCTGGCGCACGCCGTCGGCGATCGCCGCGATGCGCGTGTCGTCGAGCCGCAGCCGGTCCTGCATCGAGGGCGAAAGACCGGCCTCCTCGGCATTCTTCATGTCGATGGCGTTGGCCGCCAGGATCGCCGGCGTCTCGCGCACGATCGCATCCGCCATGGCGTTGAGCGCGGCGTCCTTGGTGAAGGTGCCCGCGAGCGACAGGGCGCGGGCAGACTTGCGCGCGCGCCGGCCGATCCCGGCCATCAGCGTGGCGACGTCTTCGGTGCGGTTCCTGTCGAGCATGGTGCGGCCTGCGAAATGGCTTGGAAGCAAGGCCGAGACCTATAGTCCATGCTGCATGAGGCGGCAACGCTAGCGGCCCGCCCGCCCCTTGTGCCAGCGGAAGATCAGGGGCGCGGTGAACATCACGAAGATCACCCGCACGAGGTGATGCACCGTGACGAAGGTGATCTCGACATTGAGCGCGAGCGCGACGAGGCTCATCTCCATGAGCCCGCCGGGCGAATAGGCAAGCAGGACCGGCAGGAACCCCTGCCCCGACACGGCGCCGATGCCCCACGCCATCGTCATCGTGATGACGAGGACGAGCCCGGTCGAGCCGAGCGACAGAAGCAGGATGCCGAGGATCTCGCGCGGCTGTGCACCCGCGAACCGGCAGCCGACGATGGTGCCGAGGATCACCTGCGCCAGGATGACGATCTCCGCCGGCGGGTTGAAATCCGAGAAGCCGGCAGCGTGGATGACGGCGCTGACAAGCATCGGCCCGAGGAAATACTTTGCCGGCAACCGCAGGACCCGGCCCAACACCGCGCCCGCGATCGCGCAGACCGCAAGCCACAGCCACTCGACCGGCTGCGTCTCGGCGACCGAGGGCAGTCCTTCCGAGACGACGTCGGCGCTGATTTCGTAGCCGCCAAGCGTGATGACGAGCGGGATCGCGAAAACGACGAGGAAGATGCGTGCGGAATGGCAAAGTGCGATCTTGCGCATGTCGCCGCCATTTTCGCGGCCTACCAGCATCATCTCGGAGATGCCGCCCGGCATGCCGGCGAAATAGGCGGTCGTCATGTCGAACTTGCCGACGAGCCGCAGGAAGGCGACCGAGACGAGGCCCGCGAGCCCGACGAAGAGGACGAGCCCGGCCATCGTGATCGGCCAGCGCGCAGCCTGGTCGAGGATCTCCGGCGTGAACCCGGCCCCCAGCATCACCCCGAGCACGGCTGCCGTCAGGCCCCAGAGAGGCTCTGGTCCGCGCACCGGCAAACGAAGCAGGGCGGCAAGCGTGCAGGCGGACATTGCGCCCAGCATCCAGGCCAGCGGAACGTCGCCGAGATAGAAGAGCCAGCCGCCGATGGCACCGGCACCAAGCGTCGCCGTCATCAGGCCGAGTGTCGCGAGCCCCCTCATGAAGCCGTTGTCCGGCAAGTCGCTGAAGGGACGGCCGCTGGAACCGCTGCCGAAGGATCGACGTTCATGACACGCGGCTTAGCCCTTCGCAGGCGCGCTGCCAACGCAGATTTCGCCCTTTTCGATGCCCCCGGAAACATTACCGCTATGACCTTCTCGATCGTCGCGCGCTGCCCGCGCACAGGCCAGTTCGGCGTCGGCGCCATGACCGCCATGCCTGCCGTCGGCAAGCTCCTCACCCACGCATTTCCGCATGTCGGCGCGTTCGCCACGCAGGCTCTGGTCAATCCCTATCTCGGCATTGACGGCGTCGAACTGCTGCGCGAAGGCCTGAGCGCGGAGGAAGCGATCGAGCGGCTGCGCGGGAATGATCCCGAGATCGAGCGCCGCCAGATCGCCTGCGTCGACAAACACGGCCGTACGGCCGCCTTCACGGGCTCGGAGTGCCTGACCTGGGCAGGCCACCGCTGTCATCAGGATTTCACGGTGCAGGGCAACCGCCTCGAAGGCGCCCATGTGCTCGACGCAATGGAAAAGGCCTTTCTCGCGGAGCCCGGCGAACCGCTTGCCGACCGCTTCGTCGAGACGCTGGCCGCAGCAGACGCCGTCGGCGGCGACAAGAAGGAAGAGCGGTCGGCGACCGTCTATATCTTCGACGAGGAAGAGTATCCGCTCTGGGACATCCGCGTCGACGAGCATGACGACCCGGTCAAGGAACTCCGCCGCGTCCACGAAGTCTTCCGCCGCGACCTCATCCCGCACATCCTCAAGATGCCCCGGCGCGACGGCAGCCTCGGCTATCGGGGTGCCACGCAACCTTCCTGAGGGTGCTGCCGGGCGCCGTGCGTCCTTCGAGGCTCGCTTCGCTCGCACCTCAGGATGAGGGAGGTTGGTGCCAGTACAGCCTATCCCAAATGGCTGTGAGCGGGACCGAGCAGATTCAAGACGCTCGGGCGTGGCCCTCCTCATGCAGCCGCCACCTCCCTAATCCTGAGGTGCGAGCGAAGCGAGCCTCGAAGGACGCACCCTGCCGGCACCGCTCTTCACGTGAGCAATTCTGTTACGTTTGCTGACATAATGTGACTGCTGACCCGTTTGCCGGCATGGCAGAACCGGGCAGCAAGGGAATTTTTCGAGGGGCGGCCGCACGATCGGCCGGCAGACGCATGACGCGACGCTATTTCGGCACGGACGGCATCCGCGGCCGCGCAAATCGGTTTCCGATGACGCCTGAAGTGGCCATGAAGGTCGGCATGGCCGTCGGCATGTCGTTCCGGCGCGGCAATCACCGCAACCGCGTGGTGCTGGGCAAGGATACGCGGCTGTCGGGCTACATGATCGAGAACGCCATGGTCGCGGGCTTCTGCGCAGCCGGCATGGACGTCTTCCTGCTCGGCCCGATCCCGACTCCCGCGGTCGCCATGCTCGTCCGGTCGCTGCGCGCCGACATCGGCGTCATGATCTCGGCCTCGCACAATCCCTACCATGACAACGGCATCAAGCTCTTCGGCCCGGACGGCTACAAGCTCTCCGACGAGATCGAGGCGCGCATCGAGAGCCTGCTCGACGGCAATGTCGACATGGCGCTGGCCGACAGCGACGCGCTCGGCCGCGCCAAGCGCATCGACGGCGTGCATGACCGCTACATCGAGGCTGCCAAGCGCACGCTGCCGCGCTCGATGTCGCTCGCGGGCCTGCGCATCGTCATCGATTGCGCAAACGGCGCTGCCTACAAGGTCGCGCCCGCCGCACTGTGGGAACTCGGCGCCGAGGTGATTCCGATCCATGTCGAGCCGAACGGCATGAACATCAACGAGAATTGTGGCTCCACCCATTTGCACGATCTGTCGCGCAAGGTGCACGAGGTGCGCGCCGATATCGGCATCGCGCTCGACGGCGATGCCGACCGCGTTGTCATCGTCGATGAGAACGGCACGGCCGTCGACGGCGACCAGATCATGGCGTTGATCGCCGAGAGCTGGCAGAAGGCCGGCCGCCTGCAAGGCGGCGGCGTGGTGGCGACCGTGATGTCCAATCTCGGCCTCGAGCGCTTCCTCGGCGACCAGGGCCTGACGCTTCACCGCACCAAGGTGGGCGACCGCTATGTCGTCGAGCACATGCGCGCCTCCGGCCTCAATGTCGGCGGCGAGCAATCCGGCCACGTCGTTCTGTCCGACTTCTCCACCACCGGCGATGGCCTCGTCTCGGCATTGCAGGTGCTCGCCTGCATCAAGCGCGCGGACCGGCCGGTCAGCGAGGTCTGCCGCAAGTTCGAGGCAGTGCCGCAGGTTCTGCGCAACGTGCGCTTTTCCGGCCGCCTGCCGCTCGATGATGCCTCGGTCAAGGCGGCGATTGCCGATGGCGAGGCGCGCCTGGGCAAGGGTGGCCGCCTGCTGATCCGCCCCTCCGGCACGGAACCGCTGATTCGCGTCATGGCGGAAGGTGATGACCGCACGTTGGTCGAGACCGTCGTGGACGACATCGTGAACGTCATCGACGAAGCACGCTCCGCAGCCTGACCGCACCTGAAAGACTGTAAGGTGCCGAACCTGCCTCACACGGGAGCGGGAAACCCCGCGACATGCCGATCCCGCAGCAATCACTGATCCGTTCATAATTAGGGTTTGCTTAACCACACAGCAATCACTGTGGTTAACGGACAAGGTTAAGTGGCGATTAACCATTATCGGTCAGTGTCCCCCTCGCGATCGAACTACCTACCCGGGCCAACAGGCGGCATCCGGCATTCTGCGAGGGGTCTGAAATGTTCAAATACGTGCTGCCGGCATTGGCCGGCGTGATGCTCGCCTCGGCGGCCATCCCGGCCTACGCGGCCGACATCATCATCGAAGAGCCGGTCTACGAGCCCAAATACATCGAGCCGAAGGCCTTCGGCGGCTGGTACCTGCGCGGCCATATCGGCATGAGCAACCAGCGCGTTGGCTCGCTGTACAATATTCTGTTTGAAGATCCTGCATTTTTCGAATTCATCAACCCTGGTGAATTCGATAGCGCGCCCACCTTCGGTGTCGGCGCAGGCTACCAGTTTAACGACTGGTTCCGCGCGGATGCCACATTGGAGTACCGCGGCAAGTCCAGTTTCTACGGCCTCGACCGCTATGGAACGGCGGAGGACGCCATCGTTGGCACGAACCAGTACACCGGACGAAAATCCGAGTGGGTCGCAATGGGCAACGCTTATGCTGACCTTGGCACTTACAAGGGCCTGACGCCTTATGTAGGCGCAGGTATTGGCGCGGCCCGCGTGACCATCCACAATTTCATGGACGTCAATGAACAGACCGCGGGCGTGGCCTATGGCGCCACTGACTCGCGGTGGAATTTTGCCTGGGCACTGCACGCTGGTGTCGGGTATGACATTAGCGAACGCGCCACGATCGATTTTGGCTATACCTATATCAACTTGGGCGACGGCCGCACCGGCGATCTGATTACGTATCTTGGCGAGAACAACGTTCCGGACAACCCGATGCACTTCCGCGACATCACCTCGCACGATTTCAAGCTCGGTCTGCGCTACAAGTTCTGATCGACGGCAATCCCGACCACACAGAAGCCCGGCCCGCGCCGGGCTTCTTTCGTTCGGCCGGCACAATCCCAAGTTGAAAACGATCCGTTAGCCTTAACCGCGAATTAACCGGCTTGGTTAACAATGGGTCCATGGCGGCAGAGTGGTGCCGCAAGCCGGAGTTCTCGACATGCGCGTCCGTTACCTTCTTCTCTCCGCCGCCATGACGGCAGCAACGCTCCCGGCTGTCGCGGCAGACTACAACCCGCCGATCCTCGTCGAGCAGGCGACGCCGTGGGTGCCGGTCGAGGTCGGGTCCGGCTGGTACTTGCGCGGCGACATCAGCTACAACGTCGACGAGCCGCTCTACGATCTCGAAGATAACGATTTCGAGCTTTCCCGCGTGGGAGGCAGCGTCGGCTTCGGATACCATTTCAATGACCTGTTTCGCGGCGACCTCAACATCGGCTTCCTCGGGAGCGACGAAGAGGGCATCGCGGGTGTGAACTACGCCTCGTTCTCCCAGTGGAATGGTCTGGCCAATCTCTATGTGGACCTTGGCACCTTCGCCGGCCTGACGCCCTATGTCGGCGCGGGCGCAGGCATAACCTACACCCGCCAGGAAATCGATGCGCTGTTCTTCGACTACGCAGATCGCCAGTACAATTTCTCCTACGCCCTGATGGCCGGTCTCAGCTACCAGGCGACAAAGAACGTCTCGGTTGATCTCGGCTATCAGTTCCTCGATACGCCGGGCCTTGAACGCGTCGATCCGGACACGTTCGCCGTCACCGAAGGCCAGAAGCAGCACCTCGTAAAGGTCGGCCTGCGCTACGACCTCTGGTAGGCCCTGCCGACCCTATGCTCAGCGGCGGGCCCTGCCCGCCGTCTTGCGTTTCAGAACATCGGACCGACATTGAGGATGCCGGTCAGGAAGAAGACCAGCGAGACGATCGCCGCCAGCACGGCGCCGATGTTGAGCGTCGTCGACAGCGACCGGTTGCGCTGCGATTCCGGTGTCTCGATGAAGTAGGGCGGATCCTGCGAGGAGAGACGCGTCGAGATCGCGGCAGCCGCCAGGGCATTGGTAAGATAGGCAAATCCGGCCGCGATCAGCGCCGCGAGCAACCCGAAGGCGAACCAGCGCAGCGCATCCTCGGCCAGCGCCGCGAACATCGCCTGCCGACGCTGGTCCTCGATCCCGGTCGCGATGCCGAGAAAGGCGAGCAGCGCCACGCAGGCGCCGCCATTGACGACGAGAAGCGCCCGCAGCGCCTCCCGCGCCGTGTCGAGCGACGCACCCAGAAGTTGCAGATGCGTCCGTTCGTGCCGATCCCATGCCCGGCGCGCAAACTGGTCACCCGTCGACATCCCCGTCCCCTGCCACACTGTCCCGCCACGTTAGTGATAGCACACTCGCGGGCCGCGCAAAGGCCGCCGACGCCCCCTCTTGCGTCCGTCTGCGCATTCGCGTAATTGCCGCAGCGGGCCACCTCTCCCCACCGAGAGGCGAGCTATCTGGAAGGATAGGAACATGACCGCGAATATCGCCAAGCCGGCAGTGCGCCCGGCCAACCCCCGCTTTTCTTCTGGTCCCTGCGCGAAGCGTCCCGGCTGGTCGCTCGAAGCGCTCGCTGACGCGGCTCTTGGCCGCTCGCACCGCGCCAAAGTCGGCAAGACCAAGCTCCAGCTCGCCATCGACCTCACCCGCGAGATCCTGCAGGTTCCGGCCGATTATCGCATCGGCATCGTGCCTGCGTCCGACACCGGCGCGGTCGAGATGGCGATGTGGTCGCTTCTGGGCGAGCGCGGCGTCGACATGGTCGCCTGGGAATCCTTCGGTTCCGGTTGGGTCACCGACGCGATCAAGCAGCTCAAGCTCGCCGATGCCCGCAAGATCGAGGCACCCTACGGCGAGCTGCCCGACCTGACGCAGATCGATTTCGACCGGGACGTCGTCTTCACCTGGAACGGCACCACCTCCGGCGTGCGGGTCCCCAATGCCGATTTCATCCCCGCCGACCGCAAGGGTCTGACCATCTGCGACGCGACCAGCGCGGCCTTCGCGCAGGCGCTCGACTATTCCAAGCTCGATGTCGTCACCTTCTCCTGGCAGAAGGTTCTGGGCGGCGAGGCGGCGCACGGCATGCTGATCCTGAGCCCCCGCGCCGTGGAGCGCCTGGAGACATACAAGCCGGCCTGGCCACTGCCGAAGATCTTCCGCCTTACCTCGGGCGGCAAGCTGATCGAGGGCATCTTCAAGGGCGAGACGATCAACACGCCCTCCATGCTCGCCGTCGAGGATTACCTTGACGCGCTGAACTGGGCGAAGGAGATCGGCGGCCTCGATGCGCTGATCGGTCGTGCCGACGCAAACTTCGCCGTCATCGACGCCTTCGTGGAAAGGAGCAGCTGGCTTGGTCATCTGGCCGTGAAGCCGGAGACGCGCTCGAACACCTCGGTCTGCCTTTCCATCGTCGACCCGGACGTCGCCGCACTCGACGCCGACGGTCAGGCGGCCTTCGCCAAGGGCCTTGTTTCGGCGCTGGAGAAGGAAGGCGTGGCGCTCGACATCGGCGCCTACCGCGACGCCCCTCCCGGCCTGCGCATCTGGGCCGGCGCCACGGTTGAGGCCTCCGATCTCGAGGCGCTGATGCCCTGGCTCGACTGGGCTTTCGCCCAGCAGAAAGCCACCCTCAAGGCCGCCGCCTGAGGTTCGCGCACGGTCGGGCATGTCCCGGTCGTGCGTCCTTCGAGGCTCGCTTCGCTCGCACCTCAGGATGAGGCGTGGTGCGAAGCGGCCAGCACCGACCAGTTCAACCTTCTCTTTCAAACCTGAGAACTGCTCGCAACGCGACCCCACGCCACCATTCGAAGTCCGCATGACCCACCTCCCTCATCCTGAGGTGCGAGCGAAGCGAGCCTCGAAGGACGCACGGAAAGCAGCGAGCAACAGATCATCGGAAGGACAATCCCCATGCCCCGCGTACTCGTTTCCGACAAGCTCTCCCCCACCGCCGTCCAGATCTTCAAGGACCGCGGCGTGGAGGTCGACTACCTGCCGGATCTCGGCAAGGACAAGGAGAAGCTCGCCGAGCTCATCGGCCAGTATGACGGCCTTGCGATCCGCTCGGCGACGAAGGTCACCGAGAAGCTGATCGCGGCGGCAACCAATCTGAAGGTGATCGGCCGCGCCGGCATCGGCGTCGACAATGTCGACATCCCCGCCGCTTCGCGTCGCGGCATCATCGTGATGAACACGCCCTTCGGCAATTCGATCACCACCGCCGAGCATGCCATCGCCATGATGTTCGCGGTCGCCCGCGAGCTGCCTGAGGCCAACGCCTCCACGCATGCCGGCAAGTGGGAGAAGAACCGCTTTATGGGCGTCGAGATCACCGGCAAGACGCTGGGCGTGATTGGCTGCGGCAATATCGGCTCGATCGTCGCCTCGCGCGGCGTCGGCCTCAAGATGAAGGTTGTCGCCTTCGATCCATTCCTGTCCGAGGGGCGCGCCGAGGAACTGGGCGTCGAGAAGGTCGAGCTCGACGAGCTTTTCGCGCGTGCCGACTTCATCACGCTGCACACGCCGATGACGGAGAAGACGAAGAACATCATCAACGCCGCTTCCATCGCCAAGATGAAGGACGGCGTGCGCATAATCAATTGCGCGCGCGGCGGTCTGATCGTGGAAGCGGACCTCGTGGCGGCGCTGAAGAGCGGCAAGGTGGCCGGCGCGGGCATCGACGTCTTCGAGGTCGAGCCCGCAACCGAAAGCCCGCTCTTCGGCATGCCGAACGTTGTCGCCACGCCGCATCTTGGCGCCTCGACGACGGAAGCACAGGAAAACGTCGCGCTGCAGGTGGCCGAGCAGATGTCGGACTATCTGATGAAGGGCGCGGTCTCCAACGCCATCAACATGCCTTCGATCACCGCGGAAGAAGCGCCGCGCCTCAAGCCCTTCGTCAAGCTGGCCGAAGTGCTCGGCGCCTTTGTCGGCCAGGTGACCGACGAGCCGATCACCGAGGTCGAGATCCTGTTTGACGGCGCGACCGCGTCGATGAACACGCGCGCGCTGATTTCTGCAGCGCTTGCCGGCCTCATCCGGCCGCAGGTCGCCGACGTCAACATGGTTTCCGCACCGATCATGGTGAAGGAGCGCGGCATCATCGTCTCCGAGGTCAAGCGCGACAAGTCTGGCGTGTTCGACGGCTATATCCGCCTGACGGTCAAGACGCCGGAACGCACCCGCTCCATCGCCGGCACCTGCTTCTCCGACGGCAAGCCGCGCTTCATCCAAATCAAGGGCATCAATCTCGATGCCGAGGTCGGCGCGCACATGCTCTACACGACCAATGCCGACACGCCTGGCATGATCGGCCTGCTCGGCACCATCTGCGGCAAGAACGGCATCAACATCGCCAACTTCCAGCTCGGCCGCGACCGTCCGGGCGGCGACGCGATCGCGCTGCTCTATCTCGATGCCCCGTTCCCCGACCATGTGCTGGCCGAGCTGCGGGAAAATCCGTCGATCATCTCGGCAAAGCCGCTGAGCTTCGACGTCGCGGCTTGAGCTTCGACGCCGAATAGAGATCAGAATCGAAAAGGCCGGGTCAACGCCCGGCCTTTTCCATGTCCATCTGTTCCGTGACGAAGAGCCGGTCGAGGAAGGTTCCGAGCCACGCCTTCAGCCGGGCGTCCCAGACCATGCGCCCGTCGAGATGCGCCTTGCCCAGCTGCGCGCCCGGCAGGTCGAAGCGGTGCGCGCCGCGCACCACCCAGCGATGCATCATCGCGCGCGTCAGCTCGGCATGGAACTGGATGCCCCACGCCTTCTCGCCGTAGCGGAAAGCCTGGTTCGGATAGTCATCGCCTGCTGCCATGAGCTGCGCGCCCGACGGCAGGTCGAAGCCCTCGCGGTGGAAGTGGTAGACCATGTCCGGCCAGTCGAATTCCCGCGTCGCATGTTCGGTCGGACGAATCGGGTACCAGCCGATCTCGACCTTTCCGTCGTCCCGGCCATAGACGCGGCCGCCGAGATGATTGACCAGCATCTGCGCGCCAAGGCAGATGCCGAGAAGCGGCTTGTCCTCGGCCAGCGCGACGCCGAGCCAGTCGGTCTCGCGCTTTATGTAGTCGTCGGGATCGTTGGCGCTCATCGGCCCGCCGAACACGACGGCGCCGGCATGATTTTCGAGCGTTTCGGGCAGACGGTCGCCGAGAGGCGGGCGGCGGATGTCGAGGTGGAAACCCCGTTCGACGAGATATTGCCCGACGCGTCCGGGGCTCGACGTTTCCTGATGAAGAACGACCAGCACCTGCTTGACCGGCTGGCGAGGCAATCTTGAAAGCATGGTCAGATCGAGCTGTTCTCCCGGGAGCGCAGATCGCTCTGCACCTTCTGGCGCATGGCGATCCTGTCTCGCGAATCGACACCGATCAACTCGGCAATCCGCCATACCACATTGTCTTCGAGCTCGTGAGCTTCGCCATCCGCGTAGACCATCTCCCAAAGGATGCGGATGAACTGGAGGCGCGCCTCGGGACCGAGGTCGCGCATGAGCACGCTGGTGAACGCGTAGAGGTCGACCGCCTCGCGCTCGGCCTCCTCGGCCGTTGCGATCAGATCGTCGAGTTCGGCCCCGCGCACCGAATAGGCCTGCGAGACGAGGTCGCGCATCCGCGCCCGCTCGCCCGCGTCGCGAATGCCGTCGGCATCGATGACATGGAACATGAGCGCTGCGGCAGCCACGCGCGGATCGTCTAGATCACCGACCTTGGGGCGAGGCATGCCCTGGAGCTCGGCGAGGAAGGAGCGGATGAGATCGAGCATGGCAAAGGCATCCATTGGGGTGGCGCGTTCAGCCGCGCCACCCTGTCCAATATAGGTCGAATCAGAAGAGCTTGAACCGGGCCGGCTCGGCTTTCTGCACGTCTTCGGGATCGACGCCCGGATCGTCCGGAACCGGCGGCTTCGCCATCTCCTCGGCCGGGTCCGGCTTGGTCGAGACGAGCCGCAGCGGCGGTTCGGCGGGCTTGGCCGTCGGCGAGGCGGGTCGCGGCGCAGGCGCAATTTCGGCTTTCGCCGGCTCCTCGACGCGCGGCTCGGCCGCATCGGGGCCTGGCTCGACTGCCACTGCCACGGTCAGCGGAGGACGATCCGATGTCGTTTCCACGACGATCGCCTTAGCGACGTCAGTTTCGACGGCAACCGGCGCGGCCTTCGCTTCGACGGGTTCCGCCTTGACGGGCGTCGGCGCCACCGCGGCTTTGGGTTCTACCGGCTTCGCGGGCTCCGCTTCGATCAGGATCGCGTCGTCGCTTTCAACATCGCTGGCCGGCGAGGTCAGCTGCAACATCGCCTCGCGCTCGGCCATGTCGATGGCGGGCCCGAGCCGCTCGACCGGCGAACGCCACTCGAAGGCGTCGAGCCGCCCGGTAACCGGGGAGACCGGCGCCCAGCGCTCGGAGACGACGCCGTCGGCAACCCATGCCGGATCACGTGGCGCACGCACGGCCTTGGCGAGCCACTGGCGCACGCGGCCCTCGTCGCCCGTCTCCTGTTCCTCGATGTCGGCCAGCAGCAGGAACGCGCCTTCGCGGGGGTCGAGCCTCACGGCAGCCTCGACTTCCTTGCGGGCGAGCGCGAATTCCCCGGCTTCCAGCGCCGCACGCGCCACGACGAGGCAGGACTCCACGTTGTTCGGACGGATGGCCGCGAGCTTCTTCGCCCGTGCCAGGCGATCCTGCACGGAGTCGCCCGGCCGCGCATGGACGTAGGCGTCGGCGATCTCAGCCTGCGGTTCCTTTTTCCACGCGGCTTCGAGGATCTTCGCGCCCTTGCGCAGGTCGCCGAGGCGGAACATGGCGCGCGCGGCCGCGATCGACGCCGGCACGAGATCGGGCGCCAGACGGTTCGCCTCGACGGCCGCATTGCGCGCGCCGGTCGGGTCGGCCTCCATAAGGTCCAGCGCCTTTGCCGTCAGGAGCACTGCCTTGCGGCGCTGGCCATAGTCACGGTCGATCTGCCGCGAGGCTTTCTGCCGGTCGACGAGCGCGATGGCGCCGTTCCAGTCGCCCGATGTCGCCATCGTCTCCAGCGCGGCATTGGAGGCCCAGCCGAGTTGCGGCGCCTGCTCCACGGCCTGCGCAGCGTAATGGCGGGCAGCTTCCGTCTCGCCCAGCCGCTCGGCTTCGAGATAAAGCCCGCGAAGGCCGAGAAGCCGCAGCTCCGGGTCCTTCAGCATCGCCTCGAACTTCTCGCGCGCAGCCTGATGGTCACCTTCGAGCAGCGAAGCCTGCGCGTCGAGAAGATGGATCAGCGGCTCCTGATCGGCGCTGATAAGCTTCATCGCCTCCTGCTTCTTGCGCCGCGCGAGCGCGCTGTCGCCAGCGCCGGCGGCGATCATGCCCGTCGAGAGCGCCTGGTAGCCGCGGTCGCGCCGACGGACGCGGAAATGGCGCGAAATAGCGTGCGGGCTGTTCCAGATGCTCCTGATCAGCCACCACGAGATCATGATCGCAGCAATCAACGCGACGAGGATGACGGCCGCAACCATCAGGCTGACGCGGTACTGATAGCCGCCGAAGGTCATGAGCAGGTCGCCGGGACGCTCGGCAAGCCAGGAGAAGCCGACGCCGAGGGCGACGACGATCGCGAGGAAGGCGAAGATGCGGATCATGACGGACGCCTCAGGACTGGTTGAGCGCTGAAGCCAGCGCCTGTTCGACGAGCTGGTCGGCCGTCGCGCGTGCGCGGACCATGGCGATGAAATCCGCCCCGGCCGCCTGCGCGGCTTCCGGCAGGGTCTCATATTCGGAAATCGCGGTCTGGTAGTCGCCGGCGGCAACCGCCGCTTCCAGACGCGCCACGATCTGCGGCACGCCCTCGCCTTCGACCACGCCGACCGGACGCACGACGACGAGCTCCTGCGCGCTCGATACGAGACGGTCCCAGATGCCGGCATTGGGATCAACGGGCCGCTCGGCCGTGACCATGGCGTCGGCCGCACGGTTGAGTTCGCTGGCGATCTGCGCCCGCGTCGGCACGCCGCTCGCGGCCATGTCGCGAAGAGCCGCGACCTGCTCGGCCTCGGGGTCGAGCGCCGCGAGGGTCTCGAGTTCGGTCATGAAGGGCTGGCCGCGATCGATCGCCGCCTGCAGCGCGGAAGCCGCGATTATGAGCGCCGCGTCCGGCTGGCCGGCCTGGGCTTCTACCTGCTGGCTCACCTCGCCGAGCGTGCCCTCGAGCTGGGAAACGCGCTCCTCGACCTGCGCGACAGCGGCGCCGCCTTCGAGTGCAGCAAGGCGCTCTTCGATCGCCTGCAGCGCGGCCTCGGCCGTCGAAGCCTGGCCGGCAGCCGCAATCGCCTGTTCCAGGCCCGTCAGTCGCTCTTCGAGTGCGGCCGCATCGACGCCGTCATCCGCAGCGCCTAGCTCTCCGCGCAAGACTTCGAGCTCGGCGGCGAGCGTGTCGATCCGCTGCGCACCGCCGTCATTGCTCTGCAAGGCCGCGACCTGGTCGCGCAGGCGGTCCACTTCGGCGCGCAGCTCCGTCGCCGCCAGCGATCCGTCGTCGCCACCGCCAATCAGCCCGCTCCATTGAAGGATGGAGCCGAGCATGAGAACCGCGACACCACCGGCGAGGCCGGCGGCGAGGCTGCCAAGACGATCGCTGCGCGGCGACCGGGTTTCGGCAGCGCGCGGCGGCATGTGGTCAAAGGAGGTCGTCGTCTCGGCAGTTTCTGCTGTGGAAGCCTCGTCGATCCTGTCGCCCTTCGGCGCCTCGTCGATCTTCTCGCCGGTATCGCTTGCAACAGCCGCCATCTCGGCCTCGACCGATGCCGGTGCATCCTGGTGCAGCGGAGTGGCATGTGCCGTCGTATCGCCGGCCATCCCGCCTTCCGGCAGGGGTCCGGAAGCGTCGGCGGCGGTTTCGCGTGCGACATCCTTCGGGTCGAGATCGATCGTGACCGGCTCGCTTCGCGTCGTCGAATGCTTCACTCGGGGCGACTTCACCATCGGCGGCTCCGCTGGATATGCCGGCTTCGCGGGCCGGCGGAAAACGAACAAAACTGGGAAGGATGCGCACCGACGAGTGCCCGAAGCTCAATCCCCCCGCTTCAGAAGCGCGAACAAGGCATCCTCGTCCGGCATGTCGGCAACCTGAAGGCGGCTGGCGAAGGTGTCATCCATCGCGGCGGCGCACTTCTCCGACAAGGCCAGAACGCGTGTATTAGCGAAAAGTTGCCTACCCGTTGGCGTGGCGGCCAATGCGCCGAGATGCCGCGCCCCTTCGGCCGAATAGACCAGCGCCGCATCGATGCCTGCCGGCCCCGAGAGCGTCTCTTCGGCGGCTGTAATTGGCGTCTCAGCCATGCGGTAGACCTCCGCCGGCTCCACCAGGATACCCGCTTCCGCAAGGGCTGCCTCGAAATCCTCGTCACGTGGCGCGCCGCAAAGATAAAGCAGCTTGCCGCCGGCCGGCAGCGTGTGGGCGACGAGCGTCGCCAGCGCCGCACCCGTGCCGGCACCGGTCACGATCTCGCCGAACCCCGCTTGTCTCGCCTCCTCGGCCGTCGCCTTGCCGACGCAGAACAGGCGCGTCTGGCTTACCATCTGCGCGATCTGCGGATCGAGCGCCCGCAAGGCGTTTGCGCTCGTCACGGCGATTGCGTCGAACGCCGTCGGATCGGGCGGCGCGATCGGCACCGTCTCGACGCGCGACAGCGGCACGACGACCGGCTCGTAGCCGAGCGAATGCAGGCGCCGGGCGGTTCTGGATGCTCCCGGCTCGGGCCGCGTGACGAGGACGCGGCGCGGCATCGTCAGCCCCAGCCCTCGAAGAACGCCGTGCCGGCCTGAGCCCTCACGGTCTCGCCGGCCTTGAGGCCGATGGCGGCGGCTTCCTCCAGCCTGCCTTCGCCGCCGATGCGATGCGCGCCGGTGCCGTCCGGCCGGATGATCATGCCGGAAAAGGACAGCGCATCGCCTTCGAGCGTCGCCAAACCCGCGATCGGCGTGCGGCAGGAGCCGTCGAGGGCTGCGAGGAACGCGCGCTCGCAGGTGAGCGCGGCGCGTGTCGGCGCATGGTCGATCGCGGCCAGAAGCGTGTTGATGCGCGTGTCGCCGATGCGGCTCTCGATCGTGATCGCGCCCTGACCCGGTGCGGGAGGAAACCGCTCCACATCGAGAAGTTCGGTGATGACCTCGTCCATCCCGAGCCGCCTCAGCCCGGCATTGGCGAGCAGCGTCGCCGCAACCTGACCCTCGTCCAGCTTGCGCAGCCGCGTCTGCACATTGCCGCGGAACATCACGACTTCGATGTCGGGCCTCAACCGCTTGATCAGCGCCTGGCGCCGCAGCGACGACGAGCCGATGACGGCGCGTTCCGGCAGATCTTCCAGCCGGTCGGCCGCGCGGCCGATGAAGGCGTCGCGCACGTCCTCGCGCGGCAGGAAGCAGGAGAGCTCCAGCCCGTCGGGAAGCTGAGTGGGCATGTCCTTGGAGGAATGGACGGCGATGTCTATCCTGCCGTCGAGCAGCGCCTCCTCGATCTCCTTGGTGAAGAGACCCTTTCCCCCGGCTTCAGATAGCGGGCGGTCCTGGATGCGGTCGCCTGCGACCGAGATCACCACGATCTCCATCTCGTCTTCGGCCACGCCATGCGCTTGGCAGAGCCGCCTGCGCGTCTCGTGCGCCTGGGCGAGCGCCAGGGCGCTGCCTCGTGTGCCGATCCTCAAGAGCCGTGTTTGCATGCACTGCCGTCCGTGTTAACTGCGGCCGACCCAAAACCCCCGGCCCGGCCTTCGACTGGTAAAGCGGAAATCGGCCCCCGGCAACATCGCCACGCAGGAACACCAAGGCGCAATGACCCTCGTCCTCGGCATCGAGACAAGCTGCGACGAGACGGCGGCAGCCGTGGTCCGGCTCGACGCGCACGGCGCGGCGATCCTGTCCGACGTCGTCCTCAGCCAAATCGAAGAGCACGCGGCCTTCGGTGGCGTGGTGCCGGAGATCGCCGCCCGCGCCCATGTCGAGGCGGTCGATGGCGTCGTGCGCGCGGCGCTCAACGAGGCCGGCGTGACGCTGGACGAGATCGACGCCATCGCCGCCACCGCCGGCCCCGGCCTGATCGGCGGGCTGATCGTCGGCGTCATGACCGCCAAGGCGATCGCCGCAGCCACCGGCAAACCCTTCCTCGCCATCAATCATCTGGAAGGCCATGCGCTGACGGCGCGGCTGACCGACGGGCTAGACTTTCCCTACCTGCTTCTTCTTGTTTCGGGCGGGCACACCCAGATCGTGGTCGTCTCGGGCGTCGGTCGATACGAGCGCTGGGGCACGACCATCGACGACGCGCTGGGAGAAGCCTTTGACAAGACGGCCAAGCTCCTGTCGCTGCCCTATCCGGGCGGCCCGAGCGTGGAGCGGGCGGCAGCGTCCGGCGATGCCCGCCGCTTCGCCTTTCCGCGGCCCCTGCGCGGCGAGACCCGGCTCGACTTTTCCTTCTCCGGCCTCAAGACGGCTGTCCGCCAGCAAGCGAACGCGCTTGCGCCGCTGTCCGAACAAGACGTCGCCGACATCTGCGCCTCGTTCCAGACGGCCGTGACCGAGACGCTCGCCGAGCGCGTCGGGCGCAGCCTAGACCGGTTTCGCGATGCTCACCCTGATGTGGCCGCGCCGGCGCTCGTCGTGGCGGGAGGCGTCGCCGCCAACAAGGCGATCCGCGCCACGCTCGACGCGCTCTGTGCCGCGCGCGGCTTCCGCTTGGTCGCACCACCCTTGCGCCTGTGCACGGACAACGCCGCGATGATCGCCTGGGCCGCGCTCGAGCGCATGCGCGCAGGCCTCGTCGATGGCGAGACGGCATCGGCAGCCCCGCGTCCGCGCTGGCCGCTCGACAGTCTCGCCGAGCCGCTGATCGGCTCCGGCAAGCGGGGAGCCAAGGCATGAGCCACATCGCCATTCTCGGCGCCGGCGCCTGGGGCACCGCCCTCGCGCAGGTCATCGCGAAAGCCGGTCGCCCGGTCAGGCTCTGGGGCCGCGACGCGGCGCAGATGCAAGCGATCGAACGGACGCGCGAGAACGCTGTCTACCTGCCCGGCATCCGCCTCGACGCGTCGATCAGGCCGACAGGCGATCTTAACGAAGCGACGGCAGACGCCGGCACGATCCTTATCGTCACGCCGGCGCAGACGCTTGCCGAGATGCTGAGGAATGTCGGCGCGGCTGTCCGTGTGCCCGTGCCTCTCGTCCTCTGCGCCAAGGGCATCGAGCGCGAGACGGGCCGGCTGATGTCGGATGTCGCGGCCGAGACGCTGCCCGGCTTTCCTGTCGCCGCACTCTCCGGCCCGAGCTTCGCAGCCGACGTCGCCCGCGGCCTGCCGACAGCCGTCACGATCGCCGCAAACGATGCAGCGCTTGCCGGCGATCTCGCAGCGCTTCTGTCGAGCCCGCTCTTCCGCTGCTACTCGACCGACGATCTCGTCGGCGTCGAGCTTGGCGGCGCGCTGAAGAACGTGCTGGCGATCGCCGCCGGTGCGGCCCACGGCGCCGGCCTCGGCGCGAGCGCGCAGGCAGCCCTCGTCACGCGCGGCTTCGTCGAACTGCGCAGGCTCGCAGAAAGCTTCGGCGCGCGGCCCGAGACGCTGATGGGCCTGTCGGGCCTCGGCGACCTGATGCTCACTTGCGGTTCGGAAAAATCGCGCAATTTCGCCTATGGCGCAGCGCTCGGACGCGGCGAAAGCCTTGCCGGACGTCCTCTCGCCGAAGGCGCTTTCACCGCCCGCATCGCCGCTCGCATCGCCCGTGAGCGCAACGTCGATGCACCGATCATCGGCGCGGTGGACGAAATCCTCGAGGGCCGGATGACCATCGCCGAAGCCCTCACAGCCTTGATGACCCGCCCGCTGAGGGCCGAACACGACTGACCGACGAAGGGGGACCGACCACAATGCTCTTCATCCTGATCTGCCGCGACAAGCCCAACCATCTCGACCTGCGGCTTTCCACCCGGCCCGTCCATCTCGAATACCTGACCGGTCTGACCGAAAAGGGTGTCGTCAAGTTCGCCGGCCCCTTCCTCGACGAGGCCGGCAAGCCGAACGGCAGCCTGCTCTGTGTCGAGGCATCTGACGCGGCAGCCGCCCGCGCGATCGCCGATGGCGACCCCTACGCCAGGGCAGGCCTGTTTGAGACCGTCGAGGTGCAGCCCTGGAACTGGACCATCAACAAACCGGGAGCCGCCTGATGGCCAGGTGGCTGTTCAAGTCCGAGCCGTTCAAATGGTCTTGGGAGATGCAAAAGGCCAAGGGCAAGGCCGGCCAGGAATGGGACGGCGTGCGAAACTACCAGGCGCGCAACAACATGCGCGCCATGCAGATAGGCGATCTCGGCTTCTTCTACCATTCCAATGAGGGGCTGGAGGTCGTCGGCATCGTCGAGGTCTGCGCCTTGGCGCATCCCGACTCCACCACTGACGACCCGCGCTGGGAATGCGTCGACGTCCGCGCGGTGGAAGACATGCCGCAGCCGGTCAAGCTCGACGCGATCAAGGCCAACCCGAAACTCGAAGCCATGGTGCTCGTCACCAATTCACGCCTGTCGGTCCAGCCGGTAGCCGACGAGGAATGGGACGAGATCTGCCGCATGGGCGGGCTGAAGAAGGCCGGCTGAGACGATGGCCGCGCTGACGCCGGACGCGGCCGAGGCCTTCATTCTCGCCAACACCGCTCTGGCGGCGCCTCCGCACGTGCCCGAAATCCGCCTCCACCTCGCCGACGAAGCGCACGATCTGTGGCTGCGCACCGAGGAGGAACTGGCCGAGATCGGCCTTCCCCCGCCCTTCTGGGCGTTTGCATGGGCCGGCGGACAGGGCCTTGCCCGCCATGTGCTCGACCATCCGCAACTCGTCGCCGGAAAAACCGTGCTGGATTTCGCGACCGGCTCCGGCCTCGTCGCGATCGCCGCCGCCAGGGCCGGCGCGGCCAGCGTCACAGCCTCCGACATCGATCCGTTCGCAGCGCCCGCCCTCGCGCTCAACGCCAAAGCCAATGCCGTTTCGATCCCCTTCGACGGCCGCGACCTGATCGGCATCGACGAGGGCTGGGAGGTGGTTCTGGCCGGCGACGTCTTCTTCGAGGCGCCGCTTGCCGCAAGGCTCGTCCCGTGGTTCGAAAGGCTGGCGTCCCGCGGCGCGACGATCCTCGTCGGCGATCCCGGCCGCGCCTATCTCCCGCGCGACCGCATGGAGGCGCTCGGCACTTACGAGGTCCCCGTGACGCGTGCGCTCGAAGATTCCGAAATCAAGCGCACCACCGTGTGGCGGTTCAAGGCTTAGCCAAGGACGCGCACGATCGTTCGGCGCGACAGACGCGGCAGGAGCCAGTCCATCGTGCGCCGCGACACCGCGATGCAGCCTTCCGTCGGCTGGTAGCCGGGCTTCGCGAGATGCATGAAGATCGCGCTTCCCCTGCCCCGCTGCCGCGAGACGATGTTCCAGTCGATCACCACGACGCGGTCGTAGAGATGGTCGTCGCGTCGCATGCGCTCATGGCTCGGCTTGAATGGCAACCGTATTGGGCGGTTGTAGCACGCGTGGCGCGGCGCATCGCACCAGCCATCAGTCGCCGAGATGGCCTCGGCCAGCAGGCGCCAGTGCCGTGCGCCAGGAACGTCGGACCGGTACCGCGCCGCCAGCACCCGCATGGCCGCGATCGGCGTCGCCCCGTCGCCTTCCCGCTTGCGCGCAGACGTTCCAGACCTTCCCAAAGCGCACTGAAAGACTAGATGTCCGGCCCTGAGCAGACCCTGATGTGGATTGCCCGGCTTGCGCGAAACGGTGACGAAGCGGAGCGACCTGTCTATATATGCCATGAACCACCGGCTGTTCACGCGAAACGGAGCGCGCGGGACCGGCCCAACAAAATGCCGTGACGCGCTAGGATCACCGTCACGTTCCGCATAAACCCCTGTGCGTCAACCGAAATTCCGGAGACCGGCACCGCATGACATCCCGTACCATCCTGGTCGTCGACGACGATAACGACCTGCGCGAGACCCTCGTCGAGCAGCTATCGCTGTATGAGGAGTTCGACGTCCTTCAGGAGCCGACGGCGACCAAGGGCGTACAGGCGGTGCGCGCCGGCCTCGTCGACCTCCTGATCATGGATGTCGGCCTGCCAGACATGGATGGTCGCGAGGCGGTCAAACTCCTGCGCAAGGGCGGCTTCAAGGCGCCGATCATCATGCTGACGGCGCAGGACACCGATTCCGATACGATCCTCGGCCTCGAAGCGGGCGCCAACGACTATGTCACGAAGCCGTTCCGCTTCGCCGTGCTGCTTGCCCGTATCCGCGCGCAGCTGCGCCAGTACGAGCAGAGCGAGGACGCCACCTTCATCGTCGGCCCCTATACCTTCAAGCCGAGCCAGAAGCTGATGACGGACCAGAAGGGCAGCAAGGTGCGCCTGACGGAAAAGGAAGCCGCCATCATCAAGTACCTCTACCGCGCCGAGCAGAAGGTGGTGACTCGCGACGTGCTGCTCGAGGAGGTCTGGGGCTACAATTCGGGCGTCACGACCCACACGCTCGAGACCCACGTCTACCGCCTGAGGCAGAAGATCGAGCGCGATCCTTCAAATGCCGAGATTCTTGTGACAGAAAGCGGCGGATACAAGCTCGTCCCTTGACCGCCCATGCCTGCTGGGCCGACAACGCCAGGGGGCGGCGCAGCGGGGACCGGAATTGGCGCTTGAAGAAGACATACGCTTGCTGTCCTCTGTCGATGTTTTCAGCGAGCTGAACGCCGAGCAGCTTCGCCTGCTTGCGTTCGGCGTCGAAGCCGTGAGCCTCAAGGCCGGCGAAGACCTTTTCAACGAAGGCGACCCGGCCGACGGCGCCTATGTCGTGGCGGCGGGCACGGTTGAACTCTTCCGCGGGCGTGGCGACGTCAGCCGCGTGATCGAGATCTGCAAGCGCGGCGACATCATCGGCGAACTCGCTCTCATCGTGCCGACCGAACGCCTGATCGGCGCCCGGGCGGAAACCGACGCCGAACTGATGCGCCTCAGCCGCTCGCTCTTCCACCGCATACTCGAGGAATATCCCGAACTCGCCGCAAGGCTCCACGCGCGCGTCGCAAGCCAGCTGCGCGACATGGTCACGCGCATCTCGGACCTCGCCCCGCGTTTTTCCTGATCAGTCGAGGTCGAAGGTCGCGATCACCGGCACATGGTCGGACGGCCGGTCCCAGGACCGCGCCTCGCGCAGAACCGTCACCCCGCGCGACAATTCCGCAAGCCCTGCCGAACTCCAGACATGGTCGAGCCTGCGCCCACGGTCGGATGCCTCCCAGTCGCGTGCGCGGTAGCTCCACCATGTGTAGAGCTTCTCCGGCACGGGGATGTGCCGGCGCATGACATCCTCCCAGCCGCCGGCCTTGCGCATGGTCTCCAGCCCTTCGGTTTCCACCGGCGTATGGCTGACCACGTTGAGAAGCTGGCGATGCGACCAGACATCGGCTTCGAGCGGTGCGATGTTTAGGTCGCCGACGAGGATCGAGCCCAGAGCCGCACCATCGATTGCCGGCACGTCGTGCATCTCGGCGACGAAGTCGAGCTTGTGCCGGAATTTCGGGTTGATGTCGGGATCGGGCTCGTCGCCGCCCGCAGGCACATAGAAATTGTGCACCGTCACCACGCGTCCGCCGGCCTCGAGATTGGCCGACAGGTGACGGCAGTCGCCCTTGGTGCAGAAGTCGCGCTTCTCGACCAGCTCCAGCGGCCGGCGCGAAAGCGTCGCGACGCCATGATAGCCCTTCTGGCCCGAGATCAGGGTGTGGGTGTAGCCAAGATCGTGGAAGGCCTGCATCGGAAACAGATCGTCCGGGCACTTCGTCTCCTGGAGGCACAGCACATCCGGCCGGTAGCTCGCCAGGAAGCGCTCGACCAGCGGCAGGCGCAGGCGCACGGAATTGATGTTCCAGGTCGCGATCGTGAACGGCATTTCGTCTCCTTCAGGCGCGGCGGACCCTGCCAGCCGCGGCGCCGGGGGACAAGAAGCAGGACGCCGCAACCGCCCCGCCGATCCTTCCATTCCACATGAAAAAGGCCCCGCAGGTCGCCCTGCGAGGCCCTCGTCCGAAACGGAGATACCAGCCTTACTGCTGCTGGCTGCCGCCCATCGCCTGCACGCGGCGATAGTCGATGTTGAAGACGGACGGGTCGAAGGTGACGCCGGTCTGCACGTTGAAGATCATCACCGTTGTGTCGCGACCCTGCGCGTCGGTGATCGTCCACTGCCGCAGATCGTAGTTCTGCGGGTCGAACATCATGGTGATGGTCGAATTGCCGAACAGCGAACGGTCGGCGAGCTGGATCGTGGTGAGATCGTCTTCCTGGCTGACCGAGCGCACCTTGTTGCCGGAAAGGTCGATCCGCTCGTCGAGGATGAGCTTAAGCGGCGTCGTCGACAGCGCGTAGAGATCGGCTGTCTGCAGGCGACGGTTCTCCATGACCACGGAATTGCCGTCGGCCGTCACCTGGAAGTCCGACGGCGATTCATAGACGAAGCGCAGCTTGCCCGGACGCTCGATGAAGAACTTCCCGCCGGTCTGTTCGCCGCGCGGGCCGAACTGCACGAACTCGCCCATCATGGTGCGCGTCTGCGCGAAATGGTTGGCGATCTGCTGCGCGACTTCCGTCGAGGCCTGCGCGTGCGAAATGGTGCCGAAGCCCGGCACGAGGCCGCCGCCGATGGCGAGCGCCGCGCTGGCGAGACCGAGCGTGAGGAGCCGCCGGCGGCTCAGGAACGCGGCGCGACCGCGCGTCTGGGGGTCGAATGTCATCGTGACGTCGTCCTTGGATTGCTTTGCGCGTCATATAGGCCGCGCAAGTGGGCCGAACTTTGTCTGCGAAAAGTCCCGGCGCCGCGGGAAGTTCCCGGCCTCAGAAGACCTCTTCTTCCGTCGGCACCAGGATCTCGCGCTTGCCGGCATGATTGGCCGGTCCGACGATGCCTTCCTTCTCCATCTTCTCGATGATCGAGGCGGCGCGATTGTAGCCGATGCCGAGACGGCGCTGGATATAGGAGGTCGACGCCTTGCCGTCGCGCAGCACGATCGCGACCGCCTGGTCGTACGGATCGTCGGAATCCTCCATCGACCCGCCGCCGCCACCCGACGAGCGGCCGCCATCGCCGTCGCCATCCTCGTCGTCGTCCTCGGTGATCGCGTCGAGATATTCCGGAACGCCCTGCATCTTGAGATGCGCGACGACCTTCTCGACTTCCTCGTCGGCGACGAAAGGTCCGTGGACGCGCTGGATGCGGCCGCCGCCGAGCATGTAGAGCATGTCGCCCATGCCGAGCAGCTGTTCGGCGCCCTGCTCGCCGAGGATGGTGCGGCTGTCGATCTTCGACGTCACCTGGAAGGAAATGCGTGTCGGGAAGTTGGCCTTGATCGTGCCGGTGATGACGTCGACAGAGGGACGCTGCGTGGCCATGATCACGTGGATGCCCGCCGCACGCGCCATCTGCGCCAAGCGCTGCACGGCGCCTTCGATGTCCTTGCCGGCGACCATCATCAGGTCGGCCATCTCGTCGATGATGACGACGATGTAGGGCATCGGCT
>VFQU01000525.1_pt1 | contig 33018 bp, 26 predicted proteins | sample 3512311 | NCBI WGS metagenome assembly VFQU01 (sample SAMN10412377, study PRJNA504923) | tailings metagenome | isolation source: Relicate 3 Philex TSF3 active mining site | place: Philippines: Tuba, Benguet | collected 2017-08-29
CCTTGAGCTGGGTGAGGATGCGCTCGGAGTCGACCAGCGCCTTGGGGCAGCCGAGGCTGACGAAACCGACTTTGGGGGCGGAGCTGGACATGGCGACGGCGGGTCTGCGAGCGAGGGGCGCGGATTATACGCCCCGGCTCTGAACGACTGCCCGCGTGCTTTGCGCTTACTCCAGCGGCGCCTCGCTGTGGGAGAGCTCTTCCAGCGTTTGCCGCATGAAGCTGCGCGCAGCCGCGCTCAGCTTCTCGTGGTCGAGCGCGAAGCGGATCGTGGCCTGGATCAGGCCAATGTGGCTGCCGCAGTCGAAGCGCGTGCCCTCGAAGTGGTAGGCCAATGTCTTGTGCTCGGCGAGGCGGGCGGCGATGGCGTCGGTCAGCTGGATCTCGCCGCCGGCGCCGGGCGTGGTGGCGCGCAGGGCGTCGAAAATGCCGGGGCCAAGGATGTAGCGGCCGACCACGCCCAGCGTGCTCGGCGCGACCTCGGGCTTGGGCTTCTCGACCATCGCATGGATGCGCCCGGAGCGGCCCTCGAAACCCTCGGTGGCGACGATGCCGTAGCTCGAGGTCTGGGCAAGCGGCACGTCCTGTACGGCGATCACGCTGGCCTGCTCCCGCTCGGCGAGGTCGGCCATCTGCTTCAGCGCGCCGGGTCCGCCGGCGTTCCAGATCAGGTCGTCGGGCAGCAGCACGGCGAAAGGCTCGTTGCCCACCACCGATTCCGCGCACAGCACGGCGTGGCCGAGGCCCAGGGCCTCCGCCTGGGTGACGAAGATGGCGCGCACATGCGGCGGCAGCACGCCGCGGACGACGTCGAGCAGCTCCTGCTTGCCGGCGCGCTCAAGCTTCTGCTCGAGCTCGTAGGCCTTGTCGAAGTAGTCGGCTACCGCGTGCTTGTAGCGGTTGGTGATGAAGACCAGGGTGTCGCAGCCGGCTTCGATGGCCTCGTCGACGGCGTACTGGATCAGCGGCTTGTCGACGATCGGCAGCATCTCCTTCGGCACGGTCTTGGTCGCGGGGAGGAAACGGGTGCCTAGTCCGGCCACAGGAAACACGGCCTTGCGAATGCGTTGGGTCATGGAAGTACTTGAGAGCGGGGCGGGTCAGGAAACGCGGTGCAGGGACACCACGGCCGAGGGGTCTTCGCTGCGGCGGAATTCGGGCACCAGCTGCTGCAGGATGTCCAGCATCTGCGCCGAGTCGTACTGCTGGCTGGCCTGGCGCAGGCGCAGCAGCTGCTGCTGGATCGACTGCGCGGCAAGCTCGCGCGGCTGCGCCAGCATGATCTTGGGATGCCGCGTGGGCTGGTAGTCCTCCTGCGGATGGAACAGCTCCTCGAAGAGCTTCTCGCCGGGCCGCAGGCCGGTGAACTCGATGCGGATGTCCTCGCCCGGGCGCTTGCCGGCGAGGCGGATCATCTGCTCGGCGAGGTAGTGGATCTTCACCGGCTGGCCCATGTCCAGCGCGAAGATCTCGCCGCCCTCGCCCAGCGTGACCGCCTGCAGGATCAGCTGGCAGGCCTCGGGGATGGTCATGAAGTAGCGGGTGATTTCCGGATGGGTGACCGTCACCGGCCCACCGCGACGGATCTGCTCGCGGAACAGCGGCACCACGCTGCCGGCGGAGTCCAGCACATTGCCGAAACGCACGGTGACGAAGCGCGTACCGCCCTGCCCCTGCAGGGTCTGGCAGAGCAGCTCGGCGAGACGCTTGCTGGCGCCCAGCACGTTGGCCGGGTTGACGGCCTTGTCCGAACTGATCAGCACGAAGCTGCCGACGCCGTGGCGCAGCGCGGCCTGGGCCAGCACCTGGGTGGACAGCACGTTGTTGCGCACCGCCTCGCGCACCATGCGCTCAAGCAGGGGCACATGCTTGTAGGCGGCTGCGTGGAAGAGCAGCTCGGGCCGGTACTCCGACAGCGCGAACTCGGCCACCGCCGGATCGCCGCAGTCACCCAGCACCGGCACCACCAGCAGCTCGGGGAACTCCGCGCGCAGCTCCTGCTCGATGCGGTAGAGGTTGTACTCCGACTGCTCGAGCACAATCAGCGAGGACACCCCAAGGCGCGCCACCTGCCGGCACAGCTCCGAACCGATCGAGCCGCCGCCGCCGCTGACCAGCACGCGCCTGCCCGATAGCCCGGTGCGGATCGCGGTCCAGTCCAGCGCCACCGGATCACGGCCGAGCAGGTCCTCGATCGCGACCTCCTTCAACTGATTGAAGCTGGAGCGGCCCTCGATGACGTCCTGCAGGCGCGGCACCGTGCGGAACGGCAGCCCGCTGTCCTCGCAGCGCTCGACCGCGCGCTGCATCTGCTGGTTGCTGGCCGAGGGCATGGCGATCAGCAGCATCTCGGCGGCGACTTCCCGGGCGATCTGGGCGAGCTGGTCGAGATCTCCCAGCACCGGCACGCCATGCACCTTGGCTCCGCGCAGGGCGCGGTTGTCATCGATCAGGCCAACCGGCCGGAAGCGCCCCTCGCGGCGCAGGTCACGGACCAAGGCCTCACCGGCGCTGCCCGCCCCGATCACCAGCACACGCAGGGGCTGCAGACGCGGTGCGCCGCCGTAGCGGCTGTCCTTCCAGAACCGGTAGAGCCAGCGGGGCGCGCCGAGGCAAACCAGCAGGGTCAGCGGATACAGGGCCAGCACCGTGCGCGGCACGTTCTCCAGCCGCGTAAGCAGGAACAGCGCGCTGAACACCGCGAGCGCGCCGAACAGGCAGGCGCGCGCGATGTTCCACAGGTCGGGCAGGCTGGCGAAGCGCCACAGCCCGCGGTAAAGGCCGGTCCACCAGAGCACCGCACCTTGGGCCAGCAGCACCACCGGCAGCTCGGGCGGAAAAAGCGTAAAGGGCGGAGCGTTCGGCGCCAGGCTGAAGCGCAGCGCGTTCGAGATCAGCCACGCCGCCCAGACCATCAGCAGGTCGTGCAGCACGACCGCGAGCCGCGGATGCACCCGGCCGATCAAGCCCGCTACCCGGCTGACCATCAGCGCCGCCTCCGGCTCAGGCGCGCCCTGCCCCACAGCCACAGCGCCGCCGCCAGCGCATAGGCGCCGATCGAGATCGGCAGGCGCAGCGCGGGGCGTTCAAGGGCAAGGATCATGGCGGGCAGGATGACCAGGAGACTGAAGGCCGCATAGGCCAGGCTGACGCGCACGTGGCTGGCGCCGCGTCGGACCCACCACTGGTAGAGATGTTCCCGGTGCGCAGCATACCAGCGGCGTCCAAGCAGGATCCGCTTGGCGAGGGTGAGCCCGGCATCCACCAGCACCGGGGCGACCGGCAACAGCAGCAGCCAGGGCGCGCGCACGCTGGGCAGCAGCATCATCGCGAAGGCGCCGAGCGCGAACCCGAGCGCGCCGCTGCCGACGTCCCCCATGAACATGCGCGCTCGCGGCAAGTTGTAGGGCAGGAAACCCATCAGCGCCGCGGAGAGCCCGAGCATGAGCAGCGCAGCCCCCGGCAGGCCGGCGGCCTGCGCCAGGCCTGCATACAGACCGGCGGCGATCAGCGCCTGCAGGGAGGCGAGACCGTTGATACCGTCGATGAAGTTCCAGAAGTTCACCAGCATCACCAGCCAGAACAGGCTGAGCGCGAGCTGCAGCAGGGTGGCGAGGTCAGTCGGCGCGCCCTGCAGCAGCCACAGGAACTGCGCGGACGCGAGTACATGCACGAGCAGCCGCAGCCGCGCCGACAGCGGCCGATGGTCATCCCACCAGCCGATCGCGCCGATCGCCAGCAGGCCGAAGCTGAATGACAGCGCCGTCAGAAGGTCAGGCAGCAACAGCGGTGCCAGCAGCGCCACCACCAACACGAAGCTGACGCCGCCGCCGCGCGGCGTGACCTGCTGGTGCGATCGGCGCCGCCCCGGCGCATCGAGCAGACCGCGACGCTGAGCGTAGGCGAGGGCGAAGCGGCACAGCCCAGCCGCGGCGACGGCCACCGCCAGCAGCAGCGCCGCCATGGCGGGCGATCCGAACGGGAAGAGCTGGGCCAGCATCAGTCGCCGCTGGGGCCGTGGATCGGGCGCACGCTGCTCCAGTTCTTGCAGCTGGGGCATTGCCAGTGGTGCTGGCGCGCACCGAAGCCGCAGCGGTTGCAGCGATAGGTGAGCACGCTCGATGCGAGGCTGCCGGTGGTCTGCTCCAGCACGCGCAGGATCGGCATCGCCTCTTCCGGCGGGCGCGCGGTGCCGAGCTCGATCAGGGCCACCTGCCCCTTCACCGAGGGCCGCTGGCGCAGGGCCTCGCTCAAGTACTCGACCGCCGCGCAGTCGCCCTCGTCCTCGCGGATGAGACGCGCCAATGCGAGCACCGGGGCCACGCCGGCATAGCGCTCGCTCATCTCGGCGAGGAAGGCCCGCGCCCGCGCGCGTTCGCCCTGGCGTTCGTACACGCCGAGCAGCGGCTTCAGCACCTCCGGCAGCACATCGGGGTCGTGGCGGGCGACGCGCTCGAACGCCCGCACGGCCAGCGCATCGCGGCCTTCGGCCAGCTCGATCTGGCCTTCGATCAGGCCGGCACGGACGAAGTTGGCCTCGGCCGCGTGGGCCTCGGCGAGATGGGCGCGCGCCTCCGCGATGCGCCCCTGCCGGCGGGCGCGGTCGGCCAGCTCGCAGTGGAAATGCGCGACCAGCCGTCCGGTGGGCTCGCCGGTGGCGGCCTCCAGGCGCTGCGCATGCTCGATGGCCTTTTCCCAGTCACGCTCGGCCTGGTAGATCACCAGCAGATGTCGCAGCGCCTGCGGCGCCTGCTCGCCGAGCCGAACGAGATCGGCGAACAGCGTCTCGGCACGGTCGAGCAGGCCGGCGCGCATGTAGTCCTCGCCCAGTTCAAGCACGGCCTGCACGCGCTGCTCGTCGGTCAGCGTGGTCCGCTCGATCAGGTTCTGGTGGATTCGGATGGCCCGATCGACCTCGCCGCGGCGGCGGAACAGGTTGCCCAGGGCGAAATGCGTTTCCACCGTGTCGCTGTCGACCTCGGCGATCTGCAGGAAGACTTCGATGGCCTTGTCGGGCTGCTCGTTGAGCAGGTAGTTCAGGCCGCGGAAATAGCGGGTCGACAGCCGGCTCACGCGGTGTCCACCGGCACGCTCGGCAGCGCGGCGCCCGGCGAACCAGCCCCAGGCCATGGCGACCGGGAGCAGCAGGAACAGCAGCAGGAACTCACTCACGCGCCGGCGGCCCGCGCGCTGGATTCGGCCGCAAGGCGCGCTTCGCTCTCGGCACGTTTGACGCGACGCTTCAGCGGCAGGATCACCAGCGCGGTCAGCACGCTGCCGGCGGCGAAGGCACCGCAGAATGCGGCCAGCAGCAGGGCCGATCCGAGGCGCAGGCTGAGCTCGATGCCGTACAGATCGATGGCGACTGCCGCCGGGTTGAGTGCACCAAATGCGAATCCGAGGCCAAGCAGGCCGATGGCGAGCAGGATGAGCAGGATGCGCATGCGGTCTCCGGAGGATGCGATTCGCGCGGGCTCAGTCGGCGCGCGGCCGGAGATTGTAGACGAGGCGGGAGGACTGCCAGCGCAGGCCGGAGAAGTACCCGAGGGAAGCCGCGGCACGGGGCGCGCGGACGCCCCGCTCAGATCTTGGCGTTGCCGTCGTTGACGCGCTCGCGCAGCTCTTTGCCAGGCTTGAAGTGCGGGACGTACTTGCCCGGGAGGGACACGGAGTCGCCGGTTTTCGGGTTGCGGCCCACGCGCGGCGGGCGGAAGTGCAGGCTGAAGCTGCCGAACCCGCGGATCTCGATGCGCTCGCCGGTGGCCAGCGCGGTGCTCATCTGTTCCAGCAGCGTCTTCACCGCGAGGTCGACGTCGTCGGCCTTCAGGTGCGACTGCTTGCGTGCCAGGGCTTCGATGAGTTCGGACTTGGTCATGGAACCGCTCAGGTCGGGAAAGCCACGTGGGTCGCGGCGATCCGTGGATGGCCACAGCGCCATCCGGACAAAGCCAAGCGGCCGCTGGTTGCGGCCGCAGGGCGGAAATCGAAAGGAGGAGACCGTCGGGACGGAGGCGCCCTTCGACAGCGCGCCCCGGCCACGCTCGCGCATGGCCGGGGCGCGCGATCAGGCGTCAGTCGCCCTTGTTGCCCAGCTGCTCGCGCAGCAGCGCGCCCAGCTTGGTGGTGCCGCCAGCGGCGTTCTGGTACTCGTCCAGCACGTCCTGCAGGTCGGCCTCTTCCTTGGCGCGGATCGACAGCTGCAACGTACGGCCCTTGCGGTCCATGCCGATGAACTTGGCTTCGACCTTGTCGCCGACGCGCAGGTGCTGAGTCGCGTCCTCGATGCGCTCCTTGGCGATGTCGGAGGCGCGCAGGTAGCCCTCGATGCCGTCGGCCAGCTCGATGGTCGCGCCGCGCGCATCCACTTCCTTGACCGTGCCGGTCAGGATGCTGCCCTTCGGGTTCGCGGCCATGAACTGACCGAACGGATCCTGCTCAAGCTGCTTGATGCCCAGCGAGATGCGCTCGCGCTCCGGATCCACCGCCAGCACCACGGCCTCGACGTTCTCGCCCTTCTTGAAGTTGCGGACGATGTCTTCGCCAGTGGCGTTCCAGCTGATGTCGGACAGGTGCACCAGGCCGTCGATGCCGCCGTCGAGCCCGATGAAGATGCCGAAGTCGGTGATCGACTTGATCTGGCCTTCGACCTTGTCGCCCTTCTTGTGCATGGCGGCAAAGGCTTCCCACGGGTTCGAGGTGCACTGCTTGATGCCCAGCGAGATGCGGCGACGCTCTTCATCGACGTCCAGCACCATGACCTCGGTCTCGTCGCCGACCTGCACCACCTTGGACGGATTGACGTTCTTGTTGGTCCAGTCCATCTCGGAAACGTGCACCAGGCCTTCGACGCCCGGCTCGATCTCGACGAAGCAGCCATAGTCGGTGACGTTGCTGACCTTGCCGAAGATGCGCGAGCCGTTCGGGTAACGACGGGCGATGTTCTCCCACGGATCCTCGCCCAGCTGCTTCAGGCCCAGGCTGACGCGGTTGCGCTCGCGGTCGAACTTCAGCACGCGGACGTCCAGCTCGTCGCCGACGTTGACGACTTCGGACGGATGACGCACGCGCTTCCACGCCATGTCGGTGATGTGCAGCAGGCCGTCGATGCCGCCCAGATCCACGAAGGCGCCGTAGTCGGTGAGGTTCTTGACCACACCCTTGACCACCGCGTTCTCCTGCAGGCGCTCAAGCAGCTGCTCGCGCTCGGCGCTGTACTCGCTCTCGACCACCGCGCGGCGGGAGACGACGACGTTGTTGCGCTTGCGGTCGAGCTTGATGATCTTGAACTCGATGTCCTTGCCTTCCAGGTACACCGGGTCGCGCACGGGGCGCACGTCGACCAGCGAGCCCGGCAGGAATGCGCGGACGTCCTTGATGTCGACGGTGAAACCGCCCTTGACCTTGCCGCTGATGCGGCCGGTGATGGTGGCGTTGGCTTCGAGGGCTTCCTCGAGCTCGTCCCACACCAGCGAACGCTTGGCCTTCTCGCGGGACAGGACGGTCTCGCCAAAGCCGTTCTCGAGCGAGTCGAGCGCGACCTTGACTTCGTCGCCGACGGCGACTTCGAGCTCGCCCTGCTCGTTCTTGAACTGCTCGATCGGGACGATGCCTTCGGACTTCAGGCCTGCGTTGACGACGACCACGTCGGAGCGAATCTCGACGATGGTGCCGACGACGATGGCGCCCGGCTTGAGCTTGGAGAGCTTTTCGCTCTGCTCGAACAGTTCAGCAAAACTTTCGGTCATGGGGGTGGATTTCCAGGTTGGACACACGGCCTGACGCGCCAAAACTTGCGCCGGCCACCGGCTGTGCGACGGCCTCGGGATCGACCCGACGGATCGGGACGGCCTTCGGACATCTGTGGGTTGACCCGTGCCTTCATGGCTCGGGAGTTCGGGTTTCCGCGGTCGAGAAAGTCGGGCATTCCGGCGCGAGGCCAGCCCGCGATGCGGCGCCAATCAGCGCAGCACGGCGAGCACGCGTTCGATCACGGTGTCGACGGGAACGCCGGTGGAATCGATGAGGACCGCATCGGCTGCGGGCTTCAGGGGGGCCACGGTGCGTTCGGCATCACGCGCATCGCGCGCGACAATCTCCTCCAGCAGACCGTCGAGTGTAACCGCGAGCCCCTTATCCTTCAACTGCTTATAGCGACGACCGGCGCGCTCGGCGGCGCTGGCGGTCAGAAAGACCTTGTAGGGGGCGTCGGGAAAGATCACCGTGCCCATGTCGCGCCCGTCGGCCACCAAGCCCGGTGACTGCCGGAAGGCGCGCTGCTTGTCGAACAAGGCGGCACGCACCGGCGGCAGGGCGGCGATCGCCGAGGCAGCGGCTCCCGCGGTCTCGGTGCGCAGCTCGTCGGTCGCATCGACACCATCGACGAACACCCGCGGCTCGCCGCCCTCGCGCTCCTCGAAGCGTACCTCGGTCTCGCAGGCCAGCCGCTCCAAAGCTTCGGCATCGCTGAGATCGAGGTCATGCCACCCTGCAGCGAGACCAACCGCACGGTAGAGAGCTCCGGAGTCGAGGAAGTGCCAGCCCAGCTGCCGGGCCACCGCCCTCGCCACCGTGCCCTTACCGGACCCCGAAGGGCCATCAATCGTCAGGACGGGCGGCGGGGTCTTGGCATTGGTAGTCATCGGCCAAGTTTAGCGGCTGTGAGGATGGCGGCCTAGCCGCAATCAGCCTGGCGTTTCCGCCAGCTCGAAGCCGCAGCCCCGCGCAAGCGCCACGAAGCCGGGGAACGAGGTCGCCACGTTGGCGCAGTCCTCGATGCGCACCTCGCCTTCGCCGAGCTGGCCAGCGATGGCGAAGCTCATGGCGATGCGGTGGTCGCCGCGGGCGTGGACGGTGCCGCCGTGCAGCGCACCGCCTTCAATGATGGCGCCGTCCGGGCGCTCCTCGATGCGCGCGCCAAGCGCCAACAGGCCCTCAGCCATGCTGCGAATGCGGTCGGACTCCTTGACCCGCAGCTCCGCCGCGCCGCTGACCGTGGTCACGCCTTCGGCGCAGGCCGCGGCGATGAACAGGGCCGGGAACTCGTCGATCATGTCCGGCACGAGGTGCTCGGGAATGGCCGCGCCGCGCAGGCGGGCGTGCCGCACGCGCAGGTCGGCCACCGGCTCGCCGCCGTGCTCGCTGCGGTTCTCGAGCCTGATGTCGGCGCCCATCAGGCGCAGGGCCTCGAGCAGGCCGGTGCGGCGCGGGTTGATGCCGACCTGTTCGATCAAAAGATCCGAGCCGGGGATCAGGCTGGCGGCGACCAGGAAGAACGCCGCCGAGGAGAAGTCCGCCGGCACCTGCACCTCGGTGGCGCGCAGGCGCTGCCCCCCGCGCAGGCGCGCGCGACCGGGCTCGAGGGCGATGTCGACGCCAAAGGCGGTGAGCATGCGCTCGGTGTAGTCGCGGGTCGGATGCGGCTCGAGGGTCTCGGTCTCGCCCTGCGCATACAGGCCCGCCAGCAGCAGGGCGGACTTCACCTGGGCGCTGGCGACCGGCAGTTCGTAGCGAATGCCCTTGAGCGCGCGGCCGCCGCGGATGCGCAGCGGCGGGCGACCTTCCTCGGCGGTGTCAATCACCGCCCCCATCTGGCGCAGCGGCAGCACCACACGATTCATCGGCCGCCGGCTCAACGATTCATCGCCGATCAGCTCGGTGTCGAAGCCCTGCCCCGCCAGCAGGCCGGCAAGCAGACGCATGCCGGTGCCGGCATTGCCGCAGTCGATGGCGGCCGCCGGCGCAGACAGCCCATGCAGGCCGACGCCGTGGACGACGCGCACGCTGGCTTCGGGGGACTCCACGCGCACGCCCATCTGCGCGAATGCGCGAGCGGTGGCGCGGGTGTCCTCGCCCTCCAGGAAACCGCTGACGTGGCTGACGCCTTCGGCCAGCGAGGCCAGCATCACCGCGCGATGGCTGACCGACTTGTCGCCGGGCACGCGGATGCGCCCCTGCAGTCCACGCGGTGCACGCGTGGCGCGGTATACGCCCCCAGCACCGCTCACAGCACGGCCACCGGATAGCTGCCGAGGATGCGCACCTGCGAGGCGAACTCGCCGAGTTCGGACAGCGCTGCCCGCACGGGGGCGTCATCGACGTGGCCCGCAATGTCGATGAAGAAGGCGTACTGCCACTTGCCCTCGTGCGAAGGCCGCGACTCGATGCGGTTCATGCTCACGCCGTGCTCGGCCAGCGGCCGCAGCACGTTGTAGAGCGCGCCGGGCTGATCGCGCACGAACACGAGCAGCGAGGTGCGGTCGTGGCCCGAAGGCGGGAACAGCTCGCGGCCGATCACCAGGAAGCGCGTGGTGTTGTCTGGCCGGTCCTCGATCGGACCGGCCACGACCTTCAGCCCATACACATGAGCGGCGGATTCCCCCGCAATCGCGGCGGCGTCGTCAGCCGTACGGGCGCGCCTCGCGGCTTCGGCATTGCTGACCACCGGCAGCTTCTCGACCTTGGGCAGGTACTGGCGCAACCAGGTCTTGCACTGACCCAGCGACTGCGGGTGCGAGTAGATCCGCTCGATGTCCTCGAGGCGGCCGGAGCGGTTCAGCAGGTACTGATGCACCCGCAGCTCGACCTCGCCGCAGATCTTCAACTTCGAAGTCAGGAACATGTCCAGCGTCGACTGGATGGTGCCCTGCCCGGAGTTCTCGACCGGCACCACGCCGAAATCGGCGTTCTTGGCCTCGACCTCCTGGAACACCTCCTCGATGCTCGACAGCGGCATGCCGTGGGCCGAGTGTCCGAAGTGCTTGTGCACCGCCTGCTGGCTGAAGGTGCCCTCGGGGCCGAGGAAGCCGATGCGCAGCGGCTCCTGCTGGGCGAGGCAGGCCGACATGATTTCGCGGAACAGGCGCACCAGGGTTTCGTCGTGAAGCGGCCCGTCGTTGCGATCGACGACCTTGCGCAGCACCTGCGCCTCGCGCTCGGGGCGGTAGTAGTCGACCGCGGCCTTCAGCGGCCCCTTGGCGCGACCCACCTGCTGCGCCCACTGCGCGCGCTCGGCGATCAGGTTCTGGATGCTCTGGTCGATGCTGTCGATGCGCTCACGCGCCTGCGCCAGCGCCGGCGGCAGCGCGGTCGACTCCGGCAGCTCGACTTTGCCCGCACGTTTGGCGCGCGGTTTGGCAACGGCTGCCGACGCAGAAGGTTTCTTCTTCGGCGCGGCAGGCGGCTCGCCTCCCTGCCCCGCCTGCCTGCGCGCGGTCATCAGACCACCCGCACCGACAGGATGCCGTCGACCTGGGCGATTTTCGCGACCACCGCGGCGTCGACCGGCGAATCCACGTCGAGCAGGGTGTAGGCCAGCTCACCGCGCGAGGCGTTCAGCATCTGCGCGATGTTGAAGCCGGCCTCGCCCAGCAGGTGCGACAACTGGCCGATCATGTTCGGGCGATTGCGGTTGGCGATGCACAGCCGCGCCTTGCCCTCGCGCGCCATGCGCGTCGTCGGGAAGTTGACAGAGTTCTGCACGTTGCCGTTCTCGAGGTAGTCGCGGATCTGGTCGGCGACCATGACCGCGCAGTTCTCTTCGGCTTCGGCCGTGGAGGCCCCCAGATGCGGCAGCGCGATGACGCGCGCATTGCCGACCAGGTCGACGTTCGGGAAATCGCTGACGTAGTGGCCGATCACGCCGCTCTCCAGGCCCTGACGCAGGGCCTGCGGGTCGACGATGCCCTCGCGGGCGAAGTTCAGCAGCACCACGCCGCGGCGGGCGGCCTCGAGCGCCGAGGCGCCAAAGATGCCGCGGGTGGCATCGTTCAGCGGCACGTGGAAGCTGATGAAGTCGGACGCCGCGAACAGCTCGTTCAGGCTGCCGGCCTTGACCACGTCAGAGGACAGCTGCCAGGCGCCGTCGATGGTCATGTGCGGATCGAAGCCGACCACGCGCATGCCGAGCGCGCGCGCGGCATTGGCAACCTTGACGCCGATCGCGCCGAGGCCGATCACGCCGAGCGTCTTGCCGGCCAGCTCGAAGCCGGCGAAGCGCTTCTTCTCGGCCTCGATGGCGTGGTGCGGATCGGCGTGCTCGCGCAGCTTGGCGACAAAGCCCAGCGCCTCGCTGATGTTGCGCGCGGCCAGCAGCATGCCGGCGATGACCAGCTCCTTCACGGCGTTGGCATTGGCGCCTGGGGCATTGAACACCGGCACGCCGCGCTCGCTCATGGCGGCGACCGGGATGTTGTTGGTGCCGGCACCGGCGCGGCCGATGGCCTTGACCGAGGCCGGAATGTCGAGCTTGTGCATGTCGGCCGAGCGCACCAGCACCGCATCGGGCTGGGCCATGTCGGTGGCGACTTCGTAGCGGTCCGCCGGCAGGCGGTCGAGGCCGATGCGGCTGATGTTGTTGAGGGTCTGGATCTTGAACATGGGCGGGGACGGCCTGGGAGGAGAAAGACGGTGAGTCTCGACCCGCGCAGCGTGGTCCACGCTGCGCGCGGCCGGCAAAGGAGATTTCGGAACGAGACGCCGTAAAGGGCATCGGCAGGCGGCGTCCGGTTCCAGCGCGCACGCGGCCCGGGGCCGCGCGCCGCTTCAACGACCTCAGCCGTGGCGCTTGGAGAAGTCGGCCATGAAGTCGACCAGGGCCTGCACGCCCTCGATCGGCATCGCGTTGTAGATCGAGGCGCGCATGCCGCCGACCGCGCGATGGCCCTTCAGCGCCAGCAGGCCGGCAGCTTCGGACTCCTTCAGGAAGGGTTTGTCGAGGGCCTCGTCGTGCAGGGTGAAAGGCACGTTCATCCACGAGCGCGCCGACACGTCGACCGGGTTGCGGTAGTAGCCGTTGGAGCCGTCGATGGCGCGGTACAGCAGCTCGGCCTTGGCGCGGTTGCGCTCGGCCATGGCGGAAAGACCACCCTGCTGCTTCAGCCACTTGAAGACGAGGCCGGCGAGGTACCAGGAGAAGGTCGGCGGAGTGTTGAGCATGCTGCCGTCCTTGGCCTGGGCGGCGTAGCTCAGCACCTTGGCGATGTTGGACGGCGGCGACGGGATCAGGTCCTCGCGCACGATCAGCACCACCAAGCCCGAGGGGCCGATGTTCTTCTGCGCACCGGCGTAGACGATGCCGTGGCGGGCGATGTCGATCGGCCGCGAAAGAATCGTCGAACTGAAGTCGCCAACCAGCGGCACGCCGCCGGTGTCCGGCGTCTCATGGAACTCGACGCCGTGGATGGTCTCGTTCGGGGTGTAGTGCACGTAGGCCGCGTCTTCGCCCAGCTGCCATTCGCTGCGCGCCGGGATTGCGGTGAAATTGCCGGCTTCGGAGGTCGCCGCCACACGCGTCTTCACATAGGGCTTGCCCTCGGACACCGCCTTCTGGCCCCAGGCGCCGGTCACGATGTAATCGGCGCTGCGCTCGGGCGAGGCGATGTTCATCGGGATCTGGGCGAAGTGCTGGGTGGCGCCGCCCTGCAGGAACAGCACCTTGTAGTTCGCCGGCACCGCCAGCAGTTCGCGCAGGTCGCGCTCGGCCTCTTCGGCGGCCGCCACGAAGGCCGCACCGCGGTGGCTGACTTCCATGACCGAGGCGCGCTCGCCGCCCCACTCCAGCAGTTCCTGCTGCGCCTGACGCAGCACGGGCTCGGGCAGCGCGGCAGGGCCGGCGCTGAAGTTGAAAGTACGCGACATGCTCGGGGGCTCCGCTAGGTGGGAAGAAACCGTGAATTCGCCCGAGGCTAGCATGCTGCCCTGCAGCAAGAAAGGCCGATGAACCCCATGTGCGAAGTCGTCGTCCCGGCGATGGCAGCCGCGCTGTCGACCGTGTAGGCCATGGCCGCTCTGAGGGCCTCGGGGGCCCGACGCCGCTGATTTTCGAGCGTGGGGCGGCGGTGCTACCCTGCTGCGGTTTCTGTCTTGGCTCCGCCGATCCCATGTCCCCGTCCTTCGACAATCCCACCACCCAGCGGACGGTGCTGAGTCCAGGACCTGCCGCGCCGTCGCACCAGCGCGCCGCCTGCCTCGTGGTGATCCACGGTGAGGGCCTCGGCAAGCGCGTCGATGTCGAACTCGATCCCGTGCTGGTGGGGCGCGCTCCGGAGGCAAGGCTGCACATTCCGCATCCCAGCGTATCGCGTCGTCACTGCGAGGTCTGGCGCGAGGGCGACAGCTACCGTCTGCGTGACCTGGGTGCGACCAACCAGACCCGCGTCAACGATCAGCCCTGCGCAGAAGCCGTTCTAATCGACGGCGACCACATCACGGTCGGTGAGATCCTGCTGAAGTTCATCAGCCATGCGAGCCTCGAGGCCCGCTATCACGAAGAGGTCTACCAGCTCGCCACCCACGATCCGCTCACGGATCTCTACAACCGTCGGCACTTCGCGGAACAGGTCGATATCGAGATCGCGCGGGCCCTGCGCCACGGTCGGCCCCTGAGCCTGTGCATCGTCGACGTCGACCTGTTCAAGCCGGTCAACGATCGCTACGGGCATATCGCAGGCGATGGCGTCTTGAAGCAGATGGCTTCGATTCTGCGGACACAGGTGCGACGCGAGGATCTGGCGGCGCGTATTGGTGGCGAGGAGTTCGCAGTGCTGCTGCCTGAAACCGGCATTCTCGGCGCCGAAGAGTTTGCTGAGCAGTTCCGCGGCGCCGTGGCGGGCACCCTGTTCCATCCGGGCGGTGAAGCCCAGCACATCACGGTCAGCATCGGCATCGCCGAACTCAGGCCGGATCGCGGTGACCGTTCGCGCTTGATGCGCGCGGCCGATGCGGCGCTGTATCGGGCGAAAGGCGAAGGACGCAACCGGGTCTGCGTGGAACCCTGAGTCGCAGCCGCGCCCCCTGCTGGACCCGTTGAGAACTCTCTCTGCTGGCATGAACACGGATGGAGAGACCGGCACCCAGCCGCAATCAAACGCTTGTTTCACTCCTCGAAACTTCTGATTTCCAAAGGCTTTCACGCTTTTCGCGCTGACTTTCGGGCACGTCTCCGGCATACTGCTCGGCGAAAACATACGGCCGCGTATGGCGAAACGCCTGCGGCCTCCTTATCCAAGGCCCGCCGGAGTCAGACCATGCCCACCTACACCGCTCCCCTGCGCGACATGCGTTTCGTGCTGTTCGAACTGCTGAACACCGAGAGCGAGCTGAAGGCCCTGCCCGCCTATGAGGCCGTCGATGCGGAAATGCTGAACGCCGTGCTGGAAGAAGCCGGCAAGTTCGCATCGAACGTCATCCACCCTCTCAATGCAGTGGGCGACCGCGAAGGCTGCACGTTCCACGGCGACGGTGTGGTCACCACCCCGACCGGCTTCAAGGCGGCCTACACGCAGTACGTGGAGGCAGGATGGCCCTCGCTGGCCTGCGACCCTGCCTACGGCGGCCAGGGCCTCCCGATCGTCCTGAACAACTCGGTCTACGAGATGTTCAACTCGGCCAACCAGGCTTGGCTGATGTACCCGGGCCTGTCGCATTCGGCCTATGAATGCATCAAAGCGCACGGCAGCCAGGAACAGAAGGACCTCTACCTGCCGAAGATCGTCTCCGGCGAGTGGACCGGCACGATGTGCCTGACCGAGCCGCACTGCGGCACCGACCTCGGCATCCTGCGCACCCGCGCCGAGCCGAACGGCGACGGCAGCTACCGCCTCTCGGGCACCAAGATCTTCATCTCGGCCGGCGAGCACGACATGGCCGAGAACATCCTGCACCTGGTGCTGGCGCGGCTGCCGGATGCGCCGGCCGGCACCAAAGGCATCTCGCTGTTCCTGGTGCCGAAGTTCGTGCCGAATGCGGACGGCAGCCTGGGTCCACGCAACGGCATCAAAGCCGGCTCGATCGAACACAAGATGGGCATCCACGGCAACGCCACCTGCGTGATGAACCTCGACGACGCCACCGGCTGGATGATCGGTGAGCCGAACCGCGGTCTGAATGCGATGTTCGTGATGATGAACTCGGCCCGCCTGGGCGTCGGCATGCAGTCGCTGGGCCTTGCCGAGGCGGCTTACCAGAATGCTGTCGCGTATGCGCGCGACCGTCTGCAGAGCCGTTCCGCGACGGGGCCCAAGCGGCCGGAGAAGGCCGCCGACCCGATCATCGTGCACCCCGATGTGCGCCGGATGCTGCTGACGGCCAAGGCCTACACCGAAGGCGGCCGCGCATTTACCGCGTGGATCGCCCAACTGATCGACCGCGAGCTGTCGCATCCGGATCCGGCGGCGCGCGAAGAGGCCGCCGACCTGGTCGCCCTGCTGACGCCGATCGTCAAAGCCTTCATCACCGACAACACCTGGGAGACCAATACGCTCGCCCAGCAGGTGTTCGGCGGCCACGGCTACATCGAAGAATGGGGCATGAGCCAGTACCTGCGCGATGCCCGCATCAACATGATTTACGAGGGCACCAACGGCATCCAGTCGCTGGACCTGCTGGCTCGCAAGGTGCTGGGCGATGGCGGCAAGCGCCTGCAGAAGTTTGGCGCCCTGATCGCCAAGTTCGCCGAGGCCGAGCAGGCCTACCCGGGCATGGCCGAGTTCATCGCGCCGCTGGCCGAGCTGGGCCAGAAGCTCACCCAGCTGACCATGGAGCTGGGCGGCAAGGCGATGGGCAACCCGGATGAAGTCGGTGCCGCCGCCACCCACTACCTGCGCATCGTCGGCCACCTGGTCTACGGCTACTTCTGGGCGCGCATGGCCCGCATCGCGCTGGAGAAGAAGGACAGCGGCGACGCCTTCTACGCCGGCAAGCTGCACACCGCCCGCTTCTACTTCAGCCGCCTGCTGCCGGAAACGGCCTACCACTTCCGCGCCGCACGCGCGGGCGCGGACAGCCTGATGGCGATCGGGGAAGAGATGTTCTGAGGCAGCCGGGAATCGGGAATTGAAAATCGGGAATCGTTGAAGCGCGGCGGTCCAGCTGGCTCCCTGCCGATCCGGTGGGCCATCGCTTACGCTGATCGCCGCGCTGGGCCAAGCCGCCCGCGCGTCGCCAGGTGCGGCCTCGATTGCCGATTCCCGATTCCCCATTCCCGCGCAGAAGGCATACTCCGCGCTTCCGCACGCCGCCGATCCCGCTGATGAAGTCGTTTCTTGCTCCGCTGCGCGCCGCGCTGGCCTTTGGGCTGGTCGCCCTGAATACCTGCGTCCACGTGCCGGTGCTGCTGCTGTTCGCGCTGTTCAAGCTGGTGCTGCGCTTCCGCGTGGCGCAGGTTGGGCTGACCCAGCTGCTAATCGCAATCGCCACCAGCTGGGTGGCGGTCAACAGCGCGCTGATGCGGGTGCTAACACCGACGCGCTACGTGTTCGAGGGGCTCGACGCACTGCAGGCCGAAGGCTGGTACCTGGTCATCGCCAATCACCAGAGCTGGGTCGACATCCCGGTGCTGCAGATGGCCTTGAACCGCCGCATCCCGATGCTGAAGTTCTTTCTGAAGCAGCAGCTGATGTGGGTGCCGGTGATGGGTCTCGCCTGGTGGGCGCTGGACTTCCCCTTCATGCGTCGCCACACCCGCGAGCAGATCGCCCGTGATCCCAGTCTGCGTGGCAAGGACATCGAATCCACCCGCCGCGCCTGCGCCAAGTTCCGCTACACGCCGGTTTCGGTGATGAACTTCGTCGAAGGCTCGCGCTTCACGCCCGGCAAGCACGCCCGTCAGAACTCGCCCTACACCCACCTGCTGGCGCCCAAGGCCGGTGGCGTCGCCTTCGTGCTACAGGCCATGGGGGACAGCCTGCAGGCACTGGTCGACGTGAGCATCGCCTACCCGGCCGGCCGGCCCAGCCTGTACGACCTGCTGTCGGGCCGCATCCCCGAGATCCGCCTGCGCGTGCGGCAGCGGCCCCTGCCGCCAGACCTGCTGGGCCGCGACTATCAGGAAGACGCCGACTTCCGAGAGCGTTTCCAGACCTGGCTCAACGCCCTGTGGGCCGAGAAGGACGCCGAACTCGCCCAGCTGCTGGCGAATCCTCCCGTCCGCTGAGGGCAGCGCTGGGGTTGCTTGATCCCGATCAACGCGGGCGCGGGGCGTCGGCGCAAGACTGCGCGCCATGCCGACCCTCCCGCCCTTCGATGCCGAGCTGTTGCGCCGCTACGACCGTCCCGGTCCGCGCTACACCTCCTATCCGACCGCACCGCACTTCACCGAGAAGTTCGATGCCCGCGCCTATCGATTGGCCGCTCGCGAGAGCAATGCCGACCCGATCCCGCGCTCGCTCTCGCTGTATGTGCACGTGCCCTTCTGCCTGTCGCCGTGCTTCTACTGCGGCTGCAACCGGATCATCACCCGCGACCTGGGCCGCGGCGAGAAGTACCTGGGCCACGTGCAGCGCGAGATCGGTCTGGTGGCACCGCTGTTCGACCGCGATCGCGAAGTGGTGCAGCTGCATCTGGGCGGCGGCACGCCGAACTTCCTCAAGCCCGAGCTGATGGAGCAGCTGATCCTGAGCCTCGGCCGCGAGTTCAAGTTCAGCACCCGCAGCGACCGCGACTTCTCGATCGAGCTCGACCCGCGCAGCGTCGATCCGGCCGGGATCGCCCATCTGGCCGACCTCGGCTTCAACCGCGCCAGCCTCGGCGTGCAGGATTTCGACCCCGAGGTACAGGAGGCGGTGAACCGCATCCAGAGCATCGACGAGACCCTCGCTGTCATCGACGCCTGCCGCAGCCACGGCTTCCGCTCGGTCAACATCGACCTGATCTACGGCCTGCCAAGGCAGAACCTTGAGGGCTTCGCGCGCACGCTGGACACGGTGATCGCGGTGCGTCCGGACCGCCTGGCGGTCTACAGCTACGCCCACCTGCCCGACCTGTTCAAGGCGCAGAAGCAGATCAAGGTCGAAGACCTGCTGCCGCCGGAGATGAAGCTGCGCCTGCTGCAGCTGGCCATCGAGAAGCTGTCGGCGGCCGGCTACCACTACATCGGCATGGACCACTTCGCCCTGCCGGAGGACGAGCTGGCGCGCGCGCAGCGCGCCGGCAGCCTGCAGCGCAACTTCATGGGCTACACCACCCATGCCGAGACCGACCTGATCGGCTTGGGCATGAGCGCGATCAGCCGCATCGGCGAGCACTTCGCGCAGAACGCACGCGAGCTCGGCGCCTACGTCGCGGCGGTCGAGGCCGACCGCCTGCCGATCATCCGCGGGCTGACGCTGGACGCCGACGACGTGCTGCGCGCCGACCTGATCCAGCATCTGATGTGCCAGGGCGAGATCGACAAGCGCGATCTCGAAGGCCGCTACGGCATCCACTTCGACAGCTATTTCGAGGACGCCCTGCTGCAGTTGCCGCCGCTGGTCGAAGACGGGCTGGTCAGCCTGGAGCGCGACTTGATCCGCGTCACTCCGCGCGGGCGCCTGCTGGTGCGGGTCGTGGCGATGTGCTTCGACCGCTACCTGCGCAACCCCGCGCAGCCGGTGCGCTTCTCCAAGGCGATCTGAGCGCCGCGCGCCGCTCCCCGCGAGGGGCCCCGGAGAACCGAAGGGACGGCGCGAGCGCGCCGTCCCTTCGCCGTTTCAGAGCTCGCTGCAGCGACTGGCGCCCGGGTTGAACAGGCGCTCCAGCCTGAGCTGGCCCGGCCCATAGCCCGCGACGGTCGGCGTGTAGCTGGCCTCGGCACGATCGCAGTCGGTGAAGCGGAGGCTGAGCGTCCCGAACGCGTGGGTCTGAACGTCCGCCGGAGTGAACAGGGCGCCGAAGCGTGCGCCCGAGGTGGACATCAGCGGCACCGTCAGGCTGCCATCGGGGTTGGCCCGCGCCGTGCCGACGAGCCACATCTGACGGCGCTGGTTGTCGTAAGTGTTCCATTGCACCACCACCGTGCCGGCGGCATCGACCTGCAGCGACAGGCCCTCGCCGCTCCGCGCCCGGTCCATCCACACGCCCGTGAACTCGGCGCCGATCGGCAACGCGCCGGAGGCCAGCGCCTGCACCCGCCGCAGCACAGCGGTGGCAACCTTTTCACCGATCTCACGTCCGCGCAGGTCGCCGTCCTGGATATGGATACCGCCGTACAGACGCGAGACTCCCGCCTCGTCGGCCGCATCCTTGAAGGTCGGCCAGCGCAGCACCACCGGCGCCGCGGGGCCCGTCTCGAAGCGCAGATAGCCGGGCTGAGCGCGGAACTCGCCGATCAGGTCAGGCTGACCGTCACGATCCAGATCGCGATCGATGCGGGTGACGCCATCGAAGAAGCGCGGGCTGCCGGTGATCCCCTCCAGCACCGCCGCCGAGGCCGCGCTGAAGCCGCTGTGGCCCGAGGTGAACTCGGAGAACGGCGGCGTCACGAAGGTCGGATCCTGATAGGGCTGCCACTGCTGGCCCAGGATCGCGCGGATGCCCTGGTTGGGGCCCGCCCACGCGCGGACCTGCTGGCCATGGAACAGGTGGCGAATGGCCGAGACCGGGCGCACGAGATCGTAGACGCGCTTGGAATTCCAAGTGGCGATGCCGGCGTCCATGAGCGCGCCGTTCAAGGCGAGAAACAGACGCGCGTCGGCGCCGATGTCATGGCGGTCGCGCAGCGACACACCCTGGGCCAACTGGTTCCAGTGGCCCGGCGGGGTCTCCGAGCGCGGACCGTCGGCCCAGAACTCGGCGATCACCTTGGTGCGGTCGTCCAGCGCACCGCTGATCTCCAGCACCTCGGTGACCTGGCGCAGGAAGGCCTCGTGCGAGGTGCTCCGCTGGCCCATCGCATCGACGTAGGGCTCCTGCGACCCGTGGCGCGGCGGTGCAGGCGGCAGCAGGGCAGCGGCCGAGGGGATCGCGAAGGGACGCACCGAGCCCCAGTGCGGAGTCAGGAAGCTCTGGTCGCGATAGGAGTCCGGCCGCAGCGGATCCACCACCGGCCGGCCCTGGGCGTCGCGCACGGTGCCGGTAGGCACCCGCAGCGGCTGCCAGTGGTTCAGGTCGAACTGGGCACCGCCCGGGGCGTTCGGTGCAGCCGGATCGGCCGCGTTGACCGCCGCATAGGGCACGGGAAACACAGCATTGGCCGTGTCAGCGAAGTTCCGGGCGGCGTTGCTGCCATCGTTGGCGCGCGCGCTGATGACGTTCTGCGCAACCCGGTTGCCGAGGCCGGCCGGGGTGGCCGGATCGGTCGACTGGAAGCCGGGGTCGAGGCCCAGCGCGCGCATGCGCGCCTCGAAGCGCGGGCGCTCGCTCGGGTAGGCGTGCAGCAGCAGCTGGAACATCGCGTGGCTGACCGCGATGCGGCGGTTCGCCTCGGTGTGCTCCGCCGGCGGACGGCGCAGGCCGCGGTTCGCCGGCGTCGCCGCCAGCGCACGCGCATCGAAGGCGGCCCAGGCGTCGTAGGCCGCGGCCGAGGTCATGAACAGGGTCCGCGAGACCACGGTCGGCCGCGGCGCGTTCTCTCGCACCGCCTCCAGCAGGGTCTCGTTCCATTCGCGGACGACGCTCGCGGCCGCGGGCAGCGCAGCGGAGCAGCCAAGGGCAAGCAGCAGGGCGGAGCGCAACAGGGAATGACGCATTGGCAGCCTCGGGTTCGGAAGTGGGGTGCCTGAGGGCCGACAGACGCCGCTCTCAACGCGAGGCCACTCGCTCCGCCCCCGTCCGCGCAGCTGCCGCTCGGAAGCCGAGCCGCTCCCAGACGTGGGGTCTGGAATATCACTGAATAAACACATTAGTCAAAACAAATTTCACGCTCGCCGCGACCACGGGGCGGGACCGCAGCTCACCCGCGAGCGCGGCCGTTCCGGGCCGCCTGCAGGCTCCAGCTACACGGCGCTCGGAAAGCCAGCTCGCACAGCCGCGGCAGCAGCCCGGCCAGGCTGACCAGATCCTGGAAGTGATGGGCCCGCACGCGCTGCAGGGGAGCCGCGCCACCCCCGCGCAGGGCTTGCAGGAACGCGGCGGGCGCCGCGGCACCGGGCAGATCATCGAGCCGGCGCACGCCGAGCAGGCGCGCCTCGGCTTCGGCCAGCCGGCAGCTCGGCCACTCACGACGGAAGCGGCGTCGCACCGCGTGCAGCAGATCGTGGTGCGGCAGTCCCTCCAACGGGTCGCGCTGGCGGCACAGGCGATACCGCGCGCGCAGCAGGGGCGCGTCGAAGCTGCGGCCGTTGTAGCTGACCAGCTGGAAGGCCGCTTTCGACAGCCACTGGGCAAACCGCTCCAGCATCACCGGCTCGGCGCCGAGGGCATTGATCCACAGCTGGCGGACCTCAAGCCCATCGGGCCGCCAGCGCGCAAAGCCCAGCATGAAGGCACGCGTGCCGGTACCACCCGCCAGGCCGGTCGTCTCGGTATCGAAGTGCAGCAGCGCATCGGTGGGCAACAGCTGCGGATGCAGATCGGGCAACCATAGCCAGGGCACCGGCGTGGCTATCGTCAGCAGCTCGCGATGCTCGAACAGGCCGGGGCAGATCTCGGTGCCGGGAGCCTGGGTCGTGGTCGCGACGACGTCCGGCAGCTCGGGAATCAGGACACCTTCGCCACCTGCTGAAGGAGGGCCTGCCACCACGCTCGAGACAGGGCCTTGGCCCGACCGAGCCACCTGCCGCCGCAGCAGCGCCTTCAGGCCGTCCATGCTCGCTGGCGGCGGATTCAGCTTCGACTGCGCGGGCATTGCGGGCGGTCTCGTGTCGACCGTTGGCGCGGTACGCACGGGCGCCGGCTCCGACGGTGCACCGGCCTGCGCGCGCAGGCGCCGCAAACGCTCGGCGAGTTCAGCCATGTGCAGCCTGCCCGGCCCAGAGGCCCAGCACGCGCTGGGCTAGCCCCTTCGGCCCTGCCCCCTGCCCGCCCTGTTCCTCATCGACCTGCAGGGCCGGCCCCACGCAGGCCGGGCAGCCGGCCGCACAGTCGCAGGCCTCCACCAGATCCAGCGCCGACCGCACCAGTTCGGTTCGACGCTTGAACAGTGGCTCGGAGAGGCCAATGCCACCCGGGTAGTTGTCGTACAGGAATACCGCCGGCGCGAAGCGCGTGTCGGCCTCGGCGGCCTCGGGCAGTTCACGGCCGAAGCCCTCGACACGGCTCCAGCTGCCGTCGCCGCTGCCCACCGACTGCTGCAGGTCGCGGGCCTCAGCCATCGCCGACAGCCCGGCCACCAGATGCAGGGCGTGGGCGGCGGCAAGGAAGGCATCCAGCGCGTCCTGCCGGCTGTCGAAGCTGGCCTCCAGCACCTCGGCCGGCAGCGACCACCACAGCGCCGTGGTGTGCAGCTCCTGGTCCGGCAGGTTGACCGGGCCGTAGCCGATGTTCTCGTGGGTGTAGTAGCGGATCTTCTTGTAGCCCGAAACGCGTCGGACCACATGCACCTCGCCGTGGTGGCAGGTGCCCTGCCCCGCGTTGCTGCCGTCGAAGCGCTCCAGCACGCGCAGCCGCGTGTAGTCGATGGCGTCGGTGTAGTAGTCGACCTGCACGCGGGTCACGTAGGCCTTGCGGCCGGTCCAGTCAAGCTTCTCAACCTGGAAGGGCTGCGACTGCAGCAGGTAGATCGCGCCCTCGTAGAGGGTCAGCGCGGCCGCCGAGTAATCGACCTCGGCGATGATCTGCTGGCGGCCATCGCTGCGGTCGACCACCACGAAATTGCCGTCGGCCACCGAGCGCAGCGATACCGCATTGGCCGGGTAGCTGTCGGCGATCCATTCCCAGCGGCCCGACTCCTGGTGCAGCACCTCGGCCTCGGCCAGCACCTCCAGCCAGGGCGCGGGTTCGACGCTGCCGAAGCGCTCGCCCGCGATGAAGGGCAGCTCGAAGGCGGCGCAACGGATGTGGTCGAGCAGGATCAAGGGATGGTCGGCGTGGATGCGCGCCATCTCCGGCGTAGCGGCCTCGAAGAACTCCGGATGCCGCACGATGTACTGGTCGAGCGCGGTGCTGCCGGCCACCAGCACGCCCAGGCTGGGCTGGCCGCGGCGGCCGGCGCGGCCGAGCCGCTGGCGGGTCGCGGCGATGCTGCCGGGATAGCCATTGAGCACCACCACGTCCAGCGCGCCGATGTCGACGCCCAGCTCCAGCGCCGAGGTGCCGACCAGGCCGTCGATGCGACCCTCGCGCATGGCCCGCTCGACCTCGCGGCGCTCGGTGGGCAGGTAGCCGCCGCGATAGCCACGGATGCGCGGCGGGTGCCTCGGGTCGTGGTCGAACACGTCCTTCAGATACTTGGTGATGACCTCGACCAGCAGCCGCGTCTGCGCGAACACCAGCGCCTTCAGGCCGGCCTTGATCGCCAGCCGCGCGATGCGCGTGCTCTGCGAGCGGGCGGAGGCGCGGATGCCGAGCTCGCGATTGACCATGGGCGGATTCCAGAGCAACAGATGCTTCTCGCCGCTGGGCGCGCCGCTGTCGGTGATCGCCTCCACCGGCGCGCCGATCAGGGCCGAGGCGTGCTCGGCCGGATTGCCGATCGTCGCCGAGGCCAGGATGAACTGCGGCTTCGATCCGTAGAAGGCGCAGATGCGCTGCAGCCGCCGTAGCACGTTCGCCAGATGCGCGCCGAACACGCCGCGGTAGCTGTGGATCTCGTCGATCACCACATAGCGCAGGTTCTCGAAGAACTGCGCCCACTTGGTGTGATGCGGCAGGATCGCCTGGTGCAGCATGTCCGGGTTGCTGATCACCAGATCCCCGTGCAGGCGGATCGCCTGCCGTGCATCACCCGGCGTGTCACCGTCGAAAGTGTGGGCCTTGATGCCGAGATTGCCGGCGCGGTTCAGCTCCAGCAGCTCGGCCAGCTGGTCCTGGGCCAGCGCCTTGGTCGGGAACAGGTAGAGCGCTTTGGCGCGCTGCTCGATGGCGCCAGCGAGCACCGGCAGGGTGTAGCACAGCGTCTTGCCCGAGGCGGTCGGCGTCACCACCACGAAATGCTGCCCCGCGCGTGCGCGCTGCCAGGCCTCGGCCTGATGGCTGTAGAGGCGTTCGATGCCGCGCGCGCGCAGCGCGCCCGCGATCGGCGCGGGCAGGTCGGCCGGCAGCTCGGCATAGCGGCCCTCGCGGGCCGGCTGCACCGAATGGCCGGTGATGCGGCTGCCGTACTTGCGCTTGAGCTTGCCGGTGAGGCGATCGGCGCGGACGAGCTCCCTGCGCGGCGCTTCGGAAATCGCGCGGCTGTGGGATTCGAGCAGCTGCGGGGCATAGGGCAAGGGCGCGGGCAGGGACATGGCGACGGGCTCGAAACGCAGGGGCGGCAAGCGGAGCGCAGCCGCGTCTCAGGGGCTGAGATTCAGGGCGCGCAGCCTCGACCTCGGTGCCTGCGAAGGCGAAGGTGTGCCGGATCGGCGCAAGCCCGCGGCGACCGCGCTGGTACATTCGCGCCTGTTTTCCGATGTCAGACACCGCCATGCGCAGCATCCGCAGCCATATCGACGCCGAGCTGATCGAGGGCCAGACCCTCGCCCTGCCCGAATCCGCCGCCACCCACCTGCTGCGCGTGCTGCGCCTGGGCCTGGGCGACGAGGTGCTGCTGTTCAACGGCGATGGCTACGACTACCGCGCGCGGATCAGCGCGGTCGCCAAGCGCAGCGCCGAGGTGCAGGTCGAAGCGCGGATCGAGGTGCAGCGCGAATCGCCGCTGCAGGTGACCCTGGCACAGGCGCTGGCGCGCGGCGAGAAGATGGACTGGGTGCTGCAGAAGGCCACCGAGCTGGGCGTCAGCCGCATCGCGCCGGTGGTGACCGAGCGCACCGAGGTCAAGCTCGACGCCGAGCGCGCCGATCGCCGCCTGCAGCACTGGCGCGGCGTGGTCGCCAGCGCCTGCGAGCAGTGCGGACGCGCGCGCCTGCCGCAGATCGAGGAGCCGCGCGCGCTCGCCGATTTCCTCGTCGCCTCAAAGGCGGAAGGCCATCTCATACTCGCGCTGGACCCGGAAGGCGAACACAGCCTGTCCGCTCTTCCCGCCTTCGAGCGCCTGACCCTGGTCATCGGCCCCGAGGGCGGCTTGAGCCCGCGCGACCTCGGCCAGCTGCGCGCCGCCGGCGCCCAGGGCCTGCGCCTGGGGCCGCGCATCCTGCGCACCGAGACTGCGGGCATCGCCGCCCTGGCTGCGCTGCAGGCCCTGCGCGGGGACTGGAGCTGAGCCCTGGGGCCCCGCTCGGCTGCAACAGCGGGCGCCAAGCACACTGCCAGCACGGAAAGACGCTACCGCGAGTGGTTCGACACAAAGCTCGCCGGCTGGGCTCGAAGCATTCGGAAAATGCCTGCATCGCCCTGCCGCCGCTCAACCGTGCCCGCCGCCGCGCGCGCCTTCAAAACAGCGAAGGCGGCCCCTGAGGGTGCCGCCTTCGCGAATGCAGCGCGGGGTCTGTGCCTTACTCAGCCATCACCACTCGGGTACCTGCGAGCAGATCGGAGATCCGGCGGCGGTCGTCGCGGAAGATGAAGAGGGCGTCGACCAGACCGTAAATGGCGCCCAGGAAAGGCACCAGCTGGGCAAACTGCAGCACGCCGTAGCGCAGTGCGATCAGCCTGACGAACTCGGGCTTGTTGCCGCTTTCGTCGACGATTTTCATCTTGAGCAGCTTCTTGGCGATGGTCTGACCGGACTGGTTCAGAAAGTAACCCTGGATCGCCACAAAGACGATGAAACCGAAAAGGGTGAAGCCCATGCTGGCCAGGAAGCCCGGCTCTTGACCGGTCGAGACCAAGCCCCAGAAGAGCATGAGGTAAACCGGCAGGAGCACCACCATCAGGATCAGCCCGTCGATGATGGCTCCCCCCAGTCGCAGCCACGGAGAGGCCAGCTCACCCGCGCTGGGCGCCACATCGCTGACCTGCGCCTGCGGCGCGGCGTAGGGGTTCGGGGGCGGCGTTTGGTTCGGGTCCATGCAGCAACTCCTGGTTGAAGCCGGCAGTCCCGGCGCGTAGGGAGTGTAGCAGCGGCGTGAAGACCGCTGATCGGCGACAGGCGTTGTCACCTGCCGCGCGCGCACCCATGCTTGCCGCCCGTCCCTCCACCGGAATCCGCCGAATGGACTCTTCGAACTGGCTGCCGATCGCCCTGCACGTGCTCGCGGTGCTGCTGATCCTGGTCGGGCTGGCAGGCACGCTCCTGCCGGCGCTGCCGGGGATTCCGCTGATGTTGGGCGGCATGATCCTGTCCGCTTGGGTCGGCGACTTCCAGCAGGTCGGCTGGGGCTGGATCGCCGCGCTCACCGCGCTGACCGGGCTGGCCCTTCTGGCCGACTTCGTCGCTGGCTTATTGGGTGCGAAACGCGTCGGCGCCAGCGTCTGGGCGCTGGTGGGAGCTGCGGTGGGCACCATCGCCGGACTGTTCTTTGGCATCTTCGGCCTGCTGCTCGGGCCCTTCCTCGGCGCCCTGCTCGGCGAGCTGATCGCCGGCAGCAGCCTGCAGCGCGCCACCCACGTCGGCATCGGCGCCTGGATCGGTTTCGTGGTCGGCGCCGTACTGAAGGTGGCCATCGCCTTCACCATGATCGGGCTGTTCGCGTTTGCTTGGATCTTCTAGTCCATCGATCCGCCATCCGCCAACGCAGTCGTCCCACTTCCAGTCAGAAAGTCCCGGGCACGACACGCCACACGGGCGATCAGCGAAGCACTCTGCGAATCCCGAATCACGAATCCCATCGCTCAATGACCGACACTTTCCTCTGGTTCGATCTAGAAACCTTCGGCCGCAGTCCGCGCACCAGCCGCATCGCGCAGTTCGCCGGCATCCGCACCAACGGCGAGCTTGAGGTCATCGACGAGCCGCTGATGCTCTACTGCCAGCCGGCGCTGGACCTGCTGCCCTCGCCCGAGGCCACGCTGATCACCGGCATCACCCCGCAGCGCGCGCGCCGCGAAGGCCTGATCGAACCCGAGTTCCTCGCCCGCGTGCACGAGGCCCTGGCCCAGCCCGGCACCTGCGCGGTCGGCTACAACAGCCTGCGCTTCGATGACGAACACATCCGCCATGCGCTGTACCGCAACTTCTTCGATCCGTACCAGCGCGAGTACGCCCGCGGCAACTCGCGCTGGGACCTGCTCGACCTCGCCCGCCTGCTGTACGCGCTTCGGCCTGAAGGCATCGAGTGGCCCAAGCGCGAGGACGGCCTGCCCAGCTTCAAGCTGGAGCATCTGGCGCGCGCCAACGGCTGCGGCCACAGCCGCGCGCATGACGCGCTGTCCGACGTCGAGGCCCTGATCGACCTGGCGGGCGTGTTCCGCCGCGCCCAGCCGCGGATGTGGGACTACTACTACGGCTTCCGCAAGAAGCAGCGCGCGCTGGGCCTGCTGGACGTGGCCAACATGACGCCGGTGCTGCATGTGTCCGGCATGTTCAGGGCCGAACACGGCTGTGCCGCGATCGTGGCGCCGATCGCCGAGCATCCGGTGGTGCCGGGACGGATCATCGCCTTCGATCTCGGCAGCGATCCGCAGGCGCTGCTGGATCTCGCACCCGACGAGATTGCCGACCGCCTCTACGTGGCGCAGGCCGACCTGCCCGAGGGCGAGCAGCGGGTGGCGCTGAAGGAGATCCACCCGAACCGCTGCCCGGCGCTGATCGAACTGCGCCACGTCAGCGAGGCGGAACTGGCGCGGCTGAAGCTCGACCGCGAACGCGCGCTGCAAACCCAGGCCCTGCTGCTGAAGACGCCGGGGCTGGCGGAGAAGGTGCGCGCGGTGTTCGCCCGCGGACGCAGCTTCGAAGGCGAGGACGCCGACGGCGCGCTGTACGCGGGCTTCCTGCCCGATGCCGACCGCGCCCAGTTCGAGGCCCTGCGCCGCAGCCGCCCTGAACACCTCGACGCATTCGAGCCGCGCCTGCGCGATCCGCGCCTCAAGGAACTGCTGTTCCGCTACCGCGCGCGCAACTGGCCACAGACCTTGTCACTGGACGAACAGGCGCGCTGGCGCGACTACCTGCAGCAGCGCCTCGCGCCGGAGTCCGGGCTGTCGGAGTACGACCTCGAGAACTATCCCGCCCTGCTCGCGCAGCTGCGGGTCCAGCATGCCGCCGATTCGCAAGCCCTCGCCCTGTTCGACGCGCTTGCCGACTGGCATCGAGAGGTCCAGCAGCAGCTATAGGGTGGGCCCTGGCCCACCATAGCCGCAGGCTCGCGACACGCACTGACGACCGCATACTGCGAACGCCAAGGCACTGCGCATCCTCAATGCCGCGCGGAGGAATCCAGCCAAGGGTGGGCCAGGGCCCACCCTATGACAGGTGGCGCTTCGGCGGCGCCCGGCTCACGCCGCGAGCATCCGCCGCACCACCGGCCCCGGCTGCTTGAGCCAGCCGAAATGATCGGCGCGGCGCGGCGCGAATTCTGGGTCGTGCAGGGTTTCGATGCGCCAGCGCGCATGCGGGGTCTTGGCGGCCAGGGCTTCCAGCGAGGCGCGCGGACACAGCCAGTCTGAAGCGAGGTGCAAGGCGTGCACCTCACCGTGGAACTCGCGCAGGGCCTGTTCGGGATCGACGCTGCCGCCGCGGATGCGGTAGCGCGCGCTGCGCCCGCTGTAGGACCAGTCGCGGATCAGTCCGCGCGCCTCGCGGCCGGCGAAGCCTAGGCGCTCGCCCGGGTAATGGCCCAGCAGGATCGCCGACAGCGGCATGAGGTGCAGGGCCGCCATGATCCCGAGCCCACGCAGGCGCGGGTAGGCGCGCCAGTCCGGCAGGCCGCTGGCCAGCACGTGCACGCGTTGGAATCGCTCCGGCTGCAGCGCCGCCGAAATCAGCGCCAGCTGGCCGCCGAGACTGTGGCCGGCGATCGACCAGTCCAGCCCCGGCAGGGCCGACTGCGCGGCGGCGAGCCCCGCAGGAATGTCCTGCTCCAGCAGCTCGCGATAGCCCCAATCGCAGCCGCGCGCAGCGCGCAGGCTGCTGGCACCCAGGCCGCGCCATTCGTGGATGGCCACCGCCACGCCCTGCTCGGCGAGTGCGGCGGCAAAGGCTTCGTTGGGGCGGATGCCCACGCCCAGCGCGGGCAACAAATAAAGACCAGCGACCGGCTCCGGCGGCATCACCAGACGCAGGTCGGCCTCGGCGCTGTCGGGGCTGCGCACGCGCAAGGTGGTGAATGCCGGCTGCATCGGGATCATGGGCGAATGCGGAATTACTGAACCGGCGGGTATGCTAACCCGCCGCCGCGGCATGCCACACTGCGCGGGTCGCGCGAAGGCGCGACTCCACTGTCATCCAAGCCGCAGGGCCGACCATGCACAGGACCGACATGCACTTCGCCAGCCCGCTCCACCGGGAAGAAATGTTCAACGCGCTGACCCACGGTGTCGGCGCCTTCGCCAGCGCCGCCGCTGGCGCTGTGCTGATCACGCTCGCCGCCCTCTGGGGCGACGCCTGGCAGCTCGGCACCGCGATCGTCTTCGTGGTGACGCTGTCCCTGCTCTACATCGCCTCCACCCTGTACCACGCGGCTCGCCACGAGCGCCTCAAGCAGCGCCTCAAGGTGCTTGACCACTGCGCGATCTTCCTGCTGATCGCGGGCACCTACACCCCCTTCACCCTACTCGGCCTGCGCGACAGCTGGGGCTGGACCCTGTTCGGCGTGATCTGGGTGCTGGCCGTGCTGGGCGTGGTGTTCAAGCTGTTCTTCACCGGCCGCTTCCCGCGCCTGTCGACGATGATGTACGTGGCGATGGGCTGGCTGATCGTGATCGCCTTCGGGCCGATGGTCGAAGAGCTCTCGACCGCCACCATCGTCTGGCTGCTGGCCGGCGGTGCCGCCTACACGCTGGGCACGCTGTTCTACCACCGCGAGTCCCTGCCCTACGCGCATGCGATCTGGCATTTGTTCGTGCTGGCCGGCAGCAGCTTCCATTTCGTCGCCGTCAGCACCCAGGTGCTGGCCTCGAACTACTGATGGCGGGCCTGCCGCGGGTGCTGCTGACGGGCTTCGAGCCCTTCGGCGGCGAGCCCATCAACCCCGCGCTGGAAGTGCTGCATGAACTCTCGGGCGAACGCATCGCCGGCCACCGGGTCGAGCCTGCCGCCCTGCCGGTCTGCTTCGCCGATGGCCCTCGCGCCCTGATCGAGGCGATCGAACGCGTGAACCCCAGCCTGGTGGTCTGTGTCGGCCAGGCCGGTGGCCGCGCGCGGATGTCGATCGAGCGCGTCGCCATCAACCTCGCCGATGCGCGCATCGCCGACAACGCCGGCGCCCAGCCGATCGACCGTGCGCTGATCGAGGGCGCACCGAGCGCCTATTTCTCGACCCTGCCAGTCAAGGCCCTGCACGCCAGTCTCAACCAGCACGGCGTGCCGGCCGAGCTCTCGCTGTCGGCCGGCACCTATGTCTGCAATGCGGTGTTCTTCGCGCTGATGCACCACCTGGCGACCGCGCGATCTGGCGTATGCGGCGGCTTCATCCACATCCCCTACCTGCCCGAGCAGGCCTGCCGGCATCCGGGCGCGCCCAGCATGTCGCTGGCCACGCTCGCCAAAGGACTGGGAATCGCCATCGGCACCGCGCTGGAGACGGCGAACGATCTGGTGGTCGCCGGTGGCGTGGAGTGTTGAACACCACGTCGGGCTTGAAACAGCGAGGCAGGATCTCGCTTTGGCGATACACCGAGAATCAGAAGAATTACCCGGGCTGGCACCTCAACTCGGATGGCGAGGGCTGCGCCTCACTCATCGAACTGATTGATGTACTGCGCGGCGCCTCAGGCGGCGAGCGCACAATGTGTCTGTCCCCGCCGCGCCCGCGGCAACTCGCGGTTCCGAATAATCGGACAGCCGCATGGATCGCGCCGCAGCTTTGGGTGATCGAGCATCATCCAGAACCCGAGCACTGGTGCTTCGCCTGCGATTCGGAGCCAGCCACCCTTGTCGCGGGTGTGCACTGGCTGAATCGCCTTCGTGAGGGCGTGGTGGGGATTCAAGCCAGACAGGGCGATCACTCGATTGGCGATGGCCGCCTCCGCGAGTCCAGGCTCTGGTTCTGGTGGGGACCGAGCTAATCATCAGCCGAGGGGTTCGAGTCTCATGCGAGCCCGCCCCCCTCTCCCCCGACCCCTCTCCCTCGAGGGGAGAGGGGAGCGAAGCGCAGACTTCGCAGGCATACACAAGGAGGCGCAGCTGCGCTGGATTCGAGAAGCGCTGCCTGACTTGAGCGAAGCCAAGTCCGGTCCAGCTGCGGCGATGCTATGTTCCGCCGCATGTCCGATACGCCCCTCCTGCCCGCCCGCATCGAGCGCTTGCCGCATGGCCTTGCGCTGTCGGGCGACTGGACCTTGGCCAACGCGCGGCCGCTGGCGGAATCGGCCTCGGCGCTCGGACGCATCGAGGTGGATACGCACTTCGACTGCGCCGGCCTGCGCCGACTCGACACCTGCGGCGCCTTGATCCTGCTGCGCCTGCTGAACCGCGCCGGCCACGCCGACGCCATCGAAAACCTGCAGGGACTGCGCCCGGCCGATGCCGCGATGCTGCGGCTCTTGATCGAGCGCCGCAGCGCGCCGGCGCAGCCCAAGGCGCACCCGCACGGCTTCATCGCCCTGCTCGCGCGGATGGGCGCGGCGCTCGAGCATTTCTGGATCGACACGCGGCAGCTGCTGGGCTTCGTCGGCCTGACCCTGGTGACGCTCGCCAAGGTGCTGAGCGGTCGCCGCCGCCTGCGCCTGACCTCGACGGTCTTCCACATGGAGCAGACCGGTCTCGATGCCGTGCCGATCGTGGCCCTGCTGACCTTCCTGGTCGGCGCGGTCGTCGCCTTCCTGGGCGCCACCGTGCTGCGCGATTTCGGCGCCTCGATCTTCACCGTCGAGCTGGTGGCCTATTCCTTCCTGCGCGAGTTCGGCGTGCTGCTCACCGCCATCCTGCTGGCCGGCCGCTCGGGCAGCGCCTTCACCGCGCAGATCGGCTCGATGAAGAGCCGCGAGGAGCTCGACGCGATCCGCGCGCTCGGCCTCGATGCGGTCGAGCTGCTGGTGCTGCCGCGCCTGTTGGCCCTGCTGGTGATGCTGCCGCTACTGACCTTCATCGGCATGATGAGCGGCCTGCTCGGCGGCGCCCTGGTCGGCTCGGCCGCGCTCGACATCAGCCCGGGCATGTTCATCAGCCGGCTCTACGAGATGACCGAGATCCGCCATTTCTGGGTCGGCATGATCAAGGCGCCGGTGTTCGCCTTCCTGATCGCCGTGGTCG
>VFQU01000526.1_pt1 | contig 33007 bp, 44 predicted proteins | sample 3512311 | NCBI WGS metagenome assembly VFQU01 (sample SAMN10412377, study PRJNA504923) | tailings metagenome | isolation source: Relicate 3 Philex TSF3 active mining site | place: Philippines: Tuba, Benguet | collected 2017-08-29
TCCAGAAGAAATCTGCCTCTACTTTATCAGTCCCACATTAATTTGATGCACTACCGGCGTATCCTTGCCTCAACTACACATCATCAAGTCCAGCAAGTAAAGGACGGAGATACGATAGTGTTGGATAACGGTCAGGAAGTGCGATTCTGTGGAATTGATGCTCCGGAGACAGCAAAGCAGAATCAACCTGGTCAACCCTTTGGAGAAGAATCGAAAGCTAATTTGCAGCGACTGGTGAATGCGGCTGGGGGAAAGGTGATTGTGGCAGATCATGGGCGAGATCGATACCAGCGCATCATTGGTGAGGTATTTGCGCCAGTGCCAAATTCAGAGGAGGAAAAGCTTCTAGATTATGAGCAAGTTCGCGCAGGTTTGGCTTATGAGTACAAGCAGTATTCAGGCAAGTGTATGAATGGCTCTTTTCTTGGACATGCCGAGAAACTTGCTCGTTTAGAGGGTAAAGGGATTTGGAAGAATGAGAGTGCTCAACGTCCTTGGGATTATCGGAAACAGCAGAGGAGCGAGTAGGAAATGCGATCGCGTTGTAAGATATGCTCAATCCAGGTTTGAAGAAGGTCAGTAGTGTCTGTTCGATTTGAAGTGCAGTTGATTCGAGTGAGAGATAGCGTAGTAGTGCCAGCTTGGCTCACCTCGCTCTCGGCAGAAAACATCAACGATTTCAGAACTGCTTGGAAACCGCGTCTCAGAACTTCAGCAGATGAAGATCAATACTGGGACTGGGAGCAGAAGCAGCGCATCTACTTGTCAGATGATGAAGGGAGCTATGAGGGCTATGCGATCGAATGTGAGCAGATGACCCAAGGCTTAATGCTCCTCAAAACTCAAGGGTATCGCTCTCAAGTAGAGTCAAATCGACCTATTGTGTATGTTCACTCGTTAGCAACTGCCCCTTGGAATCGCATTACGGCTCCTGATCCAAATGGCTTTCGAGCTGTTGGGCGAGTGTTGCTAAAGTTTGCTCGATTTCGGAGTGAAGAGCTAGGCTACGGCGGGCTCGTGGGATTGCACGCACTTCCCAGTGCTGAGGAGTTTTACCGTAAAATGGGGATGCTGGATGGGGGCGCGGATGCCGAAAAAGAAAATTTAGTTTATTTTGAGTGGTATCGCCGTCGTCCTTCTTTGCTGGAAGAGATGGGAATTGAACTTGAGTCAGACGATTGATTAGAAGTTAAAGTTGAGGCAATCTGATGAAATTCACCGTCACAGAAGAAGAAGCTCGTGAGATGGCGCAATTTGAGGAAGAAGCTGGCTGTGATATCAGTGCGGGTGCTGATTGGGGAATTCATTTAGACAAAGTATTGGAATTAGCACTTGGGCGCACTGAGCTTGTTCCCCAAAGACTTCAAGTGAAGCTCGTTGAACTTCTCTCCGAACAATTTGGAAAAGTTCTATCAAGCGAAGAGGTAGAAGAGCTAGTTGCAGGATTTCAGGCTCAATTGCAAAGAAAAGTCTCTGAAAAGCTGACAAATCAAGAGCCTGCATGAGTCTAACTTGTGACCAATTGAGCCAGCTTCTTCATTTGTCGCTCTAACGCTGCTACTCGTTTCATCAGCGACTCAACTGAATTGAGGTCAGTCCGATCGAGATATTGCGCGATCGCTTCTCGTACAATGTCACTTTCGCTCTTACCCGTTTCCAGAGTGATATCTGCAATTTGATTTTTCCAACTGTGGGGAACCCTAGCCCCGATCATTGGCTGCTGACCCTTGCTCATGATTTCGATGCAAACTTGGCTAACCTGCTGCCAATAAGATGCCCATGATCGAGAAGTGAGTCGAAACTGTTAACTGAGCTAACCGAGTTGACCTTTATCTATCAGTCGCAACAAGGTAGGGGGCATTCTCAATAGGGACATGATTTTTTATGCGATTTCTCGTTGAATGGCTGGAACCCTCTTAAAGCCGTTAAATTTGACTTGCTAAAATAACAAAAGAGCAAGTTAAATGAAATTATGAAAGTCGATCGTAATGGGCAGGCAGAAACACTCAGTGAAGATCAGTTAGAGGTCTTATTTGCTGAATTGAGTCCCAAAATGAGATTAATTTTTTCGATTTGCTATTACACTTCATGCCGGATTAGTGAAGCGCTCAAGTTAGAAGCTCAGGATGTAGTTGGCGATCGCATTGTTTTTCGAGCTAGAACGACAAAGACGAAGCGAACTCGTGAAGTGAAAATTCCGACGAAACTTCAAGTCCTACTTAAGGAAGCTCAACTTCCTAAAACTGGTTATTTGTTTCCCGGTCGTAGTAAAGGACGTTTGACCAGACAGGCGGCAGATTTGGCACTTAGAGAAGCCTGTGAATATTTGGGATGGAGGGGAGTTTCAACACACAGCTTCAGGCGCACCGGAATTACGAAGTTGCATGATGCGGGAGTTCCGCTACGAAGGATTCAGGCTCGGACGGGTCACGCGAGTTTGAGTAATCTTGCTTTGTACGTGGATGTGCGACGGGAGGAGGTTGATGCGGATGGGGAATTACTTTGAGATTACTGAATGCTCGTTGCGTAATGAAGATGCTGATTACACAGTTCGATATATAGCTGTAAATCCGACTCGGTTCGATCGAATTAATTAGAAGTTGATGGAATCGTCAGAGTGAGATTCATGATGACTGTATCTGGAGTAGGCAGGAATCAAAAATTGGCTCTCAAGTTGAATGAATTTCCCCTAGATGCCGCGTTGAAATTGCACGAAGTAGCACTGAAGATTGCCGAAAACTGCAAACTACTCCACATTGCGTCTTGCTATCATCATTCCAAGCGACAAACTATACCTACTAAACTAATCGTTAACGTAGCATTGGAATATACCTCTCCGGATAGATGATCTGGGGAGGTAGTCCTGCGTTTAATACTGTTCAAGACTTAAATATCAAATATGTGGTTAGTCAAAGCAGGCTATAGTTTGTCGCCAACAAAACATGGTTTGCCTCGGCTCACGTTTTTGATGATGAGTTTGTTCACCCATCAATGAGGTAAATCATGAGAGGACATTTGCCCAACTCTCACTCGACTACTTTGCAGGATGAAGTGGGTTACTATCCCGGCATTACTCTGATGCCGGGAGTGCCAGAGACCGTTACTACAGTAACGGTTGTTGTTGTAATCATTGTCTTGATCCGTTCGTTCACAGACCTAGTGGTCGCGATTCGCGACTAAGTTCGTTCTCCAGTGCGTTTGCCCAATCCTCTAGTTTCTAGAGCTAGGGGATATCCAATGTGTGTCCTAAGTAAAAGATGCCGAATCCCAGAATTCTTGTCGTTGACGATCATCCACTCGTACTGGATGCAACTGTAAATAGTCTGTACCGTGCCTATCCAGATGCAGATATAATCGCAGCACAATTTTTGGATGAGACGCTAGAAAAATTAACCAGCCTTCACCCAGATTTAGTTGTGGTCGATCTGTCAATGCCGAGCGCAATAGGTGAAAGACCGCATGCAGAAGCCGGATTACAGTTGCTGAAAGCATTAATGCAGAGAGATCGTACTGTGAACATTGTCGTTCAGAGTGCTGACCCGAAGCCGTTAATTCGTTTGAAGTCGATTATCAATGATCATGAAGGCGGATTCACGATCGCTGACAAACAATTATCAACTGAGGCAATGTTACGACAAGTGGAATTATCCTTACAGGGGTTATCTGTAACGCCTAGAGAAATGCGAAGCGGATTAGAGATGAAATCAGATTGGTTACAGGTATTGAAACTTGCATTTGTTGAAGGATTAACAGATAGCGCAATCTCAGAGCGAATGAATATTGCGGAGCGAACCGTTCGCCATTATTGGACAAAAATTCAGGACGCGTTAGAAGCTTATCCAGAAAAAGGCAAGAATATTCGCATTCAAACTGAAATTCGCGCTAGAGAAGCGGGACTACTTGACTGATAATGACACTGAAACGATGGCTATTCAATGAATTAAGAGATTGGCGATCGGCGGCACTCCCAGGCTTGATTGTCATTGTCACAGTAATGGTTGTAAGAATGCTGGGGTTTTTACAGCCTCTAGAATGGATGGCATTAGATAGCTTAATGCGGCATCGTCCATCTGAAGCGATGGATAATCGCGTTGTTGTGGTAGAGATCGACGATGAAGACATTGCTCAGTTGAAGACCTACCCTATTCCTGACCAAGAATTAGCAAACGCGATCGCGAAGTTGCAGTTTTATCAACCTGTAGCAATTGGTCTAGATATGTTTCGCGATTTACCTGTTGAACCGGGACATGGGGAGTTGCTCAAAGCCTTTCAGATCTATCCCAATCTCTTTGCCATTGAGCAGTTACCATTTGGTAGCAGCATCACAATTCCACCGCCAAACGGCGTATCTAATGAGCAAGTAGGTTTTGCTAATAGTATGCCCCTTGACGAAGATGGGCATACGCGACGGCATCTTCTAGGTGCGACTGACCCTCGCTATTTGAACACACCTCAAGCTGTCAATTTTTACAAATATTCGCTGGCAACTCAGCTTGCACTAAAGTTTCTTGCCGCTCGTGGAATCAGAGACGAAGCCGGATACGCAGATCCAGACACCCTCAGACTTGGAACGGTTGAATTTCCTAGAGTGCAGTCAAATACTGGTGCATATGTTGGCGTGGATTCCGGTGGCACTCAAGTTTTGATCAATTATCGAAGTGGATTGACTCCTTTTCGAGTATTGTCGCTACGGCAAATTCGCCAGAATCAGATTCAACCAGAGTGGATTCGGGGGAAAGTAATTCTAATTGGCGTGGGTGCGCTGAGAGTAGGAGGTTTTGCGAATGTTGCTTCTATTCCAATAAAGAACTCAGACACTTATCCTGGAGTTAAAGTTCATGCTCATGCAGTGAGCCAAATCTTGGCAGCTGTTCTAGATATGCGTCCATTGTTAAAGGCGTGGATAGATATCGCAGAGTATAGCTGGATCGTGCTGTGGGGCTTTTTGGGAGCCGGACTGGGGCGTAAATTACAAGCGCCTTGGCTGATTCTACTAATTGTTTTAGCAGCAACTCTTGGATTGGTAGGCATCTGCTATGTTTTGCTAGTAGCGGGATGGTGGATTCCGCTAGTTCCTGCGGCAATAGTTTTTTTGTTTAATGGAGCTGGACTCTCTTTAGGAATGTTGTATCGCACAAAGCAGGATCTGGAAGTCCAGGAAAGACTACGGCAGGCAGAATTGGAACAAATATTTAATTCAATTCACAATAATCCGCTTCAGCGGCTTACCTTCATCATAAGACATCTGAAGGATCAGCCTGACCCACCCAAAGAGTTGATTCATCAGTTAAATCAATTGGATCTAGACTTACGATCTCTGCGTGATGATATTGGTCGAATAGTGACGAAAGAAGCCGACCAGATACAACTTGGCAGTGAGTGGTTTACTCTAGCCTTGCCGCTGAATGAACTTTTGGAGATTGTTTGTGATGCAACATTGCGGCGAGTTGAAGAGTTTCCAGGGTTTAAGCAAGTGAAAATGCGCTTAATTGAAATACCATGGAATTCTGAGCAAATGATTAGTGATAAAGGGCTATCACTTGCTCAAAAAGATTGGCTTTGTCGATTTCTAGAGGAAGCCATTATCAATGTGGGCAAACACGGAGTCAACGTGACAAAGATCGAAGTATTTTGTGGCAAAGAATATAGATCATACGTTATCCGGGTTAAAGATAATGGAACGAATCAACCTAGTTCTAAGCAATTAGAGCGGGGCAATCGCATCGGTGGTACCAGAGCGGCAAGGAACCTAGCAAAACAACTTGGTGGAACCTTTAAACGCTTCCCAAATCAACCTCAAGGCACGGTTTGTGAGTTGAAGTGGCGAGCCAGATGAAGTGATGACACTAACACAACATTCAGCCATTTTTTCCCTACCAAGAAGGATCTTTCTAGTTATGTATGCTCTATTCATTGAATTGACATACCATTTATGAAGACTTGCTCCTGTATTTTGCTCTCCAATGGACAGGGCAGGATAATCAGCATTTTTTTCACAGCACCCCTACCTGCTCTGCTTAGATATAGAGTCGATCGCTAAGACTCTATATCCAAGCAGATGTCAGTTTAATTACCTGAATTAAGTTAAGTAGTCGTCTTGAGATCTTCAGTTCCAAATGCTTCAACTAATTCCTCTAGATCGCAATTCAACTGCTCACAAAGAACCTTCATCTGTCGAGGATTCAGCTTTGGAATGCTTCGCCCTGTCTCCCAAGCGCTGACAGTTTGAGGGCTAATTCCTACCGCCTCCGCCACATCTTCTTGGCGAATTCCTATCCGGCGGCGCTGAAGATGAACCCAGTCAGCAAAAGTCATAGGAGCAAGCTTCGGCATAGTCAGGTCGCAACATCTGTTGAATTAGGATACATCAAACTCCCATCAGTCGGGCAACTTCCCGATCTTAAGAATTCTCTGATCCATCAGAAAATCCTAGAAATCTAGAGTGATCCCAGAGTGGATCATCCATCCGGTAATTCTGCCGCTATCATTCATCTGTTCTAGGAAATGATGGGTCGCATTGAAATGGCTGGGTTTACTGCGGGTGAGTGGCAAAAAATCAATTCGCTGTTTGGCAAAGATCCATACCAATACGGGCTACCCAAGCGCGAGTATGGTTCGGTCGTTCTGGGAAGTTTCAATATTCGTAAGCTGGGTAACAAAAAACAGCGCACTGAAGACACCTGGCAGTTTCTAGCCCAAATCTGCCGACAGTTTGATCTTCTCTCTGTCCAGGAAATCATGGACGATTTGACAGGCTTTGACTATCTCAAGCAGTTAATGGGTGAGAATTTCGGTGCCGTTGTCTCAGACGTAACGGGTGCATTTCCAGGAGAAGCAGGACTCGGTGAACGCCTTGGCTTTATCTACAATCGATCGCTGGTTGAGCGGGGAAATGTCGTGTCAGATATTTCGTTCGATCGCACAAAGTTGCTGACAACGATGATCGAACACAGTTCAGAATTAGTCCAAGCAATTTCACCCCATCTCAATCAAGACGGCACACTGCGTAAGGGAGTCAAAATTGAGTTGCCCGTGTTTCTCACCTTTGTACGTCAGCCCTTCTGCGCGAGTTTCAAGATTGCAGGGCATCCAGGCACACGATCGTATGAAATTATGGCGGTCAACGCACACTTGTATTTTGGCGATCGCATTGAAGATCGTAGGCAGGAATTTGATGCGCTGATGGAATGGCTGCTGGCGAGGGTGAAAGAGAAATCGAGCGATGCTCCCAATTACATTTTGATGGGAGATTTGAATCTTGACTTCGACGACCCAGAACGAGATCGTCCTCGAATTGAAGAACATATCAAAACCTTCAACCAGCAAATGGGACGAAAAGCAAATGTAAATTTCCCCTTTCTTGACATTCATCCCCAGCACCAATCGCAGTTTCGCACCAATGCACGGCTGAGCGAAACCTTTGACCAAATCGGGCTATTCAGTCGAGATGACAGGCTCCCGACCTATAAGGACAATGCAACGATGGGCAGCGAGTTGCGCGGTCCCGATTATGGAATTGTCAATTTCGTCGAGCTATTCCAACAAGCATTAGAACTACCTCCAGTTGAGGACATGACAAAGACACAACAGAAGGAATTTTTTAGTAAGTTTGAACACGAAGTCAGCGATCATCTACCGCTGTGGCTGAGATTGCCACTGCCAGATCTGTAAGCATAAAAGCTCTCAAGCCTGAGCAAAAGAGGTGTACTGCCTCAGTTCAGGCGCTTGATACTCCAAAACAATGTCCGATTGAGGAATTCCTTTTTCAATCAAGACATTGGCGATACCTTCTTCTGTTGGGTCGCTATGAATGTAAACTTTCTCACCCTGAACAGATAAGTGTAGAGTCGTATAGATTCTACGGTGATGAGTATCCCATCCAGTCTGAATGACTTGATAATGTTGAGAGGTTGGATCGACAACGCAAAACGTTTGAGAGTCCTGCATGTGTCGATACAGGTTGTAATACTCCTGGATAACTTGCTGAACGATTTGAGAATACAGCTCTACTCGATCCATTGCTCAATCTCCGGTGGTTCAGTTCGATATACCAAAATTTTAATTCGATAAGTCTGAATGCTGTCTTGAAAGAGTGGCTTATGGAATTCTGCGGCGTATATTTCTGCTGGTACAGCTAAATAGAGTTTTCGAGTCCACCCGTTGTAGTTAAACCCCAATTGATAGTGCAAGTACTGTCCAACAGCGGCATGAAAGTCATTGACTGCACTGGGATCTAGAAAACTTTTAATCTCGATCGCAATTTGCTCAATGTATCGCTCTGCTGCAATAATTCGTTCTGCACCAAGATCAACCTTAAGGTTTGTCGGTCCATACCGAACGAGCAATGGATCATCTGTGATGCGCCACCTTCTTGAATCAAAGCTTGCCTCACCGCGTTGTGAAATCGATCTCTTGCGCTCATGATGGATGCTCAGTCTGAAATCGCTTCAAGTATCTCACACGCAATCCAGTTGAGATATTGCAGTCCTGTTGTAGATGTCTAGAGGTATAGATATCTATACCTCTAGACATAAAGACATTAAACTTGTATTCTCTGTTCATTGAATTGAGATACTCCCTCATGCAAACTTGCTCCTGTATCTCGCTCTCCGGTGGACAAGGCAAGACAACCAGCATTTTTTTCACAGCACTCTTACTGGCTCAACAAGGAAAGAAAGTTTTAGCGATCGACTCTGATCCCCAAGCTAACCTCACTTTTTATCTAAATCACGAAGTTCAACCCAACCAGCCGAGCTTATTTGAGGTGCTGACCGGAACCGTGAAAACAGAGGACGGCATTTACGAAACCAACTACGAGAATCTATTTTTGATTCCTGCCGATCGGGGACTGTTCAAAGTATCGGATTTTCTTAGCAGTAGTGGCACAGGTGCATTCATCCTGAAATTGCGGCTCAAAGCAGTAGTCGATCTATTTGATTACGTTCTCATCGATGTGCAGCCGTCGCGATCTCAGCTTTGTCTCACATCCGTCGGCGCATCTGATTATGTTCTCATTCCTGTCGAAGCCAATGTCAAAGGAATGAACAGTCTGATCGACACGCTCGACTTTCTCAATGAACAGGCGAATTTAATGGCATTCACAGGTAAGGTCTTGGGGATCGTTCCATTTCGCGATCGCTGGGTTGGCAATACTCAAACGCTCGAAGGTCGGCAAAACATTGAAGCCATGAAAGAGTTTGCTGGGGACATTCCGATCCTTCCCTCGATTCGAGAGTCTGAGAAATTTAAGAGCGCAATTCGACAAGGCAAGTTGCTCTCTGACCTTGGACAAAAAGACCTGCAATACCCGTTTGAGGCAATTATCAAGGCGTTATCTTGATTTTGACAAGTCTAGTATTCTAGATATCCAGATATCTTCACTCCGCAGTTATTTTTTGAGAACTTGCTATGTCTGACGCATTAGAACGACTAAGAACAAGAAATCGCCCAGTTGTCCCCAGCCGCGATACTTCTATTACCCCTGTTGCAATCTCAGATCTCGAGACATCTAGAAATCTTGAAGTTGAGATATCTCAAGATGTGGAAATCTTAACTTCTGCTTCTCAGGAAAGCGTTGCGCCGTTAGAGACAAAGCAAACCACACTGCGTCTAGAAGTTGGAGTCAGCGATCGCTTACAGGATCTCGGTCGAAACAATGGGGTTTGTCGTGAGGTTTTAGTCGAAGCGATGTTGGAATATTGTGAGGCGAATCCAGAAGCGCTACAGATTGTTCTAGGGGAAGCGAAGAAGAAGAATGAGCATCGGCAAGCGATCGCGAATCAGAAACGGGCGAAGTCGATGATGGAGCGATTTGGCACTGTCTAAACCGAGCCATTGTTATTGAAGGTCATGCTCTCCGATAGACGAATCAACTCGCTTTCTTCATAAAAGTCATTCCAGAGAGCGGCTTGCAATCATCAAAATTCATCGAATCCTGGTCTAGAAAACCTGCGATCGCCATCTCAAGTACGGCTTCGATCGGAAAGTCAATCTCAAGCGCATAGGTACGTAACGCTAACTGAATCTTTTCTGGAAGTGTTGAAAGAATCAGTTGGGCATTTTCGGGGGTGATGTGTTGATCTTTCATGACTTTCTCCGCCTACTTCATAGCATCGTTATAACTTGGTTGGGCACTTTTTATCATCAGTGCTTCGAGATCACCCGAACGCATCCATAATTCTAGATCGGCTGGGTAGACAGCGACTCTAATATCATCGGGGTCGTAACGGTCAAGAAATGCCCAGCATAAAGCTTTGTGCCCATCACAGAAACGCCTTTTGACATTCGTTGACTTGCCAATGTAGAGAACTCCGTCCACACGATGACGCACTACATAGAAGCCAGGGTTCGCAGGAAAATCGTTAAATTTACGACTCAAGCGAAAACACTCCTCAAACGGCAGAGAAGAAATCTGGTTAAAGATGATTTGGGCTTGTGCCTCTAAACGCATTGAGTTTCTATGTAAAACTTACACTATTATAAATCATGATTAGCTGCAATTCTTCTATTAGCGCTAAATCAAGAAAGTTTCTATGTTGACCAATCCCAGGAAAAATAAGAGAGTCTCGCCTTACGAAGTATTGGGATCTCGGATGAAAGCTCGCGAATTCTGCCAACGTTGGTTCAAATCAACTCCAGAAGAAGAACAGGTTAGAGGCTACAGAGAACGGTGTGTAGCACTACTGGCTAGAGTCTTGCGGGTGAAAGAAAACACGATTCAACGTTGGGGATCAGGAATCGATTTTGAGGAAATGCCGGAGCAGTATGAGGTGACGCTCGCTTACGCCGATATTATCCGAGAACTGATCGAACGCACTCAGAGCCAAACTGATTTGCTTCAGGAGATTATGAGCCAATTCGGAGATCGCAAATCTTGATGTAATCCTTCAATGTATTTTTTCACTGTATAAGTTACACTAAGTTTATTGATTTGTGAGAGGCAGCATCTTATCGTTTTGAGGAAATTAGAGACTCCTCGAACTCATGAAGAACCTACTTCCAAATCTTTCCAAGATTCCGCCACGAGTGAGCATCAGGATTATTGCAGCAAGTCAACGTGCAATGTCAGACTACTACGACACAACAGACAGCAGAATCGCTGTGAAGTATGAGCGTCGAAATGGAGTGTCACGGGTTGTTTCTGTGGATTTTGTGCAATGAAACAACTACTTTTGATTGGCTTATTCTTGCTCACCTCCTGCGAGAAAAATGAGTTTACGGTTCCAGCTCCTGCATTTCCCAATGGTGGCGGGTATTCAGTTCCGAGTCGAAGCGCTCCACAACCCGCACCGATGGCTCCACCTGCAACAAATCAGCATCCAATGATCCAAGATCCAGAAGGTAATCTTGAAGACATTGGGATTGAAGTAAAAGCTGAAAGTGAGGCACATGCCAGAACTCAGTGCGAAAATCAGGCAAAGATGCGGAGCGACAATTACACGATCGCGACTTGTTTGGGTTGCAAGAAACGAACCAAGACAACTGGAAAATATATGTGTACTATTAGAATCGAAACGACGAGGTAGTTATGAGTGAAGCATTCCATCCTCTCAAGGGCAAAGCGGGAGAATTTCGGGTCGCACTGGATCTGACGGATTTGGGCGATCGCGCTTGGGAAATTCTCACTTTGTCTCAGACGTTGGGGTTTGACTCACCCAAATTCGTGACTCATGTTCGCTATAGTGGCGAGTCTGAAGTATGGGCAATCATCTTGCAGCAGTTTCATGCTTATGATGCTGATTCGCGCTTTGTGATTGATGTTTGGGATGATCAGCTTGATCAACTTCGATCAGCGATCGGGCGCGATTCTGAGTTAAGTCTGACAGTGATGTGTAACTTGGCAGAGTTTTTGGAGCCTGTTGCGGTTTAAGCGATCGAGAATTGGAAAGATTGACGGCACACACAAAACCAAACCAACGATTTAGACCCTTTGCCGTCGAGGGTCTTTTTTTAGAAACAATCTTAGAAATGTCACTATTATCAAATTTATAAGATATATTTAGAGCATATGAATCGTTGCCCCACATTTGGGGTCGCAACAACGAAGACATCGAATTCAATTTCCAAGGACAACTATGAGAGCAGTCGCCAAACAAATCAAAAATAAAGGACATACAAATGTCGAGACATCGCCCCGTGAAGACCTTATTCTGCTGGCTCTATACAACAAAGAGCTTTACGGCTTACAGATTCCGCAAGCGATCGAGGAAGCCAGCGGAGGACAGCGAAAGATGCAAGTCGGAACGCTTTATCCTGTTCTGCATAGTTTGGAGAAAAAAGGACTTGTCGAATCCCGCTGGGGAGATGAGGGTCGTGATGAGCGTGGTGGTGCAAGACGACGCTACTACAAGCTCACAGGAGAAGGAGTCACCAAAGTTGCTGCTCTCCGATCGTTCTGGTCAAATCTCATCGAATGGCAGCCCGTCTGAGGAAAGTGATACGATGCAACGCCCAGAGCTTCTACCCTCGTCTTCTGTAACAGAACAAATTCTTGCAAAATCTCGGCTTCCAGAGATTTCGGACGTTTGCCCTCCACTTCCAGAAATTTCGGATGTTTGTTCTCCGATGCCATCAGGAGTATCGCCGCTACCTTCTCCTACTTTTATTGTCAGGCAGTTCAATTACAGTCAAGTCATTGAGCTACAAGGTGAGACTGTAGAAGCTGTCTCTGGTGTGAACGCTGAACTGAGTGTAGAGTCTTCCTCTGTTGATTCTGAATCTGCGATCACAGAATTGAAACGTCGATTAGATCTTGTGCGTCAGTGGATCGAACTGCAACGAGAAGCGGTTAAACTTCAGAAACAGGCGCGACCTTTCATCACATCTGATTCGAGTCAACCTTGGGCGTATCGATGGATTGCTTCTGTGTTCGCTTACTGTTGCTCGGAAGAGATGCGAGAGGAGTTCTTAGGCGATTTGTTTGAGGCGAATCGTCAACTGTCAACGCAGAATTATCCTCGATGGTTGATCAATGGAATCAATGTTGTTCAGGTAATTAGGCTGCTGTTGTCGATCGTAGAAGTGAGATTATCAACATGGTTAACACTCTGGTCTAAGAAGTAGCTACTTCATTCAAACGTGATTGGGTGTGAGGGCAATTGCTTTCATACCTAAATTGCGATCAACAATCGTTTTCAGGTTATCCATCGAGAATTCCAACAAAAAAAGGGAGCCAAAGCCCCCAAACCGCTAGCTTAACTGAACACGAGAACCGCGAGACACAACACCGAGAGAGACAGAACCCAAGGGAACCACACAAGGCACAGAAACCGCGAACCGACCTGGAGCCGACGAAGGACAACGAACCACAACCGAGTAGCCGACCACACGCGCCCAGCGAACCGCGAACTTACGAGGCAACGAGTCAAACCACACCTCAGCGACAAAGCCAGTAAAAGAGCGGTCAGACTCACGCCAGAAACACTCAACTGCACCAAACTCCTCAGCCAAACCCGAAACGAACTCAAATGGAACAGAAAGCATGGCAAAAACCAAACGCAACGCGGTTTATATACGCCTTTAGCGGTCTTTCTTCTTGACCCGACGAACGAGTGTCAAGGGTGCGAAATCGGGAGCGGAGCGACCCAATAAACCAGTGCAAAGCCCTCTTATTCGCACTCGCGCAGCCCTTGACACGGGATCACAGGCGTACAATAAAAAGCCTGCGTTGGTTTTCAATCGATGTTGTCTGCGGAAGGGTTCGGGATGGAACAGACCCGCGCGACTGGAGGAAGCAATTTCGAGAATGCGATCGCTGAAGTGAATTCCTTAAATCGATGTGAGAAATTATTGTGCGATCGCTACTCTCTAGCGAATAAGGCTAAACTGAATCAGCGAGGGTAAGCCCTCAAATCAACTATCGAACCTCACTGAGTTTTTGGTGAGGTTTTTGCTTTTACTGCTGTAGTTGCTGCTGTGCAATCTGCTGAAGTGAGATCGCATTTGTTGCACAGTTGATCGATTCGTAAGACGTTCCGCCAGCGCTAAGACGCGCCAGCTATTTGCTCGAACTCGCGCAGGCTCGTATGCCTTCGGCACTCACCAGCGCCGGAATGAAATTTCTAATTCGATCAATTCCTCGATCGTGAAAGCACTCGATGTGAAGTCTAACTTTTCTAACCAAGTAAAGGCTTCTACTTGCATCACGCTACGTTCGCGCCATCAGGCAAATTTAGCATAGCGCTCCGCTACAGCCATGCTATTTGCTCCTCTTGGGGCGCTCTCTCCGCTCATCTGACTCGACTTGAGTATCTGTCTCGAAGGGAGAGTGAGAAGAGTGAGAAGAGGAGAGCAGGGTAGCGCAGTGCTTTCTCATGTCAAGCATCAATGTGCTTTCTTTGCGTCAATTTTATAGCACTAGCGCGCTAATTTACAAGCATGAACATGCTATAATAAGAGCAGTTAAACCCCTGCTGCACTTTCTGAGGGTTTCAGCAGGGGACGACCCAAAGAGAAGGATCAAAACCATTATGACAGTTTATATCTCTGATGCGACCTACGAGGCTTTGGCTCAGGCAGCGGTCACAGCTCAAGCATGGCTAGAACGTGAAGAAAGCGAGCATTATTCAGCAGCAGATCTTCAACAAGCATTTTTGCAGTGGCTTGAGTCTTGCATTGAGCAATTGGCAGAAGAGGCGATGTATCACGCTTTTGAAGGACATGACAGCTATGCTTTCAATCGCTCTGCATTTCGAGATCGATTAAATAAATTAACTCCTGCATTCACTCCTCAGGAAGCGGATCAGTCGATCGCGGCTTAGTTCTGTTTTGGCTTGGGCAGTGTGTACCACTGCCTTTTCTTGAATTTGCAGGAGTTGAAGAAATGACGGCAGGCGTTTATATCATCACAAATATTGTCACGGGCGATCGCTATATTGGACAGTCGAGAGAACTTGAAAAACGGTTGAGAGGACATCAGCTTTTGCTAGAAGCAGGAAAGCATCCGAACAAGCACATGCAAAAGGATTGCGAGATCTATGGCGCTAAAATGTTTGCCCATGGAATTTTGGAAGCAGTTGATATTTCTGACTATTTACAACTTGAGAACCGCACCGCACGAAAATGTAGAATTGGTTTGCGGTTGAAGGCTTGTGAGTCGGACTGGTTTATGAAACTGAAACCTGAATACAACATCGTCGGTCGGCGCTACTATAAAGAAGCACAATGATGAAGTAGTAGCAAGCATGGCGAGGAAGGATGTTCTGTTGGCGAGGCGCTCGGCGCTCGGTTGGAGTGAATATCGAGTGGTGCAGGAAGTCTGTAAGTTGCGGCAAGCCAGGGGAGATCAAGAGGCGACGGTGGTGAAGTATCAATCGAGCATCAATAAGGCGTTTAGAGATCCAGATAATGTGAAGGTTCGCATTGTCGATGACATTATTGAGGCAATGGGGGGAGAGCAGGTGATCCGGTGGAATAATCCAGAGGAAGTCGTGCTTTAGAGGGGAGTGCGATCGTGAATGATGTCTTTTTCACTCGTACACATTTGATTGAAGACAATGGCATTCCGACTAGTAAGGATTATCTGAACATCATTGAGCAACAAGCGATCCAGGGGGGAGAAGAATTGGCGGGCAGAAATAGCACGGAAGTATGCGGAATTGTCACGAGAGAATGGCGATCCTGATGCGACGTATGAGACTCGGAGACAACAGATTTATCGCATTTTTGATGAGGGTAGATGTAACTCAGAAACGCTGTTTATTCTTGCCGCCTGTGTAGAGTGTGAGTTTCAGATGGCGTGTAAGACCGTTTACCGGGTGAGACAAACCTAAGGTTTCTCCAGCAGTCGGTAGCGAAAAAGAATTCGTAATGATACATATGATGACATTAAATAATGAAACACTAATAGCAATAAAGGATCAAACGAATTGGAGAATCGTTTTGACACGACTCAAGATTCTGAGATTCAATGCTGAAACAGATGATACTTCTTTCATGTATAAACTTCAGACGCAGAAAGGAGCGCGGATTTTGGGTTTGATATTTCAATAACCTTATGGTGAAGTTGAGTGATTTTTCCGATCTCTGGTGTACTGGGTTTGATGGAAATCGTTATGTCGATCGATTTCGAGAACGGGTGAGGAAGTTGATCGTTGCGCTTACACAATAATACGGAAGGATTGAAATAATTATTCTACGTCGGTAAGATCTCGACGTGGGAGTTTGTGAAGTGTGTTTGACGAATTACTACATCAAACACCCACTGCTACCACACTCATTCAACATGATTTTGGGTGCATACCGTGACTAAGAACACATTAGATGTAACGGCAGGCTTATCTACTCAATTCGATTCCCCATTCAGTTCTGATTCCAACTCATTATTTGATCGTTCTCTCGGAACTCTAGATATTCCTCAAACTTATGCAACTAGAGCATCCTCAGATCCAGAAGAGCTTACAGTTCGTGCAGCAGTAAGCGTAACGGGATCTGCAATCTTTGCAGATGGATTATCGCTTGCAAATGGTGTAACAACAGATGCTGCTGGAAACGTTTTTGTTTCTTCTGTAGCTGGCGGACTTCCAGTAGTCACGAAATTTGCGCCAAATGGGGCAGGAGTCTACCAAATTCAGACAACTGGAATTGCTGCGACTAAGCTAGCTTATGATGCTTCCTCAAACCGAGTAATTGCATTAGAAGAAAGCGGGTTTTTAACTGTTTTTGATGCCAATACTGGGCAAATTACTGGATCAGGAAATGTTAAGCAGTTTCCTATCGATACCAGTGCGATCGTGGATATTTCATCGGGTCTCATCAACAATTTTGGTGGACTCATTCAACCTAATTTTTCTTCTTTTGGGGATGTTGCCGTTCTGAATGGTCAAGAGTTTACTGATCTCTACATTTCTGCAATTTCTCAAGTTTTTCCCTATGTAATTCGCTTGCGATTCCTAGCAAATGGCGGCTTTGATGGTGATGTACTTGTTTCTTCAAGAGCCTCCGCAGCACCGACTGACAATATTGCCCCTGGAATTGCTGTTAATTCTCAAGGAGTTGTTTTGACGACCTTACCAATTGCAGGTAATGCAGGAACATTCAATGTTACGGTTGCGCTTCCATTCGATTGGGACGGTCAACAAAGAACTGGGTCTTTCGTGCCACAGGTTGTCCTCAATGGAGCAGCTGTTTCAAGTCGAGGAATTACGGCTGATAGAAGTGGCAACTTCTATATCGGAACCAGTGCAATCGGGGCTTCTTTTGATGGCGGTAGTGGTAGTGGAATTGTAGTTCTGACACCAAACGCACAGTTTTCTAACTTCATCTCCTTTAATCAATCCCTCGCTAGAGTACCCGATGTGGCTGTAAGTCCTCAAGGGGATCGACTCTATGCGATCGCTGATACTGGGGGAGGGGCTTTCATTGCATCAACACCTGTAGTTGTTTTTGGGTTGACTACTCCCGTTGCCCGAATCAGTGTCAGTAGTCTGATGGAAGCTCCACCCGAAACAGAGTTCAATTTGCAAAAAGAATCGGTACAGACGTTTTTAGAAGGAATAACTTCATTGGATATGGCTGATATCGAGATCGATTTATCAGGGAATAGCTGAAGAAGTTAATTGTCATTTGTTGCATGGAATTTGAGGAAAGCGATCTCATTTGCCACCTAATGAGATCGCTTTTCTAATCACTCAACTCGTCTAGAATTTTGTCGAGTCGATCGTTGGCCTCTCTAGCAAATCGAATGCAGCAAGCACTCGAAGCTAATCCACCCGCTGCTGTAACCGCACCTTCTGATAGTTTGCCAGAGAGCAGCAATCCAGCTCCTGCTAGACCGACGCAAGCAGAAATACCCGTGGCAATGAGGGCGAGGTTAAAACTGTAGCGGGCTTGGCGGAGGCGTTCTTTTATGACGAGGCGTTCGATGGGTGACATGGAATTTGTTGGTTGACTACAGTTTCAATTGTCAAAGTAATTCCTTGAAACCCTGTTTCAGCAATGATTTGAGCTTGTAGAGGTTTTGTCGCAGATTTGAATAACTTTTGGTGAAGTAGTTATAATCAGCGCAACTTCCCGGACGATTGAGCATGGAAACGCGAACCAGCAGATCGATTAAAGCCACTCCATTAGGGTTAAAGCGATTGGAGGAAAAACGACGTATGAGCGGTAAAACTGCTGAAGTGATTGGAGGCTTAGCGGGTGTATCCCGTAGCTTGGCGCAGAAATTTTTTAAGGGTCAGCCGATCTCTGTGGAGAACTTTCAGTCGCTTTGCACAATACTAGAGGTGAACTGGGAAGAGATTGCAGAATCAGAAGAGATAGTGGTCTCTGCTAGAAATCGAAAGCGTATGGCTTTTGTAATTTCAGGAAGTTTCAAAGACCTCGATCCAACCAAGCTTGCAAAGCTTCAGGCGATGGTTCGCACATTACAGCAGTTAGCAGAAGATACAACGATAGAGACGGTTGATATTGAAGAAGGCAGCATCCGGCTCATTCTAGAAGGTTCTGATGAAGGAGTTGGGAGACTTAAGCAACTGTTTGATAAGGGTGAATTAGCTAATGTTTTAGGTATGTCAGTTATGGCAGTAGAGCCAATTGAGTCTGATGTTTTGAATCTAGGAGAGATAGGAGAGGATTGTCTTAAGACTCTGTTAGTATCAATGATTCGATCTCAAGGTGCTTCGGGTGCTGACTTAAGTGGTGCTGACTTAAGTGGTGCTGACTTAAGTGGTGCTGACTTAAGTGGTGTTAATTTCGATGATGCAATCTTTAGTGCGGAAACAATGGCTAGCTGGGAATTATTTTCTGGCCAGTCTGTTTATAGTGGTGAAAGTATTAGAGAAATTACGGGAGAGCAGTCTTGGCTATTTAACTCCACGTTGGATGAAGATTTTTTACCTCTCTCGGTCGATAGTTGGCTTTTAAAGAGATATGGTATCGACACGGATAGTATACAAGTCGTTCGTATTAGTGAGAACTTGATGCAGCTAGAGAACGATGAACCTAATATCTTTGCTATGCCATCGTGGAGACAGACTAAATGGTTCTCTATATTTACTTTTCTTACTTCATTGGTGTTAGGGGCACTCCTGCTGCTCTCAATATACTCAATGTGCTCATAACATTGTCATCTCAACTAGAATGACCGTTAGTTCAGAATCATCTAGTGCATTCAACAATCTCAGCAAGATCCATCGCTGCATCGTTGATACCGCTATTAATTTGATGAAAGAAATGCTGTTCTGGCTCGATTGAGAGCAATAAATTAATTTTATCTAAACATCGCTAAAATCCACTAACTGCTACTCCGAAATCCCGAAGTCCGTTGCTAACCTACTTCCGCACTTTGAGCCAAGACACTCACCTGAATTCGACACTCGCGAATCGAGTGATCAGGGAAGCGGCAAAATTCATATCATCTTCCATCCTGGATTTTTAGGATCAAGCCGCTCGTAAAACACCTGATAGCAATAATGAAAATTTTGGATGATTGAATAGAGCAACTTGGAAAAGCGCGATCGTAAAAACGCATCGCAACGAGAAACAGAATCATGTTTTTAGGGGAGTCGAGCAAGCTGCACAGAAACAGCCCTCAATACATCACCCAACTCCTCGCGATTCATCCGATCAATCTGACAGTGAATCGACTGTGGATGAATCAACGTCACGATCAAGCTCGAATGTCCCCCTAGTATCCTTTCCAACAACTTTATCTTGTCTTCCATCAGTAAATTTTCAACCAAAGGAAAGACTGCTTCTAGCTGTGAATCTGCACCCATAAGCGATTTGGACTGCTTCATAAAAGTCCACTCAACAACAAACCATCCTATATGGTGACATTAGACACTCAAAATGGTCTTTGTTACGAACAATAGTTATTTCTTCTAAAAAATTCTAATCAATTAAGCAGAAAGCAACTGCTGCGACTTATCACGAGATTGCTGCATAACATCTGCGATCGTTTGAAGCAAAATCGCAAGCTGCTGATTGTCCATCATCCGAATATCTGTTTGTACTGGCTTAATCGCTTCACCTGCAAGGAGTTGGCAGAAGTACACTCGTGCGCCAGGGCTTATCTGCTCTGCACCTTCAAGCAATTTCTCAAGCGTTTCACAGGATGGGTTCGTTTTGCCATGCCGAAACGCTGAAATATGGGCCATGCTGAACCCCGTCACTTCGGAGAGCCTTTTGCCACTAATCCCAAATTCCTTGAGCGTTTTGTCAAAATGTTGATACATTATTTGAACCCACGACTAAAATTTAGCTGACAGCTAATCATTAAACTCAGTGAATTTAACCGACAGCGAATCCTTAACCGATATTCTAATCTATTCCTTCTTGTCAGCACTATGAATATGACAGATTTTCAGCTGCTTTACCGTAAAAATGTTCACACTAAAGGGGGAGAAGTCGAAAAATGAGCGCTTTTCCTGCCGAACGTGAGTCGCGAGAACCCCTACCAGTTGATCCCCTCGGTCAACGACTCTGTGAAACCTTTCCCTATCTCTGGCAAGTTATTGTTGGTATAAACGAACCAGATCCACAATGGCAAACGAATACTAAATTTCCTCTACGCCCAAGAATTCTGTGGCGGATCTGGAAAGATGAGCATCAGTTAGTGGGAGTGCGATTTAGTTCTCGGACTTCTTACGGAGTCATTGATATCGATCGAGAAAGTCCTTACCATCCCTGCCAAAATCCAGAATCGCTGACTCTAATTCGTACTGCACTCGAAACGATTGGGATCTGCCGTACAGTCTTGATTCGATCGAGTTGGTCAGAAGGGTTACATCTCTACATCCCGTTACCCTACCAAATGCCGACTTTCGGACTTGCTCAAGCCATTCGGAAATGTTTAGAAGCACAAGGATTCTCGATCTCACCAGGGCAACTCGAAATTTTCCCAAACTGCAAATCCTACGCCCTTCCAGGAACTTTTACGGAGTACAACGCACATAGATTGCCACTCCAACCGAATTCCGGCTCTTGCCTTTTAGACAAAGATGGCAACGTTCTCAGCCACGATTTAGGGCTGTTTTTCCAGCAATGGGATATTGCAGCAGCGGGACAGGATCTCTCTGAGTTGACGAGCGCGATCGCCATTGCCCGAATGAGTAATCGGAAGCGACGGAAGCGCCACACCACGATCGTTGAAGACTGGCTCCAGGACTTACGGGCTGAAATTCAGGAGGGATGGACTGACTACGGGCAAACGAATCACTTATTGAAGACGATCGCTTGTCATGGTGTTGTATTTGAAGGTTTGAAAGGCGATGCCCTCGCTGAACACGTTTTACAGACTGCGATTAACCTACCGGGATATGAGCGCTGGTGTCAGCACCAACATGAGATCGGAATGAGAGCGATCGTCTGGGCAAGGTCAGCCGAAAACTATTACTGGGCATTAGGCAGCAGTCCAAAGCGCTCAGGCAGTGGACAAGCCAGCGAAGGAGAAAAGGTCGTCCCTATTAATTTACTGCGCTCAGAAGACGCTCAGAGACGCATCAAGGATGTTGTGAACCGATTAGAGCAGGCAGGGCAATTCCCATCAGGTGCAACTGCTAGAGCCAAATTAATCGCGACTGAGGGCATTAGTACGCGCACTCTCTATAACCATCTAGAACTATGGCATCCGCTCCACTACCAATCAGAATCGTGTAAAACAATCCAGCCAGAGACAATTCCAGCGATCTCTGAACCTGAATTTGAAGATCCACCAAAATCGCTAGAACCCTTTGAGGAAAAGAGATTTTACACAGAAGAAAAAAATATGAAGGGTTATCAAATTAGTTCAAACGTTTTTACCGATTTTCTAACTACCGGCTTTGAATCTTTAGGTTCGGAGTCTCGCTTACATATTGTGAACCCCCTAGAGAATCCTAATGAAGTGAATGACAGTTGATTGAGATTGCAAAAATTGATCATTTTGAAAGTTTTCGAGATTTGCAATGTGTGATATTTAACCTGAAACAGTTCGATTTTCGATATTTCAGCGATCGACGAAAATTTTCCGCGCTGGAATTGCGATCGCGAAAAATGACTCCGGCTATTTTCGCGTTCAGTATCTTGAAGACGAAAGGGTGCAATATGCAGAAATTCCACCAGACCGAATCTTTCCCCTAGAACAAGCTAGGGTGACAGGGCCATGTGAACAATTTGCTGTAGTTCATGATGCAATGGCAGCGCTGGAACTGGAGCGCGATCAATTGCGGGCTGAAGGTGCGATCGCTCCGGAGCATTGTTGGATTGAAACGGGAAAGGTCAAAGGTCGCGAGTTTCGTCAGGCTTGGTGGCGTAGTGAGCAGGCGATGTTTGAGTCGAAACGTTCTAGGGGAAAGAAGGTGAAATCTTGCTATATCGGTGAGGAGGGTAGCCCGGAGCATCAGGAGGCGAAGCGACAGAAGTATAGGCGTGATCGGTTGAAAGTTATCGATCGACACTTGCAGAGCCTGAATACTCTATCCTGCAAATTTTGATTGCCGATGTAGAGTGCGGTAAAGTCCTTTTACAATGCCAAAGACATGAAAATCGTCATCACTTGTTATTTCATATATTTCAACATTTGTGTTGTATGGAATTAAATATGCCTTCTGATTAACTGAACGAAACTCTTTCACAGTTCCTTTTCCATTAACTTGAGCAATGACAAGATCTCCATAATTTGGAATTCGTATTGGATAATTAATGACCTCTACTACTAGTTCATCCCCAGGTTGAATTCCGATGTCAATCATTGAGTCTCCTCTGACAGTTAGAAAAACAGTGTCATCTGGATGACCGATTTTTTCAACAATGTCAAATTCATCACAAAGACTATCAAAGTCGCTGGATATAGCTACTGCATCGAAGGAGGCTGCAACAGGAAGTGTATGTTGGCGGTAGGGTTGAAGGCGCTTTTGAGGTGATTTGCAATAGCTCAACATATTGGCTACGCTTCCTCGCTGCTTAAGTATCTCAAGTAATTGTTGAAAATTTAGCCCTGCTGCTTGCAGCAATGAATCAATATCATTAATAGCTAACCGAGTTTCGTCGGTTACGAGGTGCTCTGGTAAACGTCCTGCTTTAGTTTGCTTCCCTGGAAACTTTATTGATCCAGGCTTGCGCCCAGCGCGTGCGCGCTTTCCTCCACGTGGCATTATCGAGACTCCTGAATCGTACTGTTGCTGACTAATGTGCTACTTAGTGAGCTATTGAAGGTTAAGCTTCTGTCTCCAAGAAAGCTCTACTTTAAAGCAAGTTTTTTGGAGACAGCTTGTGCTGACCTAGTTTTGCTGGCTTTCAGCAGTGCAAGGTGGATTAGCTGGAACCTGAGAAGAGTGTCTTGGATTTGGTACAAGCCCAGAGCTGAACAATAATGTGAGATACAAGACAACGACTAGGGATCGCTCGCTCCAATGTTGCATATGATTGGTTACTCCTTACTAAACTGAATGATGAGTTTGCGGTTATGAAGAGCTTTAATCAGTGGTAGGTGACAAGTCTCCATGCCAAAAGATCTTAGTACAAACATACTTAATTTGCAATCAAAATACTCTGGTAGCGGTGCTTAATTTCACCGCCGCCAGAGTTAAATTTCTCGCAAATTGAACCTCTGTGCAGTCACCTACCAAGTGTACACAGAGCCATAAAGTCACAAACTCACATCTGGTTTAAGCCAACCTTCTGCTTGTTTTCCATCTTATTTGATTTTCGTACATTTTTCAAACAGCGCAGCTAACAAATATTAGTTTCATCGGTTTGGAAATAAATGCGATCTCGTTTCACTCCTATAGCACTTTGGCATCAGCAACTTTATACAATTCCTTGCTTTCGCAAGCAGGCCTTAGTGTTTTATCCCTACCCACTATCACCTGCACCCGAATACCAGTGGGTTGAACATAAACATCTAGTTGTAACTCCCGATCCAAACTGGCGATCTGAGTAGTTGAGAAACTGAGAGCCGCGATCGCACTCATAACCATTGCTGTATCGAGTAAAGTACGAACGCTCAATTTAGACTGACGCATTGATTCTGCCTCTCGAATAACTTGACGAATCGCGCTATCTTCCTCACCTTTAAGCCTTATCAATCAACAAACTAATCCCTTCTCGCCCTACGACCTGAACAATATCGCCTTCATGAAAGATCGATTGTTTGGGAGAATAGGCATACCAAAAACTACCCGCATACTCAACCTGCCAAAGCCCAGGTTGTTCTTCCAAAACGACTGTTGCACCATTCAGGCTATTTAAATTGTCTGAACAAGATGGCATCTGCGATGAACATTCACTTGCTTGAAAAAGCCGACTCATGACCTGGAAAAGCCAATTCCGCATGATTATTCTCCTTCAAATTAGCTTGAGAATATAACCTCAAAATCCGGCTTGGCGACCACTCCAGTCGATTTGTGACTAACAGCAATCTTGTCTCCTTACAAACAGGATTTTTACAACTGACCAGTAACCTCACCTTTCCCCAACCGCCTACCCAGCAGCTAAACATCGCGAACCAATAAATCGCCCCATTCACTTCTAGAGCCTGATATAACGCCAAAGGCACAGCAGCAACTAAATCGCCTGCCATTTGTTTCTGAAACAAAGCCTGCTTAAACTGAACCTGCTGTGTATCTCCTCCTTGCAGATCCAGAATTTGCTCAGAATCCAGTTCAATAATCCAGTTCTGACGAGTCGCGTCTAATGTATCGACCATCTCTGCTGTCAGAAAACCTTTACCCAGTGTGACCATGTCGGCTTTACGACAATCACAATAGTTCTGATATTGCAGGTTGACAGGTAGACAACTATCAGTGCTAGTACGCCCCCATTGCTCTATAACGTTTGCCATCCAGTCTCTCCTTATGTATTTCATCGGACAGCTTCAACTCGTTCTTCGTCTTAGGCTGTCACTTATAAAGTGGGAAAAATCAAGATTATGTTTTTGCAAGTTTGGCAGGCTGTCACCATTCGTTGACAAGACACTCAGCGATCGCAAACATCCATGCGAAAACGATCACTAACCTGTAGAAGCAAATTCTCAAATTCTTGAACTGTCATTGGCAGTTCTACATCGCTCGAATCTAGCTCCTTTCCACACTGCTGAATTCTATGAAAAACTATGGAACGACTATTGGACTCAATGGATGATCAATACATCGATGTTCTCAAGACTGGTAGCGAATCCATTTTTCCTGCCTACGTGAGAATCAAAGCCCAAGCAGCTATTACACGCCTAGAGGAGCAAGGCATCTTCAAAATTCTAGAAGAGTATTACCGTCTCTCCATGCTTCCTGAATTGTCTCCAGAGGAGACCGAAGAAGACATGGCACGGTTAGCTGAAATTCTTGTTTTGGCAGAGCAAGATGAAATGTTGCAGTTGTTGATCGAACACGTAGACTGCATCCTCGATTCACGAATGGGGCTACTCAATTCAAAAACGACTCAGGAGTACGAAAAACAACAAGCTTGGCTCAATGACAATCTAGCGGTCGAACCTCCTGATCCTGATTTTCATCGTATGTTGCAACTGCGACTTCGAGAGCTTGGGCTATACGAAGGACCAATTGATGGGGTGATGGGCAAAAGAAGTCGAACGGCAGTCGTCGAACTTCAAAAATCCCATTCGATGCAAGCTGATGGTATTCCTAATCCGCAAACCATTTCAATCCTTCTTGAAAAAACTGGGGTTTCTCATGACTGAAGCCAGAAAGTATTTCGATGAATCAATTCGGCTGGTATTTAGTTCTCAAGGCTCGACCTGTCATCCTCTATTTGTCTTTGTCAAACGAACGCTCAAGCAACTTCGGTTAAGTCGAGCTTACGAACCAACTGATATCCTAACGGAAGCATATGCACGTGGGGTTAAGCAAATTGAGGCAGGGCAACCCATCGACTCACCAATCCCTTGGTTGCGAAAAACTTCATACTACGTAATGCTGGAATTTCGGCGACAACAAAACGGATTACCCATTCCATTACTGGATGAGCCACCCTCAGAAAATTCCAACAATACTGTTTCACACTTGCTCTCTCTGGAAGATTTACTTGTGATGAGACGTGCATTTGAGCGCCTCGATTCTGCAAGTCAGGTGCTGTTGCATCACCGTCTTATTCAGGGTCAATCTTGGCGCGAGGTCAGTCAAGCCTTAGTTACTGCTGGCGAACCTGAATCCAACGAAGGTGCTCTTAGATTGCGAGGATTTAAGGCAGTGAAGAAACTGAAACAACTTTATGAGGAGATGAGACTAGAGATGAGCGTAGAATGGGTCGAGAATTCAGACTCCAATTCTCTATTAGCTGAGGATTGATAGACAGATGCGTGACCTACCCGGCTTTTCTTTCTAATGAAGCTACCGCTTTTTCAGCAGTAGCTTTTTTAGTAGAAAGAATCAGTCCAAGATACTCCAAACTTTTCACCATTGTCGATCGCTTTCTCCACATCGGGCACTTTGACAGCAGCTATTTTCTAAGATTTCATGCCCAGCCTTTACTCCCCCAATGCCCTCACCCGTCGAGGGCAACAGACTCGATCGAAGATTCTTCTCACCCTGGCACAACGAGACGGACTCACCCGAAACGAAATTGTAACTCTCTCGGCGCTGACCTATGAGCAAGTGAGAAACCAGACTCAAAATCTAATTGAAGACCGAAAGTCCGCTCAAGAATTGAATCAGGCGAACGTCGTTACTATCTCGCTGCGATCGCAATCTTTTTCCTATTCGTGCCACCATTCACCACAATGATCGAGCACGATTCTATTAGCGATGATTCGGTTGAAATCATTGATTCCTAACAGATTGCACTGTAAATATTTACAGTCAAATTGCATTATCTAGAATTCTGGCTTTATGAAGTCTTTACCCGACTTGACCCGAATTCTGGTAGAAGCTCGGAACGCAATCGCTGAACGGAGTTCGCATAATATGCGTAGTGATTTGAAAAAGTTTTCGCCATGAGTGACCAGAATTCGGCTGTAGACTACCAGATTCGTCCAGATGACCTGATGGAAGAATTAGGTATTAAAAAAGATGCTTATTACAGCTATGTCAAATTTTTGAGTCTCAAAGTTGAGAAGGCAGAAGGTAAGGCATTTCTCTCGACTGAGCAAGCTAATTTGATTCGTGCGTTGCGTTCTCATGTTGTCGAAACTGGCGAAATGAAGGGATTTGTTATTCCGAATTCTGAGGAAGATGCCAATCTGAATTCGAGCGAACTTGCTGTTAGTGATGCAGCGTCAATTGAGTCGGTTCAGCCGGAAACTGAAGAAGTCCCGATCGCTGATGACTTTGATTATTTGATTCGGGCAGCGGCGGAGTTGAAGGGGCAACAGCTTGTCATGCCTCAGTTGATTATGCAGGCGCTCGCAGACAAGATGACTTATGAGGATTTGCCGGAGGATGTGAGGCAGAAGGTTGATTCTGTAAGGAAGTCAACTAGCCCAAAGTCACCGAGCCTATTAGCCGATCAACTGCTCCAAAAACATCGGAACCGTCAGCAGGTCGCATAGATGAATCAGCGTTTGAGAAAGTCTGCGCTGTGGTCGAGGAAGGTCACAGCGCTTTAGTCATTGGGGAATTTGGATCGGGGGTGGCAGAGCTGGCGAGGGCAATTCGCGATCGCTATGAAGGCGAGTTTCTCTGTGCAAGCGTGGTCTATAAGTCCAGTACGAAGCAATTCTTTAAGCTGATGGCGGAACAGTTAGACATTCCGACTGAGATTGTTTTAGACAATGGCAGGACGAAGCCGCTCACGGTCGATGAGTTGAAAGAGGAGATTTTGAGCAATGCTTGTGATGATTGGTTGTTCATCTTTCCCGAAGCGAAACGGCTCCCGGCATCGATTCGATATTGGTTGGAAGATGCGATCGCGGCTGGGGTGAGAATTGCTGCATTTAGTCCAGTGAATCCTGGGCGTGATGTGTTTCTGCAAATGCTGGAAGTCGAGTTAGAACTGCCGGATGATTCGCACATTCGAGATGTGATGAGGGCAGAGGCGGATCGGTTGGGGCTGAGTTTGAGTGATTCTAAGTTGGCTGAGTTGCAGCCGTTGGCGGGGCGGAATCCAGCGATCGCGCGGAAGGTGATTCAACGCGAGAAGTTGGGAATGAAGCAGGACAAGGTAGAACACACTCAGGGAATTGTGATTATGCCGATTTTGCTGGCGGCGCTGTTTAGTTTCGCGATCGTGCGGTTCATTGGGCTTGGAACGAACGATAAGGGGCTTTACATCATGGGTGGTTGCGCGTTGACTGCGGCGACGGCATTGAAGCAACTTAGTAGGGTTTCGGGGACGCGGCGGAAGTTAGGACAGTGAGACAAGGTTAAATTTGAATGTTGGTAATTCCGAATTCCGTAAATCTAATGATGTAGTAGGAAAGGCATCTTCAGAAGAAAAACACGAAATGAATCGTTTGTTTACTGCTCGATGGCTTGTTCGTCTTCAGGACAATTTCGATCGTGTGAAGGGAATCGGAATTGGGATCGTCTTCCTAGCAATCGTCATGGGAATCGGTAATTATTCTGGGAAGCAACTAGAACAGGTTAATGGAACGCAGAGTAGGAGAGAGGCGCTTCAGTCAAAGATTGATAAATTACAACAAGAAGTAGAGACTTCTGACGCTAAAAGTGATGACTTAGCTAAAAAAGTGAGCGGCAACCCAAAAGAGAAGTTTGCTCAAGAAAAGGATTTGCTGGTGCTGGAAAAAGAGCGATTTGTCCTAAGAAAAGATTTACTGGCATTGGAGAAGGAACGTATTACTCTCTCCAATGCGATCGTCAGCAGCACGATTCAGGCATTTGGTGGACTGGTCTTAATTGGCACTGCCTTTATTTCATGGCGAAATCTGAAAACAAATGAGGAAAAACAGATTACTGAACGCTTTACTCAGGCAATTAATCAATTAGGAAGTGAAGCTAAGGAAGGCGAGGGAGATAGGATTGCGATTCGGCTAGGTGGCATTTATGCACTAGAACGAATCGCTAAAGACTCACCGAGAGATCATTGGACAATTATGGAGGTATTAACCTCTTTTGTGCAGGAAAAGTCACCTCTAGAAAACTCAATGCCAGAGGATGATAACTTAGAGCCATCTAAAGAAGCTCAGCCTGGAAAAGTTACAACAGATGTCCAGGCAGCCTTGACAGTGATTAGGCGACGAATTGCGAAGAATGATCCGAAAGAAGAAGGTCAGAGGATTAATTTGAGTGGGGCAAACCTCATTGAGGCAGACCTCAGAGGGGCGGCCTTCATCGAGGCAAACTTCATCAGGGCAAACCTCAGCGGGGCAAACCTCAGCGGGGCAGACCTTAGCAAGGCAGACCTCAGTGGGGCAGCCCTCAGAGGGACAGCCATCCTCGGAGCAAACCTCAGTGGGGCAGCCCTCAGCGGAGCAGACCTCAGCAAGGTATACCTCAGCGGGGCAGACCTCAGCTGGACAAACCTCAGCTGGACAAACCTCAGCGAGGCAGCCTTCATCAGGGCAAACCTCAGCGGGGCAGATCTCAGCGGGGCAGCCTTCATCAGGGCAAACCTCAGCGGGGCAAACCTCAGCGGAGCACACCTCAGCGGAGCACACCTCAGTGGGGCAGCCCTCAGCGGGGCAGATCTCAGCGGGGCAGATCTCAGCGGGGCAGATCTCAGCGGAGCAAACCTCAGTGAGGCAAACTTCATTAATGCAAACCTCAGTGGGGCAGCCCTCAGCGGAGCAAACCTCAGTGGGGCAAACATTCGAGAAGAAGACATCATCAAAGCAAATCTCAGTAAGAATGATTTCCCTGATGCAAACATCATTCCTAAGAGGGCAAACTCTCCCAGTGAGCCGAAAGCTACTGAGTCGGCTCAGACAGGAGAAGAAAATTCAACCCCAGAGCAACCAAGCACACCCTCGGAGACTGAACAGAAATCGTAATCGCGAAAGATATTTGCTAGCAAATATCATCCTGGGCAATCTAACCAAAACACCCACTTGGTCTGATTTCCTATGATGAGCGTGACTCATGCAGCGATCGCAACCGCAGGCACTTCATTAATTTTCGGAACGGCTGACCCGCTCGCACTGCTTCTAAGTCTTATCGGTTCCCAGCTTCCAGACCTCGACACCTCGACCAGCTATATCGGACAAATCTTCTTTCCTGTAAGTCGATGGCTTGAGGCAAGATTTCCACATCGGACAATCACGCATTCTCTACTCGCGACGGGCTTACTTTGTGCGATCGCACTTCCGATTGGATATTTCACAAACAATCTCCTCATCTGGCTATCCCTGCCACTCGGACACCTGCTAACCTGCATTGCCGACTGCTTCACAGTGAAAGGGGTGCAATGGTTTTATCCGGTTCCGGCTTGGTGCTGGAGCGTTTCAAATCCAAAGCGGCGGATTACTACAGGGGGAACGGGTGAATATTGGGTATTAGCGATCGCGCTTTTCTTACTCGTTTTAGGCTTGCACATTGGCAGCAGTGGCGGACTCTCTCAGCAGGTTACAACAGCATTAGGCATGAGTGATGGTGCGATCGAGGTCTATAACAAGAAGTCAGCGACGAATCATGTTTGGGTGGATGTGAAGGGAATTTGGGCAAGCGATCGGACTCGTGCTGATGGGCGTTACTTTGTGGTGGCGAATGAAGGGGAGCAATTTATCCTGCTCGACTCGAAGGGAATTTACAAGACGGGACAGCAGATTATTACTGAACAGATTTCGCCAACGATCGGGAGTCTAGCCGTAACACAGATTCAGACAATTGCGTTGGTGGATGAGCTAGTGACGCAGAAGTTGGGCGAGATTGCGGCAAGTCATCCGAATGCGTTGATTTTGGTGAGTAGCTCGATCTCTGTTGACCTACCCGAAAACGTTCGGCTCCCAGTTGCACCAAATCAATACATATCAGCACAGATGGCAGGAACAAGCGTGAATTATGCTTTTCATCCGGTCGAGCAAGTTTTAGGGGAATTAGTGGAGCAGTATGGAACGGGCACTTTGACTATGAAAATAATTACCCCTAGACCGCAGTGAGTAGTTTTATTAGGCAATCATATATAAGCAGTTAAATTGCAGATTTCTTATTACTAGCCAACAAGAAACAGTGGCTATTAAATCAATCTTTTAACTATGTATAAGTATTTATTTTAATAGCCCTATTCAGTCAATATGTTTATAAAATTCTTCAGATATCTTGTTTAGAACTAATTCAGAATAATTTCTAGATTTTGTCACTTGCCATACTTGTGTAAATCCCTCACACTAAGAGATTCAGAAAATTAAGCGATACACATTCGTTTTAATTGTTCTTCCGTATAGATACGGAAAAATGTCTCGAATGAAGATATGCACATCCATATTAAAAAATCTTCCGTATCTATACGGAAGATTTTTTTCTTGATTAAAAAAGGTAGTGTTTTCTTGGATTTTTCCTAACTCAAAGAGTGGTATTTTTTTGGATCTTTTTTAAAACTTATGGCACACTAAAAAGCAGTTCAGTACTGTTTGGCGACTTCCTGAACTGCTTTCTGTAGTTTACAAGCGGCTGAAAATGCCGCTCTTTGTCATGGAGTATAACGCAAATTCTAAGTTCCCTCAACCGTCTGATCCCCGCCTCTGGTTAGTTCTAGCTGTTTTAACTTTGAGCATGGGATTTACAATCGCAAATTACACTTTCAAAGTGTCGATCGATGTTAGCCCTGCTCGATTCTGGATTCAAGTAGAGGGTAATCCTCGCAACGAATCGCTTCCATCTCTACCATCAATTAATCGCTAATCATAATGTAGTCAGAGTAAATACATTAAAACAAAGGTAGATGTAAAGTAAGCTCATCTACCTTTGTCTCTAGCAATTTGCGCTTTATGAAATTTGCGGAGAGGTCGATATCGTTGCTGTATCTATCCAAAAGTAAGCACAAACTTGAATAAGTAACCCTTTAAATCATGCGATTTGGAGATAAAGTGACAGATCCAGAATTATCACTCAAACAGCGCTCGATTTGGCAGGATTGCCTGATTCCAATTGCAGTTGGCTTAGTTGGTATTAGCGGATCGCTCGGTGGGGTCTATTTAGCTGGTGAATTAAATATTCGTCAAGCAGAATCGCAGAAGTTACTAGATTACGAAAATCAAATTCTTAATCAACGGATAGCTGTACTTGAGCGTGCGTCTAAGATTTTTGGAAAAGCTCCTGGAATTCAGGATGTTTGGTCCAAATACAGCAAAAGTTTCCGAAATAGTAAGGGTGAGTTAAATAATCCACCACTCGACATTGTTGAGAAACTTACAGACTATCAAGGTGAGTATCAAAGTGTCGTATCTCTAGCAGGCATTTACTTTGGACCCAAAACTAGAACTGCGATTGCAGACATGAGTTCTGAGAAAAAGCCTTGGTGGAATAAATCAAAGAAGAATCAGGATGCTTTCTTCGCAGCCATGTCTACTGAACTTACTCTCGACCTCAAACGTCTAACTACACTTAACCAACGAGTGTCTCCGTAACAATTAAGTTTATCTGATATGTATTCTTACAAAACTGAAATTGAAAGGGTACTTTTATGGTGGGCACACTATTTTAAGTGATCGCCCTCATCTTGAATGAAACGTCTATTTCTAATCGGATTGCTCCTCTGTAGCTGCACAGCACGGGCGCAGAATTCAACTCCGAGTCCAACTCCCACCATTATCCCAACTCTTACAGCTTCCCCGATTCCCAATTCCAGAGCAAAGCGCTTCACTCTGGAACTTAGCCTATCCGCGCCAGAAGATCTCAAAGTCCGAGAAGGCGACATCGTTGTGCTGGGACAAGTTCTAAGCGATCGCACTCGTGAACGCCAACGATTAGAAGCGCAGAAAGCCCAAGTCCTAATCCAACTCGATCGACTCAAACAAGCCCCAATCAAACCGCTCGCACCCAAAGCCGCATCAGGAATTGCCAATCTTCCAACCCCATCATTTATCGAAGCAGCAGCAGAAATCGATCGCAAACAAGTCGCCCTTCAGCAAGTCGAGCAGGACTGGAACCAACAACAGCGCAAAATCGATTTACTGCAAGGCTTCAATCGAAGTGATCTTCCCCCTAGCACTCTGCCCCACGAACAAGAGAAACTGCGGCAACGA
>VFQU01000527.1_pt1 | contig 32812 bp, 26 predicted proteins | sample 3512311 | NCBI WGS metagenome assembly VFQU01 (sample SAMN10412377, study PRJNA504923) | tailings metagenome | isolation source: Relicate 3 Philex TSF3 active mining site | place: Philippines: Tuba, Benguet | collected 2017-08-29
AGGCTGAGCCGCCCGAGCCTGCCGCGCTGTCGCTGCTCGGCCGGCTGCGCACGCGGCTGGCCGAAGGCGTCGAGATCGGTGATCGCCGCGTACAGCTCACCTTCGGCGCCGGCGTGGTCGGCAATGCCGTCGCCTATCGCACGGCCGACGACGCCTTGCGCGATGCGCTGGTGGCGCTGACCGCGGCCAGCCGCGGCGGCCGCGGCGGCCTGCGCTTCTTCGAACGCGGACTGCGCCAGCAGGCGCGCGCCAGCCTGGATCTGGAAGGCGAGCTGCGCCGCGCGCTGGAGGGCGGCGAGTTCGCCTTCGCGCTGCAGCCGATGGTGGCCGCCGGCGGTGGCCGGCTGCTCGGTGCCGAGGCCCTGCTGCGCTGGCGGCACCCGAGCCGAGGCGAGATCGCGCCCGGCGCCTTCCTCGGCGTCGCCGACGACGTCGGCCTGCTGCCCGAGATCCACCGCCGGCTGCTGCCCGAGCTGCTGGCGACGCTGGCCGAATGGCGGCGTCGCCCCGGCTGCGGCGAGCTGGTGCTGGCGTTGAACATCGACGCCCGCCAGCTCGCCGACTCGGGCTTCGCCGGAGACCTGGTGCTGGCGCTGGTCGATGCCGGGCTGCCCGGCGTCGCGCTGCACGCCGAGATCACCGAGAGCGTGGTGCTCGGCACTGCGCCGGCCCTGCGCGAGAATCTCGTCCGGCTGGCCGAGTTCGGGGTCGGCCTGTTCCTCGACGACTTCGGCACCGGCTTCGCCTCGCTGGTGCATCTGGCCGAGCTGCCGCTGCGCGGCGTGAAGATCGATCGCAGCTTCGTCGATCGCACCGAAGACCCGAAGATCGCCACTCTCATCCGCGGGCTGGCCGGCATGTCGCGCGGCCTCGGCCTTCAGGTGGTGGCCGAGGGCGTCGAGAGCGAATCGCAGATCGGCATGCTCGCCGATGCCGGCTGCGACGCGCTGCAGGGCTATCTTTTCGGGCGTCCGGTGTTCGCCGATGCCTTCGCCGAGCGCTGGCTGCCCGCCGCCGGCTGACGAGGACCTTACCCGCAGATGCCCTACGTCCACGCCATCGACCCCGTGGCCCTGCCGCTGCCGTTCTGGCCGCATGCGGTGCACTGGTACGGAGTCGCATACCTGCTCGCCTTCTTCGCCGCCTGGTGGCTCGGCCGCCGCCGCCTGCGCGCCGGGCACCTGCCCGGTGTCTCCGAACAGGGCTTCGGCGACCTGATGTTCTACGGCATGCTCGGCGTGGTGCTCGGCGGCCGCCTCGGCTACGTCCTGTTCTACTCGTTCGGCGACCTGCTGCGCGATCCGCTGCTGCTGCTGCGGATCAAGGAGGGCGGCATGAGCTTCCACGGCGGCCTGCTGGGCGTGATGGCGGCGGTGCTGTGGTGGTCGCGGGCGCAGCGCAAGCACGTCTTCGACACGCTCGACTTCGTCGCCCCGCTGGTGCCGATCGGGCTGGGTTTCGGCCGCATCGGCAACTGGATCGGCGGCGAGCTGTGGGGCCGCACCACCGACGTCCCGTGGGCAGTCGTGTTTCCCGCGTCGCTGCCTGCACCCTACTCGGCGATGGATTTCGAAGCGCTGCGCGCCGCGGCGGCATCGGGCGCGCTCGACGGCCTCGGGCGCCATCCCTCGCAGCTCTACCAGGCCGGGCTCGAAGGCCTGGTCATGGCGGCGGTGCTGCTGTGGTTCTCGCGCGCGCCGCGCCGCCGCTACGCGGTGTCGGGATTGTTCGCCCTCCTCTACGGCGTGTTCCGCTTCTTCGTCGAGTTCTTCCGCGAGCCCGACGCCCACCTCGGCTACCTCGCCTGGGACTGGCTGACCATGGGTCAGCTGCTCAGTTTGCCGCTGGTCGGCGTCGGCCTGCTGCTGCTCTGGCTGTCGCGCCGCGCGCCGCAGCAGCGTCCTGCCTGACCGTCCATGCGCGCCTATCTCGATCTCCTGCGCCACGTCCTCGAGCACGGCCATCACAAGGCCGACCGCACCGGCACCGGCACGCGCAGCGTGTTCGGCTGGCAGATGCGCTTCGATCTGCGCGAAGGCTTTCCGCTGGTCACGACGAAGAAGCTGCACCTGCGCTCGATCGTCCACGAGCTGCTGTGGTTCCTGCGCGGCGACACCAACATCGCCTACCTGCGCGAGCACGGCGTCAGCATCTGGGACGAATGGGCCGACGCCGACGGCGAGCTCGGCCCGGTGTACGGCCGGCAGTGGCGATCATGGGCCGGCGCCGACGGCGCGCAGGTCGACCAGATCCGCTGGGTGCTCGACGAGATCCGCCGCAATCCCGATTCGCGCCGGCTGATCGTCTCGGCCTGGAACGTCGCCGAACTGCCGAAGATGGCGCTGCAGCCCTGCCACGCGCTGTTCCAGTTCTACGTCGCCGACGGTCGGCTGAGCTGCCAGCTCTACCAGCGCTCGGCCGACATCTTCCTCGGCGTGCCCTTCAACATCGCCAGCTACGCGCTGCTCACCCACATGGTGGCGCAGGCCTGCGAGCTCGACGTCGGCGACTTCGTCCACACGCTGGGCGACGCCCACCTCTACAGCAACCACCTCGACCAGGCCCGCCTGCAGCTCGGCCGCGCCCCGCGCCCGCTGCCGCGCCTCCGGCTCAACCCCGACGTCCGCGACCTGTTCGCCTTCCGCTACGAGGACATCAGCTTCGAAGGCTACGACCCGCATCCGGCGATCAGGGCGCCGGTGGCGGTGTGAGCGGGACTGTCGGCGGTTGCAGTTCCAGTTCCAGTTCCAGTTCCAGTGGCCAGTTCCAGTGGCCAGTTCCAGCGGCCAGTTCCAGTGGCCAGTCGAAGGTGTTGACGGCCGCGCCTTTAGCCCCTCTCCCTCCGGGAGAGGGGTTGGGGTGAGGGTGCGAGGCTGACTCGCCGCTGCGGTGTTCCTCGATGCTGCTGCCCGTTGATCGCGGGTCGAAGCCGATAGGGCAATGCGTTGGGCGCGTGCGGCCCCTCACCCCAACCCCTCTCCCGAGGGGAAGGGGCTACAGGACGTCGCGGTTGCAGCGCGCTCGGCGAGTTCGAACCCTCACCCCAACCCCTGTCCCGAAGAGAAAGGGGCTTCGAGTGCATCGGCGGGAACCGGTCTCCGACCCGCTTCCCGCGCCGCGATGGTTCATTGCCGCGCGGCGCGTCCTACCATAGTCGCCATGCCGCTCCCCGACCTCCACCTCATCGCCGCGCTCGACCGCCGCGGCGCCATCGGCCGCGGCAACGCTTTGCCATGGCACCTGCCCGACGACCTCAGGCGCTTCAAGGCGCTTACCCTCGGCCAGCCGGTGCTGATGGGGCGGCGCACCGCGCAGTCGCTGGGGCGCGCACTGCCCGGACGGCGCAATCTCGTGCTCAGCCGCGGCGGGGGCGTGCCCTTCGCCGGCATGGAGGCGGTCGACTCGCTCGGGGCCGCGCTGGCGCGAGTCGCCGACGCGCGGCGCCTGTGGGTGATCGGCGGTGGCGAGGTCTACGCGCTGTGCCTGCCGCACGCCGCGGCGCTGCACCTCACCCGAGTCGACACCGAGGTCGCCGACGCCGACGCGTTCTTCCCGACCGTCGATCCTGCCCTCTGGCGCGAGACCGCCCGCGCGCGGCATCCTGCCGACGACCGCCATGCCCTCGCCTTCGACTTCGTCGACTACCTGCGTGCCGATGCCTGAGCGCGGCCTCGGGTCGGCCGCGCGCGATCGCAGGCCCGCCTCGTCCGGCGGTCGGCGATGAGCGCGCCGCAGCGTCCGCGCGGGCTGCCGCCGCAGATCTTCTTCCTCGTCATCGCGCTGCTGCTGGCGGCGCTGGCCTGGTGGCATTTCAGCCAGCCGCTGCCCGAGGTGGCCGAGCGCGCCCGCGTGCCGGTGCCGGCGCGGCGCATCGATCCGGGTCCGCCGCCGCCACCGCCGCCGATCGATCCCCGCCGCTGCCTGGCCGGCACGGCGGCGCGCGCGTCCGATCGACCCATGGCCATCCACCGCTGGATCGACGCCCGCGGCGTGGTCCACTACAGCGACCGCGCGCCCACCGACCACGCCACGCAGCCCTACGAGATCATCACCCGGCGCGACGACGCGCCCGTGTCGGTGCAACTGGACACCCTCGACGCCGCACTTCCACCCCATGCGCGCAGCCGCGCCGTGGCCGACGCGGTCGGCATCGGCAAGGTGCTGCGCGACGTGCTGCGGCTGCCGGTGGGCGAGCGGCTCGCACTGCGCGCGATCGTCGTCGGCGACGACGCTGCCTTCGTCCGCCTGGCCGGCGACATCCCCTCGCGCACCGGCGTCTATCGCCCCGCCGATCGACTCATCGTGGTGCGCGCCCGCCGCGACGCCGATGCCACCCTGCGTACGCTGCGCCACGAGATCGTCCACGCGCTGGTGCACGAGTGGCTCGGACAACTGCCGACTGCGCTGAACGAAGGGCTCGCCGCGTACTTCGCCGAGTTCCGCATCCACGGGCTCGGCGGCAGCGTCGACCTGCGCCCCGATGCGGCCGCCCTGCGCGCGTCGATGCCGCGGCCGATCGACCGGGCCGAGCTGTCCCGGCTGCTCGGCCTGCCGCATGCCGGCTTCTATGCCGCCGGTCGCGACAGCCACTACGCCGGTGCCCAGGTGCTGGTCGGCGCCCTGCTCGCCACCACCCATGGCCGCGAGACCCTCGGCCGGGTCCTCGCCAGCCAGGCGGAGCAGCCCTGCCAGCCGATCGCCGCAGCCGAACTGCTCGACGAACTCTATCCCGGCGGCCTCGACGCGCTGGCCCAGGCGTGGGCGGCACACCTCGATGCATCGACGCTCGGCGTGCAGCAGTTCTGACCGCGTTCTTCCCCCTCTCTTTCGCCGCAGGCGAAGGGGAGGGCCGGGGAGGGGTCGCTCCATCAGCCCGCCCACCACTCACCTCCTGCCCGACGCCCACCGCCGCGCCTCGCGGCGGTTATAGTCCGACCAGGCAGCAAGGGGACGACCACGCGTGACCGAGGCGGTCGAGGCATTCATCGCGCGCTGGCGCGGCAGCGGCGGCGGCGAGCGCGGCAACTACCAGCTGTTTCTCGACGGGCTGGCCGACCTGCTCGGCGTCGACCGGCCGCAGCCGCATGCCGCCGATGCGCGCGACGACGCCTACGTGTTCGAGCGTCGGGTCACCTTCCGCCACGGCGACGGCAGCGAAAGCCACGGCTTCATCGACCTGTACCGCCGTGGCTGCTTCGTCTGCGAAGCCAAGAAGCTGCGCCAGAACGCCGACACCCGCGGCTTCGATGCCGCCATGCTGCGCGCGCGCAGCCAGGCCGAGGCCTATGCCCGCGCGCTGCCGGTCGAGGAGGGCAGGCCGCCGTTCGTCGTGGTGGTCGACGTCGGCCAGCGCATCGAGCTGTACGCCGAGTTCAGCCGTTCCGGCGCCACCTACACGCCGTTCCCCGACCCGCGCAGCCACCGCATCGCGCTCGACGACCTGCGCCGCGACGACATCCGCGAGCGCCTGCGCCGCGTCTGGCTCGATCCGCTCTCGCTCGATCCCTCGCGCGAATCGGCCCGCGTCACCCGCGAGATCGCCGCGCGCCTGGCCGAGCTGGCGAAGAGCCTCGAACGCGCCGGCCATCCGCCCGAATCGGTTGCGCAGTTCCTGATGCGCTGCCTGTTCACCATGTTCGCCGAGGACGTGCGCCTGCTGCCCGAGGACAGCCTCCTCGGCCTGCTGCAGCGCCATCGCGAGTCGCCCGACGTCGCCATGCGCATGCTCGCCCAGCTGTGGCGCGACATGGATGCCGGTGGCTTTTCCGCCGTGCTGGCCGGCAACGTGCTGCGCTTCAACGGCAAGCTGTTCAAGCAGCCCGACGTGCTGCCGCTCGACCGCGACCAGATCGACCTGCTGCTGCAGGCCGCGCGCGCCGACTGGCGCCACGTCGAGCCGGCCATCTTCGGCACCCTGCTCGAACGCGCGCTGTCGCCCGACGAGCGCCACAAGCTCGGCGCCCACTACACGCCGCGCGCCTACGTCGAGCGGCTGGTGCTGCCCACCGTCATCGAGCCGCTGCGCGCCGAATGGAGCGACGCCCAGGCCGCCGCGCTCACCCTGGCCGCCGAAGGCAAGGCCGACGAGGCCGCCGTCGAACTGCAGCGCTTCCACCATCGCCTGTGCGGCGTGCGCGTGCTCGACCCCGCCTGCGGCAGCGGCAACTTCCTCTACGTCACGCTGGAGCATCTCAAGCGCCTCGAAGGCGAAGTGCTCAATGCGCTGGACGAACTCGGCTATCGCCAGTCCGGCCTGGCGCTCGGCGGCGAACGCGCCGACGCCACCGCCGGCGAAACCGTCGACCCGCACAACCTGCTCGGCATCGAGATCAACCCGCGCGCCGCCGCCATCGCCGAAGTCGTGCTGTGGATCGGCTACCTGCAGTGGCACTTCCGCACCCGCGGCGACATCCACCCGCCGCAGCCGGTGATCCGCGACTTCCGCAACATCGAATGCCGCGACGCCGTGCTCGCCTACGACGCGGTCGAGTACGTCACCGACGAGCGCGGCGTGCCGGTGACGCGCTGGGACGGCAAGACGACCAAGCCCTCGCCGGTCACCGGCGAACCCATCCCCGACGATGCGGCGCGCGTGCCGCTGGAGCGCTACGTCAACCCGCGCAAGGCGGCCTGGCCGGCGGCGGATTTCGTGGTGGGGAATCCGCCGTTCATCGGCAACAAGCGCATGCGACTGGCGCTGGGCGACGGCTACGTCGAGGCCCTGCGCGGCGCCTGGACCGACGTGCCCGACTCGGCCGACTTCGTCATGTACTGGTGGCACCACGCCGCCCAGCTCACCCGCCGCGGCGCGCTGCAGCGCTTCGGCCTGATCACCACCAATTCGATCAGCCAGAGCTTCAACCGCCGCATCGTCGAGGCCGCACTGTCGGCCAAGCCCGCTGCGCCCTCGACGTCGCGCAGCACCAAGGCGCAGGCCGGCCGCGATACCCCGGGCGCGTCATCGCAGCGAAAGCCGCAATCCAGAGACCACGCCACAACACCGTCATTCCAGCGAAAGCTGGAATCCAGCCTTTCTGCCGGCCCCGATCTGGATTCCAGCGTTCGCTGGAATGACGGCATGACGGAACGGCCGCTGTCGCTGGTGTTCGCGATTCCGGATCACCCGTGGGTGGATGCGACTGATGGAGCAGCAGTTCGCATTGCGATGACTGTCGCGGCGCTCGCACATTCAACTTCCGGCCGATTGCTTGAAGTTCATCGCGAGGACGCACCCATTGACGGCGAAGTGCCTGTCGATCTCGCCGCGTCACGTGGCGAGATTCAAGCCGATCTCAGTGTCGGAGCCAAAGTCGTTGGGGCATTGAAGCTACGAGCCAATGCGGGCCTGTGCTTTCAGGGCGTCAAGCTTGTCGGTGATGGTTTTCGCTTGGGAGAGTCTCGGATCGGACAGTTCCAACTTTCCGAGGGTGCTGTACTTCGCGAGTATTGGACCGGTCGCGACCTAACGAAGTGTCGGCAATCCGAGTGGGTCATAGACTTTCACGGCCTCGGTGAGGAGGTGGCCCGGCGGCAGTACCCCAAAGCCTTTCAGGAGGTGCTCACGAAGGTTAAGCCGGCACGAGATCAGGTCGCGCGGGCCTCGCATCGCGAGCGGTGGTGGGTTTTTGGGGAACCTCGACCGGGGATGAGGCGCGCGCTCCATGGATTGAGCCGGTACATCGCTACATCCGAAGTAGCAAAGCATAGGCTTTTCGTCCTTCTGGACTGGCCCCGCGATTTGCCTGATGGATCCATCATGGTAATCGCAAGTGCGGATGCGCCCCTCCACCTGGGCGTGCTTTCTAGCGTGATCCACCAACGTTGGTCGCTTGCGGCGGGCGGGCGTATGGGCGCCGGGAATGATCCTCGGTACAACAGCGGAAAGTGCTTTTTGCCCTTTCCATTTCCCTCAGTGACTGAAGCCAAGAGCCGCGACATTCGCACCCTCGCCGAACACCTCGACACCCACCGCAAACGCCAGCAGGCCGCGCACCCCGGCCTCACCCTCACCGGCATGTACAACGTGCTGGAGAAGCTGCGCAGCGGCGAGCCGCTGAGCGCCAAGGAGCGGGTGATCCACGAGCAGGGCCTGGTCTCGGTGCTGCGCCAGATCCACGACGAGCTCGACGCCGCCGTGCTCGACGCCTACGGCTGGTCCGACCTGCTGCCGCTGCTGCGCATCGCGCATGGCAACGACGCACCGCCGCCTGTTGTGGGAGCAGCCATGGCTGCGACAGGCGATGCGGCAAGGTCGGTCGCAGCTGTAGCTGATCCCACAGTCGGTTCCAACCCCGCTTCCGTTGCAGTCGGTGCGACCGCGTCAGCCATCGCCATGACCCGCGACGACGCCAAGCGCGCCTTCGACGAAGCCATCCTCGAACGCCTTGTCGCGCTCAACGCCGAACGCGCCGCCGAGGAAGCCCGCGGCCTGGTGCGCTGGCTGCGCCCCGAGTTCCAGAATAAGCAGGCGCAGGCCGCGCCCGAGCAGACCGAGCTCGACGCCACCAGCGACGACGACACGCCCGACACCGTCGCCGCGCCCGCCGCCAAGCCGCAGCCCTGGCCCAAGGACACCCTTGCCCAGGTCCGCGCCGTCGCCGACGTTCTCGCCGCAAGCCCCCGCCCGCTCGACCTCGACGCCATCGCCGCCCGATTCACCGCCCGCGGCCCGTGGAAGAAGCGCCTCCCCCAACTCCTCGACATCCTCGTCGCCCTCGGCCGCGCCCGCGCCACCGACGGCGGCTATGCCGCGGTCTGAATGCGCTTGACGCGTCGATCATTTCGGTTTGCGAGCATGCCGAGTGGCTCGGGCTCATCCAGATGCATCAGCCGCACGGAATGCGCCACGTGGGAAGATGTGTTTCAGGAACGCGCTGTTGATCAGTTCAAGCAATCTTGAGCAACCCTGAGGACTCCGAGCATGATCTTCCGACTTCTGGTTGTCACCGCAGGCGTGCTGGCTCTAGCTGCGTGCGATGGCCGCCCTGACCAGGATGCAATAGCGAAAGCGTTGCGAGCGCCGCTAGAAGCTGGCCTGAAGATCAGGGGATTCGAGATCCCGTCCAGATTCGTCGAGCTGAAGGCTGTAGATCTGCGGGAGATGAAGGCGACTGGGGAAAGAGACGGCGCGCAGCTCTACCGAGCCAGCGGAGTCGCAGACGTTCAGCTGCGAGCGCGCGGGACGCAGATCGCCGAGGAACTGCTGAAGGAGGCGCGGAGCCTGTCAGTTCGGCAGGCGATTGCCCTGGAGGCAAAGGCGAGAATGATGAATCTTGCCCTCGATGACGTGGAAGCCGGCGGCTACCAGATCGCGTTCGTCGCCGACCTCTCTCACTACCGGGGAGACATCTCGGTTGTGAGCGCCGTCGTTGACGACGCGAAAGCACACTAGCGAGGTTATCTGGAACCCATGATCACCATCGACCACATCGCCAAGCGCACCATCCACCCGTCCGCCGTGAAGCCAGACGGTACGCTGACCTCGCCGCGTTCCTGGGGCGTCTACGAACTGCCGGCCAGCGCCCGTGCCACGCGCCGCTTCCGTTTCGGCAACCATCCGGTGCGGATGCACGAACTCGAACGCGAGTTCGGCGCGTGTGTGCTGACCTACCTGTTCCTGTCGCGCGAAGATGCGCGCCAGGCAGCGGCGCTGATGTGCAGGGGAGCGGGCGTGGCTCCGGGAAAGCCGCCGAGCAAGCTCGGCGCTACGAGCGCGCGATGATCCCGCACACGTAGCGCAGCTTGCTGCGCTTCGCGTAGCGCCGCGCCGAGCAAGCTCCGCGCTGCGGCGAGCGGCGAGCGGCTGCGGCGGGATGGCGCCGAGGCGTGACCGCTGCCGCGACTTGCACCGCCCAGCTGCCGTATTCTCGGTCCCGCATGCCGGCCTCTTTCGCGACCATCCCGCTCCGCATCCGCCTGTGCCTGGCGCTGTTCGCCGCGGTGGCGTGTGGCTCGGTGCAGGCCGAGCCAGACGTTGAGAAACTCGCCGCGCTGGCGCCCGAGGCCGATCCGTCGGTGATCGACGCGGCGCTGTCGGCGCGGCGCTGCGCGATCGAGCGCGGGCTGGTGGATGCGGCCGAGCGGCTGGCGGTGATCGACTTCGGCCGACCCTCGACCGAGCCGCGGCTGTGGGTGTTCGACCTGGGTCGCGGCGAGCTGCTGTTCGCCGAACACGTCGCCCATGGGCGCGGCAGCGGTGAGAACCTGGCCGAGGTCTTCTCCAACATCGAGGGTAGCCACCAGTCGAGCCTCGGCCTGTTCGCGACTGCCGAGAGCTACGTCGGCGCGAACGGTTATTCGATGCGCCTCGACGGCCTCGAGCCCGGGCTCAACGACCGCGCCCGCGAGCGGGCGATCGTCGTCCACGGCGCCGACTACGTCGATCCGGTGATGGCGCTGCAGCAAGGCCGTCTCGGCCGCAGCTTCGGCTGTCCCGCGGTGCGTCCGGCGGTGGCGCGGCCGCTGATCGACACGCTGCGCGATGGCCAGCTGCTGTACGCGCACCATCCCGATGCCGGCTGGCAGCGGCAGTCGCAGCTTCTCGACTGCGGCGGCGCGCTGGCCCGCGGCGCGGGCAAGACCGGGGCGTTGGCCAGTCCCTGAGGGTTGCGCGCGGTACGGCGCGTGGTTCGGCGGGTCGAGACCCGCCCATTGCGGCGCGCGTTGGCGCGGCCGATCGCACGATGGCAAGCCGACGGGTTCCGGCCCCTCCCCCTGCGCGGCGCAGCGGCGGAGGGGGGGGTTGGGTGGGGGTTGCATGCCCGCCACCGCAGCAGGTTCAGGGCAAGGCGATCGCTACCTGTGGCGCGGGGCCGTGCCGCTCACAGCCCCAGCGCCTTCACCAGCTTGGCGTCGTGGCCGTAGATGTCGTCGAAGAAGTGGACGCCGCCGTCGACAGGGGCGATCGCGGTGACGTACACGAGGTAGACCGGCACCGGTCTGGCCACGCGCACGGCGCGGTCGTCGGGGCCGTCCTGCATGGCGCTGCGGATGCGCTCGGACGTCCACTGCGGATCATGGCGCAGCACCCACTCGGCCAGCTCGGCGGGCTGCTCGACGCGGATGCAGCCGGAGCTGAGATCGCGGCGGGCGCGGGCGAACAGGCCGCGCGCCGGCGTGTCGTGCAGGTAGACGGCGTGGCTGTTGGGAAACAGGAACTTCACCTGGCCCAGCGCGTTGTTGTCGCCCGGGCGCTGGCGCAGCGGGATGCGGCCGCGGCGCAGTTCTTCGAGGCGCTCGTCGGTGAGCGTCTGGTCGGGCAGGCCGACCATCTCGTAACCGTTCTTCGCGAAGTATTCCGGGTCCTTGCGCGCGCGCGGCAGCAGGTCGCGACGCAGGATCGACAGCGGCACGTTCCAGTAGGGCCGGAACACCACGGTGCGGATCTCGCCGGTGAACACCGGCGTCTGCCGGTTGAAGGCGGCGCCGACCACGACGCGGCTGTGGAGCGCGATGGCGCCCGCGCCGTCGGTGGCGCGCAGCACGAACTCGGGCAGGTTGACCACGATCGGCGGTTCGGCGAAGGCGCGCGGCACCCAGCGCCAGCGCTCCAGCGCCAGCGCCATCTGCTGCGCGCGCTCGGCTGGCGCGACGCTGATCGCGGCCAGCGTGCGCTCGCCGAGCCGGCCGTCGACCAGCAGGCCGTGGCGCGCCTGGAAGCGCTCGACGGCGGCGACGAGGTCGGCGGCGTAGCGGCCCGGCGCCGCGTGCGCCAGCGTGTCGCGGATCTCCGGCGCGAGATCGCCGAAGGCGACGAGGCGGTCGGCGAGGGCGGTCGTGCCTTCCCAGAACGCATCGGGCTCCAGCGTCTTCGTCGGCAGGGGCGGCAGTGCGGGCAGCGGCGCGCCGGCGGCGAGGTCGAGATACAGCAGGCGCGCGTCGCGCAGGCGGCGGTAGCCCGGATAGGGCGGTTCGAGCGCGTCCAGCGCGGCGGCGAGGTCGTCGCTGCGCGACAGCGTCGCCAGCGTGTCGGCCGGGGCGTCCGGCGGCTCGCGCTCGGGCAGGGCGAAGTCCAGCCGGCGCGGGTCGACGCGGCCGCGGTCGAGATGCCGCGCGAGCCGCAGCGCCTGGCGCGAGAGGTCGACGTCGAGCGCGGCGCGCGCCGCATCGTCGGCCGCTGCCGCGCCGTCGAGGCGCGCGGCCAGCGCGCCCGCGCCATAGTCCTCGGGTCGCAGACCGCGACGATCGGCGGCGTTCAGCGCCTCGACCAGCGCCCTCGCCTGCGCGGTGGGTACGCCGTGGTCGTCGAGCCAATAGGGCGCGCCCTGGCGCGCCGAATAGGCTGCTTCGAGCTCGCCGTCGCCCGCGACCTGCGCCGCCAGGGTCGAGGGCGGCGCGGTACCCGACTGCGCGGCCGCGCCCGCGGCCTGCAGGCCGCCGAGCGCGATGCCGCAGACGACGGCGACCGCGCCGGCGGCGAGGACTCGCCCGCGCGGCGAGGCGCGGATCACTGCGCCATCGGGTCGATGATGACCTTGGGATCGAGTGTGCCCTTCTCCGAGACGATGTCGTACTTGAGTTCGGGCTTGCCTTCGCCCTTCTTGCGCTCGCGTACCACCATCAGCACCCGGCCCGCGTGGGCGGGGATCGAGCGACGCCCGTTGTCGTCCGCCGACTCCGCCTTGCTGCCCTTGAAGCGCACGTAGAAGTTCTCGCCGCTGGCGCTGCGCCACTCGACCAGATCGCCCGGCCGTGCGGCGAGCACCTCGACGTCGACCGAGGTGAAGTCTCCGGCGATGGTCACCACTCTGTGCGTCATCCGCCGCGTCGCGTCGAAATCGCTCCTGGGCGTACTCGCGGCCGGCTTGCCGGCGGCCTTGCCAGCGGGCTTGCGCGCCGCCGACTTCACCGCGCGCGAGGCGGCCTTGGTCTTGTCGGTGCTCTTCTTCCTGTCGTTCATGGCATCTGTTTCCCGGGGTTCGTCGTGGCGTCGGTGGCGGAGATCAGCGGTCGCAGCAGGGGGGTGGTTTCCAGCATGCGCCTCGAATAGCCCTGCGCCAGCGCGCGTTCGATGCCGGCGCGGGCCGCGGTCTCGTCGCCCAGCCGAGCGTAGACAAGGGCGACGCGGAACGCCACTTCGGCATCCACGCTCGCGTCGCCGCCGAGGTCGGCGACCAGGGCGCGCGCCGCTGCCGGGTGATCGAGGCTGGCGTGGTACCAGGCGAGGTCGGCCAGCATCTCGACGTCGCCAGGCCGCTGCGCGAGCATCGCTTCGGCCAGGCGCAGGGCGGTGCGGTAGGCCGCGGCGGCATCGCCGTCATCGGCCATGCCCGCCACCAGAGCGTCGCCCAGGTTGCCCCACAGGCGATGGTCGTTGGGCGCCACCTCGCAGGCGCGTCGGTACAGCGACGCGGCCTTCTCGAACTGCCCGAGATGGAAGCGGGCGGTGCCGAGGTTGCTCAGCGCGCTGGCCGACTCGCCCAGCGCGAGGGCGGCCTCGAAGGCTTCGGCGGCGCCTTCGAAGTCGTCGATGGAGAGCTGCGCAGCGCCGAGGTTGTTGAGGATCGGCATCGGCCGCTCGGGACGGAAATCGAGCGCGCTGCGAAAGGCGTCGACCGCGCCGCGGCCGTCACCCTGGCGCAGCCGGAAGCGGCCGAGTTCGAAGTACACCGCCCACCAGCCGGGCTGCAGCGCGCGGGCGTCCTCGAGCGAACGCAGCGCCCGGGCGTCGTCACCCAGCTCGGCATGGCTGGCCGCCGCCGCCAGCCAGGCCGCGGGACGCAGCGCAGGGTCGCGCGCGGCGGCCTCGAAACGGCGCAGCGCCTCGGTGTGCTCGCGGCGCGCCTGGGCGAGCTCGCCGAATGCGAAGTCGACCTCGGCGAGATCGGGCGCCTGGGCGCGGGCCTGTTCGCAGGCCTGGCGGGCGCGCTCGAGCGGCAGCGGGTCCAGCTCGCGGCGGAAGCGCCTGACTTCGGCGCTGCAGATGCCGGCGAGGGCGCGAACCAGCGCGGGGTCGGCAGCCAGCGCGGCGCGGAACAGCGCGATGGCGCTGTCGATGGACTCGCCGCTGCTCGGCTGGTCCAGCAGGCGGCGCGCCCGCAGGTAGTCGGCGTAGGCGTCGGTGCCGGCAGCGGCATCGCCCGGGTCGGCGCCGTCGCCGATCTCGGCGTCCCCGCCGGAGGCAGGCCGCATCGCGTCGGGCGCATCGGCGGCGCCGGGCGCGGTGGCGTCCGGCCACAGCGACAGCGCCAGCACGGCCAGCAGCAGCGCGCCGGCGGCGATGCCCAGCGCCGGCAGGATGCGCGATCCGGACGCCGGCCGGGTCGGCACCGAGAGCGGTTCGCGCGGCAGCGGCGTGGTCGCCGGCGGCGTGCCGAGCCGGGCGGCGGGCACGCCGCCGCCGGCTTCGAGCTGCTCCACACGGCGGACCAGGTCGCTGCCGCTCTGCACCCGGTCGGCAGGCTCCTTGGCCAGCAGCGAATCGAGCAGCGGCTGCAGCGCGGCGAACTCGACCGGCAGGCGCGGCAGCGGCGCGCTCATGTGCTGCATGCCGATGCTCCAGCCGTCGCCGCCGGCGTAAGGCAGGCGGCCGGTCAGGAGCTGGAACATGACCACCCCGAGGCTGTACAGGTCGGCGCGGCCGTCCAGCGGCAGGCCGCGCCACTGCTCCGGGCTCATGTACTCCGGCGTACCGAGCGTGATGCCCTCGCGGGTGACGATGGTGTTCGATTCGCGCACCCAGGCGATGCCGAAGTCGGACAGCATGAAGGCGCCGTCCTCGTGCACCAGGATGTTGTCGGGCTTCAGGTCGCGGTGGACGATGCCGGCGTCGTGGGCGGCCTGCAGCGCGCTGCCGATCTCGCGCAGCAGGCGCAGCGCCTCGGGCGCCGCCATGGGGCGCGTCGGCACCGCGCCGCGCGGCAGGTATTCCATGGCCACGAAGGCGGTGCCCTCGTGCTCGCCGACGTCGTGCACGGCGACGATGTGGCGATGGTGCAGGCCGGCGGCGATCCGCCCCTCGCGCAGGAAGCGCGCCACGTACTGGCGGTCGGCGGCCAGTCCGGCGTGCAGTACCTTCAGCGCGACCTGGCGGCCGAGCGAGCGCTGCTCGGCGAGGTAGACGGTGGCCATCCCGCCACGTCCCAGCGCGCGCACGATGCTGTAGCCCGGCAGTTCGACCACGCTGACTTCGCCCGCTCCGACTGCCGGCAAGCATAGCCGGATGCGATCGCGCTATCGTGGATCGGTGCGTCACGCGCGCGCCGGTCGCGCGTCGAGGGTCGGGTGACGCGGAGGTCCGCCATGCACGACACGCCATCGAATGCAGTGCCCGCAACGCCCGCCTGGGCGCAGCCGCTGGTCGATGCGGCGCGCGGGCAGGCCGGCGCCATCGTCGTCGCGCTGCTCGCCGTCGGCGCGGTGCTCGTCGCGCTGGCCCAGGCCGGCATCCTGCCGGGCGAAGGGCTGGCAGGATTCATCGGCAGCTTCCTGTGCCTCTACGGCGCGCTGGTCGCGCTCGAAGGCGGCGCCTTCGGTGGCCTCGGCCCGGCCCTGCGCGCGCGTCTGCGCCGGGCGGTCGCCAGCAGCGGCGTCGGGTTCTACGGCCTGATGACGCTGGCGCGCTTCCTCCAGCTCGAGCTGGTCGACCTGGTCGACGCCGTGGCCGGCTTCGATGCCAGCCGCGGCCAGGTCCGCGCGCTGCTGTTCGAGCTGGCGACCGGCTTCAGCATGCAGTCGCTGATGAACTCGATCGACGCGTTCATGTGGCCGGTGAAGCTGATGGGCGCATACGGGATGCCGGTCGCCGGCATCGTGGTCGGGGCGACCTGGGCCCTGTACGCGATGGGCGCGCGGGTGTTCCCGAACCTGCATGCGCAGATCGAGGCGGAGGACGACGACGCGGCCGCCTCGGCCTGAGGCTGAGCCTCAGCCTCGCCCGCCCCGGCGGCCTGCCGCCGCGCTGCGCGCGCGATGCTCGGCGACCAGGGCGAACAGGCGGTCGGGCGACAGCGGCATCTCCAGGATCTCGAAGCCGGGGAGGTCGAGCGCATCCTCGATGGCCTGCGCAATGGCCGCGCCGACCGGGATCGCGCCGGCCTCGCCGACGCCCTTGGTACCCAGCGCGTTGTCGCCGCGGGTGGCGAAGTGCAGCACCTCGATCCGCGGCACCTCGCAGGCCGAGGGCAGCAGGTAGTCGCGCAGCGAGCCGTTGCGCAGCCGGCCCTCGGCATCGAAGTCGAGGCGCTCGTACCAGGCGTTGCCGATGCCCTGGGCGACGCCGCCGTGGATCTGGCCGTCCACCAGCAGCGGATTGATCGCCACGCCGCAGTCGTGGGCCACGACGTAGCGGCGGATGCGCAGGTCGAAGGTGTCGGGGTCGATCTCGACCTCCACCGCATGGGCGCCGGCTGCGGTGGTGCCCAGCGCCGGGCCGAAGAAAGCGGTGCCCTCCAGGCCGGGCTGGGTGCCCGGCGTCACCGCGCCGCGCAGCGGATTGGCCTGCCGGGCCAGCGCCGCCAGGCTGATCGATCGGCTCGGATCGCTGCGGTCGCGCGCGCTGCCTTCGACCAGCTCGACGCGCGATTTCGGCACCTGCAGCGCGCGCGCCGCCAGCGCCAGCGCCCTGGCCCGCACGTCGCGGGCGGCGGCGTGCACGGCGTTGCCGGCGACCACCGCGCCGCGGCTGGCGAACGTGCCGGTACCCCAGTGGAAGCGGTCGCTGTCGCCGGTCACCACCTCGACGTCGGACACGGCGACGCCGAGCTGGTCGGCGACGATCTGGGCGAAGACGGTGAAATGACCCTGGCCCTGGGTACCGACGCCGGTCGCGACCACCACCTTTCCGTTGTTCTGCACCTGCACCCGCGCGCCCTCGTAGGGCCCGATGCCGGTCCCCTCGACGTAGGTGACGACGCCGGTGCCGATGGCGGCGCGGCGCGGCGCCTTCGCCGCGTGCCCGATGCGTTCGGCGGCCGCCTTCAGCAGCGGCCGGAAGTGGCCGCTGTCGTAGCGCAGCGGCGCGAAGTCCTGGTAGATGATGGCGTGGTCGTGCGGAAACTGGTCGCGGCGCAGCAGGTTGCGCCGGCGCAGCGCGACGCGGTCGATGCCGAGGGCGCGCGCGGCGAGGTCGAGCAGGCGCTCGATCACGAACACGCCGTGCTGGCGACCGGCGCCGCGGTAGGGCGTGACGATCGGCCGGTTGCTGAAGACCATCCGGAACGCACTGTCGTAGTTCGGGATGTCGTAGGGCCCGAGCAGCGTGCACTGGCTGTTGAGGGGAATGGTCAGCCCGTAGGGATCGTAGGCGCCGGTGTCGTGCAGGAAGCGATCGTGCACGCCGAGGATGCGGCCGCGGCGGTCGAGGGCGATCTCGGCGTCGTGGATCTGCAGCCGCTCCTGGGTGGTGCCGACGAAGTCCTCGGCGCGATCGCCGATCCACTTCACCGGCCGCCCGAGCTGCATCGACAGCCACGGGATCAGCATTTCCTCCGGGTAGCACATCATGATCTTCGGGCCGAAGCCGCCGCCCATGAACGGCGCGACCAGGTGCACCTGCTGCTCGGACAGGCCGAGTCGCGCGGCCAGCAGATTGCGCATCGGGATCGGCGCCTGGGTGGTGTCCCAGATGCGCAGCCGGCGGGCCCGCCGATCCCAGTCGGCGACGACGCCGCGGGTCTCCATCGCCGCCGCGGTGCCGCGGTCGTAGCGGAAGCGTCGCGCCAGCCGCAGGTGCGCAGCGCGCGCCGCGGCCGCGTAGTCGCCCCTGCACTGGTGGATCTCGGCGGCGAGGTTGGATGGCAGGTCCTCGTGCACGCGCGGCGCGTCCGGCGCCAGCGCGGCCTCGAGATCGAGCACCACCGGCAGCGGCCGGTAGTCGACGTCGATCTCGCGCGCCGCATCCTCGGCGCGATAGCGGCTGTCGGCGAGCACCACCGCCACCGGCTCGCCGACGTGGCGCACCTTGTCGCGCGCCAACGGCACCTGGGTTCTCTCGTGCAGCATCCAACCCAGCGATTCGGGCGGGCGCAGCAGCATCGGGCCCGCCGCCCCGCCCCCGCCCAGGTCGGCGGCGGCGTATGCCGCCACGACACCGGGCATTCCGCGCGCCCGCGTGGCGTCGACGTCGAGGATGCGGGCGTGGGCATGCGGGCTGCGGACGAAGGCGGCATGCAGCATGCCGGGCAGCGCGATGTCGTCGACGAACACCGCCTCGCCGGTGAGCAGCCGGGCGTCCTCGTTGCGCGGCAGGCGCCGGCCGACCTGGGGCGCGGCCTTCACGGCGCACTCCCGTCGCGCCGGGCCCGGGCGTGGCGCAGCACCGCATCGACGATGTGCTGGTAGCCGGTGCAGCGGCAAAGGTTGCCGGCGATGGCGCGGCGCACCTCGTCCTCGCTCGGGTCGGGGTGTTCGTCCAGCCACGGCAGCAGGAGCATCAGCATGCCTGCCGTGCAGAACCCGCACTGCAGGGCATGGCATTCGTGGAACGCCTGCTGCAGCGGATGCAGGCGGCCGTCGGCAGAGGCGAGCGACTCGACCGTGTGGACGCGCGCGCCGTCGGCCTGGATCGCCAGCAGCAGGCAGGATCGAACCGCCGTGCCGTCGAGCTGCACCGTGCAGGCGCCGCAGGCGCCCTGCTCGCAGCCGACGCGGGTGCCGTGGAGCCCCAGCTCGTGGCGCAGGAAGTCGCTGAGCAGCAGGCGCGGCTCGACCTCGCGCTCGACGGCGCGGCCGTTGACCTCGAGCTTCAGGACGTGGCGCGCCGCGCTCATCGGTGCACCGCCTCGATGCGCGCCGCGGCGCGCGCCAGCGCGCGGCCGACAAAGGTGCGCACGAGCTGGCGGCGGTACGCGGCATCGGCGTGGACGTCGCTCGGCGGATCGACTTCGCGCGCGGCCGCATGCCGCGCAGCCGCCGCGAACACCGCCGCGCCAGGGCGTTCGCCTTCGAGCAGTGCGGCGGCCTGGGTCGCACGCAGCGCTCGCGGCCCGGCGCCGGCCAGGGCGATGCGGACGTCGCGGCAGCGGCCTTCCGCGTCCACACCCAGCACGACCGCGGCCGCCACCAGGGAGGGGTCGGCCTCGCGCCGGCAGAACTCGAGGAAGCAGGTGCCGGCGCCGGTCGGCAGCGCCGGCAGCTCGACGGCGACCAGCAGCTCGTCGTCGGCCAGGGCGGTGACGAACGGTCCGCGCAGGAAGTCATCGATGTCGAGCGTGCGGGTGCCGCGTGCGGACGCCAGCGTCAGCCGGGCCTCGAGCGCGAGGCAGGTCGCGCCGAGTTCGGCGGCGGGGTCGGCGTGGCAGAGGCTGCCACCGAGCGTGCCGCGGTTGCGGACCGCCAGATGCGCGACGCGCGGCAGCGTTTCGGCCAGCAGCGGCTGGCGGCTCGCGACGAGCGGGTCGCGCTCGAGCGCCGCGTAGGTCGTCGCGGCGCCGATCCGCAGCGCGCCATCGGCCGTCGGCAGCACCCCGCGCAGCGCTTCGATGCGGGTCAGGTCGATCAGCCGCGCCGGGCACAGCGCCCGCCGGTTGAGCAGGGGAAGCAGGCTCTGTCCTCCGGCGAGCGGCCGCGCGGCCGCGCCGTGAAGCGCGAGATCGCGCAGCGCCTCGGACAGGGTGTCGGGTCGGGCGTAATCGAAGGGCGCCGGCTTCACCGCTCCTCCCGAGGTTCGGCCGGATCCGATTCTAGCCGTCGCCGACGAAAGCTTGCGGCGCGTGTCGCGGGTGGGCAGTCTGGCCGGGGCGGCAGGAGACCGGCATGGGCGCATCGGCAGCTTCGGCATCGTGGCAGGGCGCGCTCGCCGCCGCGGCATGGCCGGCGCTGGGCGCGCTGTTCTGCGCGGCCTACGCATTCCGCCCGGGGCAGTTTCCGGTCGACACCGGGCAGACGCTGGCCTTCCTCGCCGTCGCCGAGCTGCCTGCGCTGTTCCTCGGCGTGGTGCATGCCGAGGCCGTCGGCGAACACAGCCGCCGGGGTCGCTACTTCAGCTACGCGATCGGCCTCGTCGTGCTGCTGCTGGCGGGCGGGCTGAAGTTCGCCCTGGCGATCGAGACGCGCTTCCTGCTGCCGATGCTCGGCTGGGTGCTGGTCGGGCACCTGGTTGCGCTGTGGACCGGCAGCGACGATCCGAAGCTGGCCCACGATCGCGCCTGGGCGGTGCTGAACGACAAGGCCGCGCTGTTCGCACTGGTGCCGGCGGCCGTGGTCGGCACGGTGCTGCTGGCGCTGTTCATGCACTTGGGCAGCCTGATGCTCGATCTGGACTTCGACGGCTGGCTGTCGAGGACGATGCAGGAGGCCGACCCCGCGCTGTTCGCGCTGGCCGGCACCGCTTACCTCGCGCTGTCGGCCTGCTCGACGGCCTACGCCCACGGCGCCGGCTTCGCCGCGCATCGGCGACGGCTGCTCGATCGCCCGTGGATCGACTTCCTCACGCGGCGCTCGAGCAGCGACGGCCGTTGAGTCGAAGCGGCTATTCGACGTCGAAGCCACCGCCACCCAGCGCGCGCTGGTAGAGCTTGCGCTTGCCCGGGTCCTTCTCGTTGGCCAGCATCGCCTGCAGCATCGCCTTCTCTTTCGCGTCGGCGCGGTAGCCGGCGTCGAGCAGCGCCTTCGCCGCCTCGGCATTGATGCCGATGAACATGGTGAAGGCGCCGATCTGCATCGCGTTCTTCGCCTTCGGGTCGGCCTTGGCGGCGAGCAGCTGCTTGACCACGAACGCGTCGCATGACGTCGCGCGATGCAGCGCGACGTTGCCGCCGTCGGCCTCGCGCTGGTTCGGATCGGCGCCGGCGCGCAGCAATGCGGCGATGATCCCGCGCGTGGCCTCCGAACTCGGCTGGCCGTAGTCGCAGGTGGTGGCGACGGCGAAGTGCAGCGCCGGCATGCCGCTGGCGTCCATCGCCGTCGGCGAGATGCCGGCGGCGAGCAGATCTTCGACCGTGGCCAGGTCGCGCTCGCCGATGGCGCGCCAGAAGCTGTCCTCGGTGAAGGCGATGTCGCGCGCGCGCAGCCGCTCCAGCGCGCCGGCGTCGGAGGGCGCGGCGGTCGGCGCCAGCACGCGGGTGCCGGTGGCGGTGCCCTCGCGCAGCGTGGCCAGCGCCTCCTGCGCGGTCGCGCGCACGTCGGCGTCGGCGTCGCCGGTGGCGATCGACTCGATGACCGGCAGCGCGCGCCCGGCGACGGCCGATTTCGCCGCGCGGTCGTAGGCCTCGGCCGGATCGCCGATCGCCGCCAGCGCGCGGATCGCCGCGCGCCGTACGCGTGGTTCGGGCTCGCGGTCGAGCAGTGCGACCAGCGCCTCGCTGCCGGTGTGCGCCTCGCCGCGACCGGCGCGCAGCGCGTCGCAGGCCTCGTAGCGGACGTCGACGTAGAGGTCTTCCAGCAGCGGCAGCAGCGGCGCGATCCAGCCGTCGCCGCCTTCGCCGCGCTGCACCAGCGCGCCGAGCGCCTTCGCTGCCGTCGCCCGGATCGCCGGATCGTCCTCGCGCAGGTTGTCCAGCAGCGCATCGCGCAGGCCAGGCGGCGCCGGCTGCAGCTCGCCCAGCGCGGCGATCAACGCCGCCTTGGGCAGGCGCCGCTCGTCCAGCGCCGCGACCAGCGCCGCGATGGTCGCCTGGTCGCCGCGCTTCACCAGCGGCGCGAACACGCGGTTGGCGTCGAAGCGGTCGCGGTCGCCCCCGAGCGGCGCCTCGCGCAGCGAACGCAGCAGCGGCTCGACCAGCTCGACGCCGTCGACCCAGCCGACCAGGTCGCGCGCCGCCAGTGCGACATCGAACCAGTCGCCCTCGCGCAGCACGCTGCGCCGCGAGTCGATCAGCTCGCGCGGTTCCACGCCGGCCTTCTCCAGCGCGCCGGCGGCCTGCACGCGCACGTCGGGGCGCGGATCGGCGAGCCGCTCGCGCAGCGCCGGCACTGCGGCGCCGATGTCGACGTCGCGCTCGGCCAGCTTCCACAGCGAGGACGCCGCCTGCACGCGCACCACGTCGTCGCGGTCGGCCAGCGCCGGCAGCAGCAGGCCGACGGTCTCGGCCCGCTCCGGAAAGCCGCCGAGCAGGCGCGCGGCGTCGCGGCGCTTGTCGACGTCGCGGCTGGTGATCCAGCGCTGCCACTGGGCGAAGGCCTCGCGGTTGAGCCTGGCCATCTCCTTGTCGGCGTCGAACGCCGCGACCTGCGCGGCCGGGAGCAGCAGGCAGCCGAGGGCGAGCGCGAGGGCGATGCGAATCATTGGGCAGGCTCCGCGAAGTCGGATGCATCCAGCGTGGCAAGCCGGCGCGCCGTCGGCAAGCCGCCGACGACGCCGGCTCAGAAGCTCAGCGAGCGGACGATGTGGGCGCGCAGCTGGGCGGCGAGCTGCGCGTCGATCTCGCCGAGCACGCCGCGCGCGCTGAACGGGATGTGCGTGGCGGGATCGGCGCCGTCGGGCCGGAACACGTAGTGGTCGAAGAAGGCGCGCCAGGCGGCGCGCTCGTGCGCGGGCAGGTCGCGGATCGTCATCAGCGCATGCAGCAGCGCGATCCGCGGCGAAGTCATGTGGCCGGGCACTTCGCGCCACCAGGTGTTGACCATCACCCCGACCGCGTCGAGCGACTCGGCGTGATGCCACCACAGGCTGGGCAGGTAGAGCACGTCGCCCGGACCCAGCTCGGCGACTTCGGCATGGCGCAGCGCTTCGGCGAAGCCGGGGAAGCGCGCGAAGTCGGGCGCCGCGAAGTCGACCAGGCTGACCGGCTGTCCGGCTGGCGTCACGTCGAGCGGACCGCAGTACAGGTTGGGCAGCTGGTCGGGCGGGAACAGCACGTAGCGACGGCGGCCGGCGATCGCGCAGATCAGGTTCTCGGGCAGGTCCCAGTGCGCGGCGATCCGCGTGCGCCCGCCGATCCACAGCGAGTTGAGCTGGTTGGCCCCGGGCCCGACCAGCGGATTCGGATGGTGCTCGACGAAGCCCGGCGCCGAGGCCTGCATGCGCACCGCGCCGGCGTAGACGTGGCGCGGTCCGGGCGCACCCTCGGGCCGCGCCAGCAGGTCGAGCAGCTCGGCCAGCGCCATGCGCCGCCGCTCGAAGTTGAAGCGCGTGCAGGTCGGGTCGTAGAAGAAGCGGCCGAGCATGTCAGGCCCGCCGAGGCAGACGTCGACCGGCTCGCCGCCGACGAAGCCGCGCAGGTAGTCGAGGATCGCCGCGTCGCCTGCCCGCGCCCGGTCGCAGGCCGGCCAATGTGCGACCAGACCACGCATCACCGCCGGCCGCGCCTGCGCCTGCACCTCGTCGCGGAAGCGCGCCGAATCGATGCCGGAATGTTCGGGCGTGCGGGGGAGCGCGTCGAAGTCCATGCGGCGTATCGCCATCACCAGCGGATGCAGGGGCGAGCGCGATGGTATGCGCTGTGGTGGTCGCGCGGCGACCGGGGGTTCGATCTGCCCGGGGGGCTGATGCGAGGTCGGGCGAGACCCGCACCCGGGCGGGTGGTGGCGGGTCAAGACCTCAGGCCCGGGCCCGCCGGAATCAAGCGACCACGCGACCGTGCGCCCTCGCAACCTCTGCTCGGCGGGTCGAGACCCGCCCTACGCGTTGAACCCAGCGTCGTCAGTCCTCGCCGACCGGCGCCGCGGCGGCCACCGCGCGGCCGGGCACCTGGATGACCCGCGGCAGCTCGCCGGGTGGGGTGATCTCCAGCGCGGTGAGCTTGCCGCCCCAGACGCAGCCGGTGTCGATGACGTGCACGCCGAGGCCCTGGAACAGTCCGAGCGTCGACCAGTGGCCGCAGACGATGCGCAGGTCGCAGCCCTTGCGGCCGGGCACCTCGAACCACGGGTAGAGGCCGCTGCGCTGGGTGCCGGGCGCGCCCTTGTAGTCGAAGGCGATGCGGCCCTGCGGGGTGCAGTAGCGCATGCGGGTGAAGACGTTGATGATCGCCCGCGCGCGCTCGACGCCCTTGAGCTTGGGCGACCAGTGGGGGCGGTCGCCGTACATGCCGCGGAACAGCTTGCGGTAGCCCGGTCCGCGCAGCGCCGCTTCCACTTCGCGGGCGCGGTTCTCGGCGATCTTCACGGTCCAGCGCGGGGCGAGGCCGGCGTGCACCAGCATCCAGCCCAGGGCGCGGTCGACGTGGACCAGCGGGCGGGTGCGCAGCCAGTCGAGCAGCACGTCGCGGTCGTCGGCGAACAGCACGCGCTGCAGGTCGGCGTTGACCTTGCGCTGGTCGCCGGGCTTGCGCTCGGCGATCGAGAGCAGCGAGAGGTCGTGGTTGCCGAGCACGACGACGCTGTGGATGTCGAGCGAGTGCACCAGCCGCAGCGTCTCCAGCGACTGGCCGCCGCGATTGACCAGGTCGCCGCAGAACCACAGGTGGTCCTTGGCCGGGTCGAAGCGGATCGCCTCCAGCAGGCGCAGCAGCGCGTCGTGGCAGCCCTGCACGTCGCCGATGGCGTAGGTCGCCATCAGTGGATGACGCGCGGGATGGACAGCGTGAAGGGCGCGATCGGCGCGTCGAACAGGGTGCCGTCCTCGGCCTGCATGCGGTAGCTGCCGCGCATGCTGCCGACGTCGGTGTCGAGCACGGCGCCGGAGGTGTACTCGAAGGTCTCGCCGGGGCGCAGCCGCGGCTGCTGGCCGACCACGCCCTCGCCGCGCACTTCCTCCACGCGGCCGCTGCCGTGGGTGATGATCCAGTGGCGCTCGACCAGCTGGGCGGCGACCTGCCCGCGGTTGCTGATCGAGATGGTGTAGGCGAACACGTAGCGATCCGACGCCGGCGAGGACTGGTCCTCGAGATAGCGGGTGCGGACGTCGACCTCGATGCGGTGGCGGTGCTTCATCCGCCGATTGTACGGCCGCCGCCGGCTGCCGCCAGTCGGTTGGCCAGGGCGATCCAGGCGCCGACCTCGACGCGCTCGGCGCGCGCGCCGGGGTCGATCCCGGAAGTGCGGATGAACTCGGCGTCGCAGAGGCCGTCGAGCGCGTTGCGCAGGGTCTTGCGGCGCTGCCCGAAGCCGGCCTTGACGACGTTGGCGAACACGGCGGGATCGTCGATCCCGGTGGCGGCGCGCGGACGCAGGCGCACCACCGCGGAATCGACCTTGGGCGGCGGCCGGAACGCGCCGGGCGGCACGTCGAACAGCGCCTCCACCGTGCAGGCGGCCTGCAGCATCACGCTGAGCCGGCCGTAGACCTTGCTGCCGGGCTCGGCCGCCATGCGATCGACGACCTCCTTCTGCAGCATGAAGAGCATGTCGCGGATGGCGGAGGCGTGCTCGAGCAGGTGGAACAGGATCGGCGAGGAGATGTTGTAGGGCAGGTTGCCGACCACACGCAGCGGCGTGCCGCCGGCCAACGCGGTGAAGTCGACCGACAGCGCGTCGGCGTGGATGATCGTCAGCCGTCCGTGCTTCGCGGCCTCGTCTGCCAGCGGCAGCAGCAGGTCGCGGTCGAACTCGATGGCGGTGAGCTCGCCGCGGCGGTCGAGCAGCGGGAAGGTCAGCGCGCCGGCACCGGGCCCGATCTCGACGATGCGCTCGCCGGGCTTGGGATCAAGCGCGCGCAGGATGCGCTCGACGACGCTGCGGTCGTGCAGAAAGTGCTGACCGAGCGACTTCTTGGTGCGGTGGTCGGCTAGCCCGGACATTTCATGAGGGGGCGCGGATGATCGCGCAGGACTTTGCGGCGAGCGCAAGGCGCGAGGAGCCGGAATGTTGGGCCCATTGCGGCGACGACCGAGCGAAGCGAAGGCGGCCCGCCCGCGCGGCGGGCGAACGACGCAGCGTCGGGGCGAAGCCCCGGGCAGCCGCGCATGCGGCCCAACGCCGCGAAGGACATCGGGGCGGTAGCCCCGCGCAGCGGCAAAGCCGCCGAACGAGGGCCGCGCCAGCGGGAGAATGCAGCCGGATCATGTGTTCCCTGCGCTCCCTCCCACGGGAGCGGAAACGCTCGCCGTATCCGATGCGTTCTCCCGCGACCTCGTGAAATGTCCGGGCCAGGCTCACGCGGCGCGCCCGGCCAGCTCGGCGCACAGGTCGAAGGCGGCGTACAGGCTGCGCGGATCGGCACGGCCGTTGCCGGCCAGCTCGAGCGCGGTGCCGTGGTCGACCGCAACGCGCGGATAGGGCAGGCCCAGGGTGAGATTGACGCCGTCCTCGAAGCCGCTGGACTTGAGCACCGGCAGGCCCTGGTCGTGGTACATCGCCAGCACCGCGTCGACCTCGGCAAGCTTGGCCGGCAGGAAGGCGGTGTCGGCCGGCAGCGGGCCGCGCAGGTCGAGACCCTCGCCGCGCAGCGCATCGAGCACCGGCGCGATGACCTCGATCTCCTCGCGGCCCATCAGGCCGTGCTCGCCGGCGTGCGGATTGAGTCCGAGCACCGCGATCCGCGGGCGTTCGAATCCGAAGCGGCGGCGCAGGTCGGCGTCCAGGATGCGCAGCGTCCGTGCGAGACCCTCGCGGGTGACCGCGTCGGGCACCGCGCGCAGCGCCAGATGGGTGGTGGCCAGGGCGACGCGCATGCGCGGCGTGGCCAGCATCATCACCACCTCGACGCCGGCCTGGTCGGCCAGCAGTTCGGTGGTGCCGCGATAGGCGATGCCGCCGGCATTGACGCTGGCCTTGTTGACCGGTCCGGTGACCAGGCCGTCGCAGCGGCCGTCGAGGCAGGCGCGGCCGGCCGCCTCCAGCGCGCCGATCACCGCCGCCGCGTTGGCCGGGTCGGCGACGCCGAAGCGCACCGGCGCGGACTGCGCGACGACGGCGACCGGCAGCGCGCCGGGCTCGGCGCGCGCGTCGGCATCGAGGATGCGCAGCGGCAGGCCGACGGCGTCGGCTGCGGCGCCGAGCGTCGCCGGATCGGCGAAGGCGAGGCAGTCGGCGGGCAGCGTGCGCTGCGCCAGCCGCACGCAGAGCTCCGGCCCGACCCCGCCGGGTTCCCCCGGCACCAGCGCCAGCCGCGGACGCCGCGTCACGACGGCGCTGCCGGGGGCCTCGACCTCAGGACTTCAGCCGCATCTCGACGAAGGCCTCGTCGCGCAGCTGGCGCAGGAAGCGGTCGTACTCCTCCTCGCCCTTGCGCCGCGAGATGGTCTCGCGGGCGCGGTTGCGCTGGCTCTCGACGGTGACGTCCTGCTCGCGGGTGGCCACGCGCTGCACCAGGTGGTAGCCGACCTCGGTCGAGAAGGGCTGGGAGATCTCGCCGTCCTTCAGCGAGAGCAGCTGGTTGCCGACCGCGCTGCCCCAGGCCATCGCCTGGAACCAGCCCATGTCGCCGCCCTGGTTGCGGGTCATGGTGTCGTCGGACACCTCGCGGGCGACCGCGGCGAACTCCTCGCCGGCCAGCAGGCGGGCGTGGATACGCTGGATCTTCTCGCGCGCCTGCTCCGGCGTGACCAGTTCGGAGATCTTCACCATGATGCCGCGCGCGTTGTACTCGGTGACGGTCTGCTGCGAGTCGTCGCGGCGGTCGGTGACCTGCAGCAGGTGGAAGCCGCTCGGGCCGCGCACCGGCGGCGAGATCTCGCCGACCTGCATGCCCTGCAGCATGTTGGCGAACATCGACGGCACCTCGTCGAAGCCGCGCCAGCCGAGGTCGCCGCCGTCGAGCGCGTTGGGCGCGTCGGAGTAGCGGATCGCGGCGGCCTTGAAGTCCATCTCGCCGCGGTTGACCAGATCGCGCACGCCCTCGATCTTCTTGCGGGCGGCGTCGAGCTGCTCCTGGCTGGCGCCGTCGGGCAAGGCCACCAGGATGTGCGAGGTGCGTACCTGGCCCTGCTTGAGGCTGTTGCTGGCGAGAAGGATGTCGATCTCAGTGTCGCTGACGTTGACCCGGCTCTGCACCAGGCTCTGGCGCAGGCGCTGGGCGACCAGCTCGTCGCGCAGGGTCTGCCTGAACTCCTCGAAGGACAGGCCGTCGCGGGCGAGCTGCTGGCGCATCTGATCGATGCTCATGTTGTTCTGCTGCGCGATGTTGCGGATGGTCTGGTCGACCTCCGAATCCGAGACGCGGATGCCCGCGCTCTCGGCGCGGGCCGTCTGCAGGCGCAGCCGCACCAGGCTCTCCAGCACCTGCCGCTCCAGCACGTCCTTCGGCGGCAGCTGCTGCGGCTGGTTGGCGTACTGGGCGGTGACGTTGGCGACGGCGCGGTCGAGTTCGCTGCGCAGGATCACGTCTTCCTCGACCACCGCGACGATGGCGTCGAGCGAGGCCGTGTTCAGCGCCTGGGCGTGCAGCGGGCCGGCGGCCAGCGCGGCCAAGGCGAGGACGAGGGCGGAGAGCGTTCGGTTCATGCGTGAGGGTCGATGCGGGGGAGGATGGGCCGCCACATCCTGCGCTGGCGGCGCTGAACACACTTTAGCAGGCGGCCCGCGGGCCGCCGTCGAGGCGCCGTGGCGGCGCGGGTCTCAGTCGCGGGTGTAGCCGACGATGGCGCGTTCGAGGAACTCGCCGGTGTCGCGGCCGAAGCTGGCCAGGCCCTTCAGCTCGAGCTCGACGTACAGCGCGTTGTTCTTCTCGCCCTCGCGGTTGCGCACGTAGTGGCGGCCGAGCACGCGCACGGCGATGCAGCAGCCTTCCCACTCCGCGCCGAGGAAGCCCTCCAGGGTGCTGTCGTCGCGCAGCGAGTAGTTCCAGCGGCCGACCGCCCGCCAGGCCGACGACAGCGGCACGGCGAACGAGGCATCGGTCTGCTCGAGCACGTCGCGGCGGTAGCGGTAGGCGAGGTTGAGCAGGCTGCCGTCGGCCCCGCGCCAGCGGCTGCGCAGGCCGGTGACGGTGGTGGCGTCGATCTCCGGGTCCCACTGCTGGGTCAGGCCGAGCCCGAGCCGCTCGTTGACCGCGAACTCGACCTCGCCGACGTAGGCCGAGCCGCTGGCGTCCTGCGCCGGCACGCCGGGCAGCTGCACCCGCTGGCGGGCGAAGTAGCGGATCTGGCCGAGGCTGGCCGACAGCCGCTCGAGCCCCGAGTCGTTCTCGAACAGGCGCGTGGTCAGCGCGAAGGTCGCCTGGTCGGCGTCCATCTGCCGGTCGGCGCCGGTGAACCGGTTGGTCCGGAACAGCTGCCCCATGCTGAAGGTCAGCTCCTGCGTGTCGAGCAGGGGAATGTCGTCCTGCGCCTCGAAGGGCACGTTGAGGTAGTACAGGCGCGGCTGCAGGGTCTGCAGCATCGACGCGCCGAACAGCGTCGTCTCGCGCTCGAAGACCAGCGCGGCGTCGAGGCTGGCGATCGCGGTGCCGCGGCTCGGGCTGCGCTCGGCGAAGCCGGCGTCGGCGAACTCGCGGTCGAGGCTGTAGCCGGTCTGCCGCCAGGCCAGCGCCGGCCGCAGGTAGCCGAAGGCGCGCTCGAACGGCAGGGCGATCGAGGGGGTGAGGTCGTAGCGCGTCGCGCCCGGCCGGTCGGAATGATCGAACGCCACCGCCTCGGCGTCGACGCCGACCTCGAGCCAGTCCTGCAGCGCCCGCTGCCAGCGGTACTGGCCGCGCGGCAGGCGCCGATAGGGCTCGGCCGAGTCGGCGACCAGCGGATCGGTGATCTTCCAGTCGTCGGCCGACAGCGTCGCCGTCCAGGACTCGCCGCGCCCGCGCAGCATCGCGAGGCTGGGCAGCAGGCTGGTGCTGGCGATCGCCAGCGAGTCGCCGAAATCCTCGAAATAGCGGTCGTCGGAGACATGGTTGAGGTCGGCCAGCAGCACCCAGCGCTCGCCCACGCGACCGGTGTGGCGGTAGCGCGCGGAACCGCGGTCGCGGCCGGTCAGGTCGTCGTCGGGCAGCCACTCGCCGTCGAGCTGGCCCTGGTGGTCGGCGGTGACGAAGCGATACTCGCCGCCCAGCATCACGCCGCGGCGGCCGAGCACGCGGGCGGTCAGGGTGGCGTCCTGTTCGGGGGCGATGTCGACGTAGTAGGGAATGCGCAGGTCGATGCCGCCGTCGCCGCCGCCGCCGATCGAGGGGTAGAGGAACCCGCTCTTGCGGCGGTCGTCGATCGGGAAGCTGGCGTAGGGCAGCCAGAGCACCGGCACGTCGCCGATGCGCAGGGTTGCGTCACGCATGGCGCCGAAGCCGGACTCGCGGTCGAGCTCCATCGACGCCGCGCGCAGCACCCAGCTCGGCCGCTCGGGATCGCAGGTGCTGTAGCTCACCGCGTCGAAGCTGCCCAGCGGACCTTCGATCCGCGCCCCGGCCGCCTCGCCGTTGCCGCGCGCGGCGATCAGCTGGTAGCGGACATCCCGCATCGCGCTGCGGTCGGCCTCGATGTTGCCTTCGACGCTACCGGCGGCGACCGCGATGCCGGCGTCCTGGTAGCGCAGGTCGCCGCTGGCGGAATAGGCGGTGCTGCTGTGGGTGTAGTCGAGCCGCTCGGCGGCGAGGCGCTGGTCGGCGCGCGACAGCCGCACCGCGCCCTCCAGGCGGTAGGTGTCCTTGCCGCTGACGTCGACGGTCGCCGCGTCGATCTCGACGGGCGCGGACTCGCGGTCGGCGGCCGGGACGGTCGGCTGCAGCCAGTCGAACAGCGGCGTGCCGCGGCACTGCAGCCAGCGGGCGGGGTCGTCGCGCTCGGCGGCGGCGGCCGGCGGCAGGGCGGCGAGGGCGAGCGAGAGCGCGACGGCAAGACGCAGCGGTTGGAGGATCACGCGGGATTCCGGTCGGCGGGCGGACCGGCGCGGCCGGTCGTCAAGCCGGGAAGCCTGCCGCAAAGCGGGCGGGGCGGCAATCCGCGCCGCACCGCCACTTATGCTTCACCCTCGCAATCAGTACAATATCGGTCCGATTTCTGGCCTCCGCCCGCCGTGTTCCGGATCAGCAAGCTCACCGACTACGCCACGGTCGTCATGACCCTCCTGGCCGAGCAGCCCGACGGCGTGCACAGCGCCGCCGAGCTGGCCGCGCGTGCGCGGCTGGAGCCGCCGACCGTGGCCAAGCTGCTGAAGACGCTGGCCCAGGCCGGCCTGGTCGCAGCCACCCGCGGTGCGCGCGGCGGCTACCGGCTGGCGCGTCCGGCCGGCGAGATCAGCCTCGCCGACATCGTCGCCGCGATGGAGGGGCCGATCGGCGTCACCGAATGCAGCCTGCACGTCGGCCAGTGCGATCACGAGTCGCACTGCGGCGTGCGCGGCAACTGGCGGCGGATCAGCGAGATCGTCGAGAACGCCCTGCGCGGAGTCAGCCTCGCCGAAATGCTCGCCCCGCCGCCGCGCCGCCGCGCGCGCGGCGGCAAGGACATCCCGCTGGCGCTGCTCGCCGCGGACTGAAAGGACGGACACCATGGTCGCCGAGAGCACCGAACTGCAGGAAGCCCTGTCGCGCCGCTACAGCGCCGGCTTCGTCACCGACATCGAATCCGAGTACCTTCCGCCGGGCCTCGACGAGGGCGTGGTGCGCTGGATCTCGGCGCGCAAGGAGGAGCCCGAGTGGCTGACCGAGTGGCGTATCGCCGCGTTCCGCCGCTGGCTGAAGATGACGCCGCCGGACTGGGCCAAGCTGAAGATCGCGCCGATCGACTACCAGGCGATCAGCTACTTCTCGGCGCCCAAGCAGAAGTTCAAGTCGCTCGACGAGGTCGATCCGAAGCTGCTCGAGACCTACGACAAGCTCGGCGTGCCGCTGCACGAGCGCGCGCGGCTGGCCGGCGTGGCGGTCGACGCGGTGTTCGACTCGGTGTCGGTCGGCACCACCTTCCGCAAGGAGCTGGCCGAGGCCGGGGTGATCTTCTGCAGCTTCTCCGAAGCGGTGAAGGAGCATCCCGAGCTGGTGCGCAAGTACCTCGGTTCGGTGGTGCCGCCGGGGGACAACTACTTCGCGGCGCTCAACTCGGCGGTGTTCTCCGACGGCAGCTTCGTGTTCATCCCAAAGGGCGTGCGCTGCCCGATGGAGCTGAGCACCTACTTCCGCATCAACGCGGCCGAGACCGGCCAGTTCGAGCGCACGCTGATCGTCGCCGAGGAGGCCAGCCACGTCTCCTATCTCGAAGGCTGCACCGCGCCGATGCGCGACGAGAACCAGCTGCACGCCGCGGTGGTCGAGCTGGTCGCGCTGGAGCGCGCCGAGATCAAGTATTCGACGGTGCAGAACTGGTATCCGGGCGACGAGAACGGCGTCGGCGGCATCTACAACTTCGTCACCAAGCGCGGCGAGTGCCGCGGGGCGAAGTCGAAGATCAGCTGGACCCAGGTCGAGACCGGCTCGGCGATCACCTGGAAGTATCCGAGCTGCGTGCTCACCGGCGACGACTCGACCGGCGAGTTCTACTCGGTCGCGCTGACCCACCACCGCCAGCAGGCCGACACCGGCACCAAGATGATCCACGTCGGCCGAAACACCAAGTCGAAGATCATCTCCAAGGGCATCAGCGCCGGGCGCGGACAGAACACCTACCGCGGCCTGGTGCGGGTCGAGAAGTCGGCCGCGGGTGCGCGCAACTACACCCAGTGCGACAGCCTGCTGATCGGCAAGCGCTGCGGCGCGCACACCTTCCCCTACATCGAGGTGCGCCATCCGTCGGCCCAGGTCGAGCACGAGGCCACCACCTCGAAGATCTCCGACGACCAGCTGTTCTACTGCCGCGCCCGCGGCATCGGCGAGGAAGACGCCGTGTCGATGATCGTCGACGGCTTCTGCAAGCAGGTCTTCCGCGAACTGCCGATGGAGTTCGCCGTCGAGGCGAAGAAGCTGCTCGAAGTCAGCCTCGAAGGTGCGGTGGGATGAGCGGCGGCGCTTGCGAGCTGCCGGTGGCAGGTCGCGCCGCCGCGAATGCCCGGACGCCCCCGTCCGGGCCGGGGGAAGGCGCTTGCGAGCTGCCGGTGGCAGGTCGCGCCGCCGCGAATGCCCGGACTCCCACGTCCGGGCCGGGAGGCGGCGCTTGCGAGCTGCCGGTGGCAGGTCGCGCCGCCGCGAATGCCCGGACGC
>VFQU01000528.1_pt1 | contig 32716 bp, 31 predicted proteins | sample 3512311 | NCBI WGS metagenome assembly VFQU01 (sample SAMN10412377, study PRJNA504923) | tailings metagenome | isolation source: Relicate 3 Philex TSF3 active mining site | place: Philippines: Tuba, Benguet | collected 2017-08-29
GCCACGGAAATTTTACTTGGACTCCCGGTTTAATTCGGACACCTTGCCCGATCGATGCGCCAAACGATCGGAGTACCCTAACTTTGAGACTAGAGATCGGGAGCAATCGACTTCGGACGATCGGATCTCCGATGAAAAACCAAAGCAATTGTTTCCAAGCAGGTGCGCCGGGAGAATAATCTTGAATTGTGTATTGATCGAGGTGAATGAAGGTCACAATAATTCTGATAAAACAATTACGAACGACGATTTTTTGGATTCCAGGTACAACAACGATCGCCATAGACATCGCGGTAGACTTTCTGCACCACTTGCTGATAAGGCTCCGGATACCAAACATTAATCATCAACACATCTCCAACCTGCACTTTAGGCAAGAGATAGTCATATAGAGAAATACGATACTTCTGCTCAAATTGCTTCGGATCTCGAATCAGCACTGCTTTGAATCCTTGAGGATGTTGTTCTCGGTGTTCACGATTCACATCGTATTTCCAGGCATCAACCCGCTCTAAAGGTGCAGAAAATGCAAGATAGTCTGGATTATTATTAGTGTGCTCTGGAATGATCAAGCTATCTGGAAATTGTTGCTGGACTTTCGCAATTACATCCGACCATTTATCATTGTTCGAGTCGATATAGAAAAGCGTTGCTCCCCACCGCTTTCTTGCATAGGCAATTTTCTCACTAATTCCTTTTACTGCATCTTCTTTGGTTTTATAAGACCAGTAGTGAGCAATGTTCTTATCTTTTTCCCACCAACGAGGCGGCAAAGGAGTTTGGTAAGGATACATAAACTGAGATCGAATTGTCACCCCCACGCGTAAGCCCGCATCTTTGAACTTCTGAAAAAATTCGTCGGCAATCTCATCCATTTCCGGTGCGCGTTCCTCGAGCAGTCTTGGATCACCTACCCAGGTATATGCCCCATCTGCCGCTTCAATTCCTTCGACATCAAAAACAATTACACCTTGAGCATTGATTTGTCGCAAATGGTGAATCGAGTAGGCAGCGAGTCCCATCATACGCTTTCGGAATTCTGTTTTTCCGGCTGGGGTAAAGAGATTTAGATCTTTTGAGTTCAGCCATTTTCGCGGATTGTTCGGAGCATAGGCAGGGCTATTTCCGAGAAAGATCGTACCAATCGCGCGGCGATCATTCCAAGTAAAGGTTCGGGCTGCAACTTTGGTCGATCCCGATTGCGATCGCGCTTCCGCAAAGTTTGATGGCTGACTACAGGCAGCCAAAAAGCAAATCGGCAGTAAGAATGTGAGCAGTTTTAATCGTTGCATAAGTCAATTCATTAAGGTTTCAAACTTGAGCCAGTTCGCCCAGTTCCAAGCCATAGCAGTGCGCGTCCCACATCTCGCACCATTCGCAACTGCGATTCTGGTGGATAGTAGGGGTTATAAGCAGCAACCGGAGTAAACGCAATTCCTTCACTGCCAAAAACAACCGTGGCAATTGCAGTAGATCGCGCTAAATGAAAATCAGAAGTCACAAGAAAAACATGCGGAATGTGCTGCTGTTTAAGCAGATCGACCATCGTCGTGAAGTTGCTAACTGTATCTGTGGCTCGGTTATCCAGATACAGCCTCGATTGATTAATGCCTGCTTTCGTGAAAATTTGCTGCGCCTCCGAGCTTCCAGAAGACACCCAAACGTCTAAATTCGGATATTCACGGGCAAGCTGAGCGGCTTTTTGTTCACGATCGGGTGTTCCACCCACAACGAGAATCAACTTTGGAACTGGCGCGAAATGACGTGCGATTGCAAGTCTCACTGGAAAATAGCTACCTAAACAGCACAAAATTCCCACTAAAGCGAGCAGTACAGCCCGTCGAGACGGTTTCAAATTATTACCTCTCATCGAATCGGCAATCTATTTAATAGCAGGCAATCGACCTCGAAGACTTGCCCCTGTTTTTCTAGCTATCAGCCACAGCACAGAACGCCCAACATCGCGCATCACTCTCAGTTTTGATTCTTGGCGCTGTTCTCCGACCACTCGGATTGGCGTAAAGGTGATCCCCTGACTACCGAAAACAACGGTCGCGATCGCTTCAGCCCGTGGCATGTGATAGTCAGAAGTCACAATGTAAACGTGCTGAATTCCACGCCGCTTCAAGTCGGGGATCACGGTTGTAAAATTGGTGACGGTATCGGTGGCACGAGTGTCAAAATACAAACGCGATCGCGGAATGCCTGAGTGCTGAAAAATGCGTTTGGCATCTGGAGAGCCGCTAGATACCCAGATTTTGAGCGAGGGATACTGTCGGGCGAGGTTGACGGTGTATTCTTCTCGATCGGAACTTCCCCCCAAGATAAGAATCATTTCGGGCGTGGGGGATTGCTGGCGAGCGATCGCCAGTCGAGCCGGGACATATCCCAACCCAAGCAGAATGCCAACGGAGGCAATGCACCGAAGCAGTCGAGAACGAATTAACACGGTAGACCCTGATCACTGGTAGAACCCTTGACCTCAGTTTACCGATTTTCGCAATTTTGTTAACCTTTCTCTGCTTGGATCAAATGAATCGATAACAAAATTTCAGCTAGAACACGCTGAAAAGTGTAATACCATCCTGCCCAACCATCAAGAATTCCGCCTTTGAGAATCAGACAGTAAATCAAAATGACAAACGGCGCGAGAATTTTGGTTTTCCGAATACGATCGCCCAAACTCAGTTCATGAGTCGGTGTCGCTAGTAATTTTTTCACCTCCAGTACCATATAGCGATCTTGTGCCCAGAGCCAGCGCGCCAAGGGTTTACGATCGTCGTGATAAATCGGTGCCTTCAAAAAACCAGATTTGCCTTGCACTTCAAGCTGTTGAGTATGACCGTCATCAAAGTAGTTCGCTTTCTCGCGTCGAAATAGCGCTTGTCGGGGTGGTAAAAGCGTTCCTCGTAAGGGTTTACCGAAGACACAATATTTGAATCGAATGAAGAATCCATTGATCGGCGTATCGGTGGACAGTGATCGAATCTCTTCAATCAGTTCAGGGGACAGCACATAATCTGCATCTAGAGAAAGCACCCATTCTGACTCCACTTTATCTAAGCCATAGTTCCACTGTTTGGCGTGCGTATCAAACGGTCGGGTAAAGATCTCAACTTGAGGATAAGCCCTCAAAATGTCTAATGTCTCATCGGTACTCCCACTATCAATGACGACAATTCGCTTCGCCCAAGTCAACTGTTCCAGTGTTCGACCAATATTAGCAGCTTCGTTGTAAGTCAGGATCAAAGGAGTAACTTCCATGAGACGAACCTCTAAAGACTGTTTATGAGACAGGTTGTGAGCTAAGGGCATGTTTTTTTCGATCAAGAATATCAAGATAAGCTTGGTGCAACGTTCCGGCAATTTGATCCCAGGTATAGTGCTGAAAAATTAAGTGACGGGCACGTTCTCCAAGCGCTTTTGCAGCTTCAGGATAGGCAAACTGTCGTCGCATCGCTTGTGCGATCTCATCCGCATCGATTTCGACCACTTTTGCGGCTTGTGCGATCGAGGCTTCTGGAAAGTTACACCCAGTTGTAAACACGCAAGGTAATCCCGCTGCCATACCTTCGAGGATCGATAGACTAAAGCCTTCAGAATAAGACGGAGCGACATACAAATCGACAGCTGCTAGTGCTGCATGTTTTAGTGTTCCAGTGAGCATTCCAGCAAAGGTGACGGCTTCAAGAACTCCAGATTGCTCGAAGTAAGATTGTGCAGTTGGTAAAAATCCAGTGTTATCAGGTCCTGCTACGACTAAATGAGTATTGGGAAACTCTGCATGAATTTGAGCAAAAGCGGGAGCTAAGAGATCTAACCCTTTTTTTGGGTCAATCCGCCCTAAAAATAAGATTAATGATTTATCTCGCAACTCTGGAAAGGCTTGATAGAACAGTTCAGAGTCAGGGAGCGGATCGAAGTCCTGTCGATGGACACCGTTTGGAATAATCTTTAATGGAGCGGGCAAAGATAAAGGTCGAATCCCATCGGCTTCAGCTTGAGAAAGCATCTGAATCACACTCGCTTTTCGCAGGATTGGACGCTCGATTAAAGTATAGTATGCTTTTTTCTTGAAGCCTTTGTAGTTCAATGCCCACGGGTCTAACATTCCTTGAGGATTGACAATATAGGGAATCTTATACAGTTGGCATAACCAATGTGCGATCGCAACTGGATAAGTAAATAGCGAAATCGTATGAACTAAGTCATAGTCGCGAAGATGCTGAAACAACCAAGCTGTGAGCGGGTAGCTGAATTTATATTCACTCAACCGCCAGCGCGGAAAATATTGGATTCGATAAGATTTCTCTTGCTGCCAAGTGCAGAGCGGCACATCTAAGTTGGTTGCCCCATTCGCGTCTGTGGTCACGACATCGATTTGAAGTGCTCGATCGCCCAAAGCTTGAGCAAGCTCTAAAACTAATTTCGATGTCCCGCCATACACAAGACCGATCGCAGGAATAACAATTAAAATTTTCATGTTCTACTTCAATACGGATTCAACTGCTTGGTGCAAGCCCTGAGCGAAATAGTTTGGAGAAAACTTTTCAATGTGTCTCAGTGCGGCTCCTCCCATTGTTTTGGCATAATTTACATCTGAACTAACTTTGCTCATGAACTGCTGCATCTGTTCGACACTGTTAGGATCAAAGCCCCAACCATTCACGCCTTCAATCACTAAATCTTCAAAACATCCACATCGATTGGACACCAGTACCGGAAGTCCTGCCGCCATAGCTTCGTTCACAACTAATCCCCACTGCTCTTGATAGCTGGCATGAATAAAGCAGTTGGCATGAGCAAAATAGGGCATGAGTTCCGCTTGCTGAAGAAAACCAGGAAGATGAACGCGATCGCTTAATCCTTCTGCCTGAATTTGTGCTTCAATCTGAGGTCTCAGTTCTCCGTCACCGCATAAAACTAAATCCCACGGTTCCGAAGTTTTTTCAACATACGCAGCGTAAGCCGTAATGAGATTTGGAATATTTTTTTTCTCGATAAACCGATTGATCGACAGGAAGAAGGGGGCTTTTACTGGATTGGGAAGTGATCGCAATCGATCCGGATGAAATACTTCATTGCCCACCACGTTATAGCCTAGAAAAATTCGATTTTCAGGTATTCCCAACTTCAGTAGATATCGTTTCTGCGGCTGCCCTCCGACTAATGCTGCTTGATACTGGTGAATTAATCGTCGCTTCAATTGCTCTTTAATTCCAGTGCGAGGAGCATCATCTTCTTTAGAAGCAGATAAGAGAATTACAGGCTTCCGATGTAAACGACTCCAACTGAGTGCAGCTAACATTCCAGGTTGAAAATAACCTGCGATCGCAACGACATCTGGATTAACCTGAGAGAGCGTTCGATGAACAGCAGCAAACAATTGATTCACTCTGACTGTCTGCAATGAGCGATCTGGAATGACTGAGACAAAAGGAAAATCCGCTTCTTCCTTCGATGTGTTCCAAGCATAGTCCTTTTCAGAGCGCGCTAATTCAATACCAACACATTGAATCATTTCGCTGTAAAGATGATGAAAGGCATTTACTCTCGCGAAGTGGTAAGGACCATAATTATTGAATAGCACACAGATGGTTTTTCTAGACATGATATCTGTATACTCCTAGCTGGTCGTCGCGATCGACTGTGAAGTGCGAACTCGTTTTCGAGCATATAGAACTGCTATTCCAAGAAAAATTAAGTAAAAAGTCATATCTGCAAGACAGGTACGTGTTCCATGAGTCACACCTTTCAAGGCACTAGGAATAAAACTAACGTAAAGCAGTTGAGCTACAAAGCTATTGTCTCTTGTTGCTGAAGTCCAAAGTACTTTGTAGAGATATCCTAATGCTAGAAATACTAGACAGCCAAAATAGTCAAATTCTAGAAAAGAATCACACACACCAGTCGGAACTAATCCAGGATTCACAACAAATCCGTCGTACAGCTTTTTGAGATTAAAAGACTGAGTTTCAATCATCAAACTGCTTTTGAAATCTCTCCCTACTAGTTGCCCCGGGATAAATCGGAACACTAACTCATTCCAGTAGCCAACACCATAACCATATTGCCCGGTTTTGACTGCCGCATCCATCTGTAACGCTGCCCATTCAAGCTCTAAATCTTTCGCGTTGGAGATATCTGCCTGAAGCGTTCCAACTGGATCTAAGTTCCATAACTGACTCCAGTCCCCGCTTGAACTAATACGTCGATACTCACCTGCTAATGGGATAGCGAGAAGTGCAAACACAACTCCTCCAACTACTAGCGATCGCGGTGGTTTCCAACCCCTATGAAAGAAGAGGGTGAGGGCAACTGTAAGTAGAAGAGAAGCTATGACTTCTCGCCGACCATAGAAAACGACTCTCTGTAAAGGACCTAACGCAGCGAATAAGGTCGCAACTAAGCGAGACATAGTTGGACACTTCAAGCATAACGATAGCAAAATCGATAGTCCTGGAAGCGATAAATAAGTGAAGGTCGATAAGATTGTTCGCAGCCCTGTGAGTTGTCCACGGTTGTTTACTGTGGCTTCTGTTCCACTTGCCCAACGAGAAAAAATGAGTCCTGCCGCTGCAAGTATTAATCCAATCTGAAACAGTTTTTTGTCGCTGAGCGATTGTTGAAGTAATCGAATTGGCTTTTTTGGAGCGGGGAGCCAAGCACTCAAAAAACTGGCTGTTGCACACAGAAACGACATTAATAAAACTCGTTCTAGTGCAGTTTCTGAGGGAAGTTTCTTAGTTAGATAGAGAGAAAGTGCTTGCGGGACAAGAAAAGCAGCAAAAATTCCTCCCATGAAGAAGGGGTACTGATACACTCTCGACATTCGATCGAGTCCCCAGCTAACACAGGCGATACAAGCGACAATAAAGAGTGCAAGGTAGATATCTGACATAGGTTCCTTAGAATAAAGCCTAGATAAGAATTTCTCTGCGAATGGTCTCAGTAAAAATGCTCCAGTGATTTTGGTCGGCAAAAAACTGCATTTTGTCAATATTGCCCAGAGCAGAATTGCCCAAGCAATCCACTAAACTTTGAGCGATTTCTTCTGGAGACTCGGCATCGATCGATAAACCCAAGCCATACCGCTCTGTGAGTTCTCCCATCAAGCCGTAGTTTGAAACCAGCATCGGTTTTTGAGCAGCCGCTCCTAGTAGCAAAATCCCACTCATTCCCACATGCCGCTGATACAAGGCAAGCACAATATCGGAAAGCTGAAAATAAGCTGGCACTTCCGCTTCGCGCAGAAAACCTTCTTGAATCAAAATTTGAATCGGTTGAGATTTGCGAATTTCAGCTACCTCCTGATCAATTGCAGCTTTGTCCTGAGCAGGAATATCACCGACTAGTAGCAGACAGATCCGCTGACATTGCTCCGGAGACATCTGTTTGACCGCATCAAACAGCTTATATACCCCTTTGCGCCCAGTGATTCGACCAAACAGTAAGAAAATCTTCCGATTTGGCTCAATTTCCAGCTTCATTCTTAAATTCGCAACTGTTTCACTAGAAACCGGAACAATTTCGACTGGATCGGGTAAATGGACAATTTTGGGTGCAAGATGTCGAGAGGAGAGAGCTTTCACCGCAAACGGATCAAGACAGAACAACGTGTGAAACTGAGGTGCTCTGAGCACAAGAGCCAGTAATGCTTGTTGTCGCCACGATCGCACTTTATCTTTCAGCGTCATCGTATGATGCGCGAAGGTGTGATAGTGAAAAGTCGGACGAAAATAGATGCCACTAAACGGACAGGGGGCAGACTGACCGAACGCGATCGCGAGTTGAAAGTAATCGAAATACATCAACAGCGCATGAGTCGCTTGAATTTGTGCGGCATATCGGCAGAAAATCCGCCACTCGACAAAACCCAATCGAAGACCTGAAGCCTGTTTTCGCTCTTGTTCTTCTGGGGCTGAAATCGCGAGTAATTCGATCTGAGCATGTCGATCGACGAGTTCTACGACTTCCTGATGCACCGTGAAAAAATCCGGCGAGACCACCAGCGTTAGTCTCGTTGAGAACGGTTCTTCGAGCCAAGCTTTCACTAGATACCGTAGGTATGTTCCATGATGTCCCCCGCTGAGCAGGTCGAACAACATGACATGATCAGTTTTTAACATTTAGGCTTGACTTAGACGTTGGACAGCATCAATAAAACGTTTCTCAGCGGCAATCGGACGCGGTGGCGGGGGAGGCGAATTCAACGATTGAGTGAAGAGATCGAGCAATTCAAATTCGTCATCGTAGCAATACACGCCTGCATAGCTAAACGCACTCCGGCACGCATTTCCATTCGCAATCACTGGAATTCCAGCCATCAGAAGCTCTGGAATGCGAGTGAGCGCACCAGAACTTGCAGTTTGGTGAATCAGAGCAGTTTTGGCATGAGTCATTAACGCAGTCAGTTGCTCATCGCTGACTGTACCGTGGAGCGTGAATGTTTGATCACAATAGTCTTTCAGCGATTCAGTTTTGTTACCAACAATATCCACCTCAAATTCGAGATGCGGGCGGATCTGTTTGAGCCATTGAATCTGCTCAATTATGCCCTGGCGCGTAGGGGGATTGCTCGCGCTGCCAAGAATGAGAAAGCGATCTCCGGGTGTTCGTCGGGCACGAATATTGAGTAACTGTTGTTCAATCTCCTGGGGTGGATAGTACGGCAGATAGTAAGCATTTGCGCCATGTAACCGCAGCAACCATTCTTCCTCACGTGAGATACAGAACACAAAATCGGCACTGACTAAAGTCCGAATCTCTGTGGAAAGCGATTCGGGAAAGGCATCCGGAACAAAATACTCTATATTCTGGGGAACGGCAATCACCTTAAAGTTTCGATCTTTCGCAACATAAGGTGCAACATAGTTTTTGGTTGCTTCCCAGAGTAAAAGATTGCTTTCAGTGTGTTGAGATAAAACCTGATCATACAGTTGCCGCTGAAAGCCACAGAATGCCAAATTCTTGAGTGCAGGTTGAAGTTCAATTTGATGCTTCAGAATAAAGCGAACGGTTTTCGGATTGCACAACGCTCTGATTGCCGCAAAAACGCGATCGCGTCCCGTTGTCAGCAGTTGTCGCTCGAATCGAGCGAATGGAATCTGCGATCGCGTAAGTAGCTCTACAATTTGAGCACTGCGACGATTGCCTCCGTGACCGACTGGGCTAGGGTCAAAAAACGAATCTAGTACAATGCTCATGCAGTTCGGCTCCATCCGGATTGACTCAAGTGTTTCAGCAGAAAAGATAGATTAGGCATGACCAGCAATCACAGCAGCGTATTGTTCTAAATGTCGATCGAGAATCACAGGCAGTTCGAGATGTCGATGCAGTTGCGCGATCTCAGTTGTATCTTGAGGCTGTGAGAGCGTTTGTTCGATTGCGATCGCTAAACTATCCGGTTCATACGTTGAAAAAGTCGAAATTGCATTCGGTTGTAAGCAGTTGTATTCAGCAATTTGAGGGAGGTTAAACGCCAGAATTGGCTTGTGAGCAGAAATCCAGGTACAAAGAGAACCAGAGGCTGAAGTTTTCTCAAACGGACAGACTGCCAGATGAGTCGCAGCAAGATATCGGGCTTGCTCGGCTTCAGAAAGATAGCCTGTGACTCGAATACGATCAACAACACCCAAAGTCTTCGCTAAATCTAGTACCTGCTCTAAAAATTCAGCATGTCCAAGTCCTCCTGCAAAAACCACGTCATAGTGTGAGGGAAGTTTCGCTAAAGCCTTAACCAGTAAGTCATGTCCTTTCCCGCGATAGATAAATCCTAAAAGCGTAATCACAGTCTTTCCAGACAGATTCAACTGCTCACGAGCAGCTTCTGGACTGAGATCAAACCTGCGAGTTTCGACAAAATGAGGAATGATTTTGACATTGAATGTATGGCGATCGAGGCGTTTTGCTTCTTCTTCGGTACAGACCAGCACAAAAGACGTTTCGTGAACAATTTTCCTCAATGCTCGAACGTTGGGAGATATTTGCTGGCGGGCGAAGGTCGTTAACCAGTCAAACATCGAGCGCTTTCTGGATAGAACTTGCTGCAATAGCTGTAAATGGTGCGGGGGATAGAATACATCATGCAGCGTAGCAACTTTCGGAGATGTGCAAGCTTTGAAGAAGGTGTCTAGGTGTTGAACTTGTTGTTTTCTGCCCCAAATTTCTGCATTGTGCTGAAAGTGAACAATATCCGCTTGAGAAAGCGTTTTCGCGGCGACTTGCAGATTTTGTCGATCGACATTCTGATCTCCAGTTAAAACAACTTCAGCTTCGATCACACTCAGTTCAAGTCGAGTTCTGGCTTCCTTCGCCAAATAGCGTCCATAACGCACAATTCCGTGCTCTGGCGCTCCAATATGCAGATATCCAATTTTCATGTTATTTCAGCGATCGAGCAATCTTTGCGATCCCGCGTTTTAGCAGGTGTGTTGAATCATGTACAGTGTTGAGAACGACGTAGAGTAAGGCGTTTTGAGTGCGAACTAAGAAAGGAAGTTGATCTCGATAGCGTTTGAGCAATGCCGCCGATCGAGCCGTTCCCTGCCCAGTTTGCCAATCGGTCACAGTCTTTGTACCAGAAATTTCGCGATAGTTTCCCCATGTGCGATCGACATGTTTCACCGTTGCAACTTGGACGGCTCTCAGAATGAAATCGACATCAAGGGCAAAGTGTTCTTCGATGTTGTATTCTCCGATCGTGTCGTGTAGACAAGCATGATAGAAATAGGCAGAAGGATTGATCGGATGAGGATGAATGTTTGCTCCGAGTAAGAGATCAGTGAAACGAAGATGTTTAGGACGATTGTATTTTTTCAAATTGCCATGATCATCCCAGACATTACAGTTACCCACGACTAAGCTCGGAACCGGAAGCGTTTTGAAAAGCTCGATCGCTTGGTTCAAGACATCCGGCTCATAGTAATCATCGACATTCAAAAATCCAACAATCTCCCCTTTTGCGAGGCGAATCCCTTTGTTCATCGCATCCGACTGTCCCCGATCTTTCTCAGAGATCCAGCGAATATGAGGATAGAGATCTGCATAGTATTTGATAATTTCGATGGTGCGATCGTGTGATCCCCCATCCATGATCAAATGCTCGACCTCTGAACAGTTTTGAGCAATAACCGATTGCAAGCAAGCTTCAATATAATGTTCACCATTGTAAACAGGAGTAATCACTGTAATCATTCGGGCTACCAAAAAGCGATGCAAGAGGTCAGTTTGTAATCGAGGTTCTGATTGCGCTCTCCAATTTTTTTGGCAGGTACACCACCTACAATGTCAAACGGAGCAACTGATTTCGTCACAACCGCGCCCGCTGCAACTACCGCACCTTTCCCGATCGTCACTCCGGGTAAAATTGTCGCTCTTGAACTAATCCAAGCATAATCTTCAATGACAACTGGAGCGGAGGTTCCAGCAAACTCTCGATCGTTCAAATCATGCTGTGCTGTCCAGATCCAAGCCGCAGTTGAAAGATTGACCGAATGCCCAATCGTTAGTCCGCCCCGCCCATCTAACACACACTGATCGCCAATACTTGTATGACTACCGATAATCGTTTTCTCAGGAGAACGAAAATGGCAACTGTTATAAATCACAGTTCCCTCACCGATCGTCAGATGGTAGAGCCTGCGATAGAGAAAATGGCGAATTGTTTGCGCGGGAATCTTGCCGATCCACTGCAACAAACTGAATTTAAACGAATCAAAAAGATAACGTTTTGACGGCATCGAAACGCTAGGAAACGACTGAACACGAAGACTATCACTCATAGATCACTGGGATAAACTCTGCTGGTATACGTCGAGATAGCGTTGAACTTGCAAATTGATCGAATATTCTGAAACCGCAATCGATCGACAAGCTTCTCCCATCTTTCGACGCTGTTCCGGATAGTTCAAGAGCATCTGAATCCCGCGACTTAGATCTTCGACATCTTCAGGCTTCGCAAGATATCCAGTTACATCCGGACGAACTAAGTCTGAAACTCCTCCCACGTCACAAGAAACCATCGGCGTTCCGCAAGCCATACTTTCTTGCAGCACAAGTGGTAAGTTATCGGCACGAGTCGGAAATACAAACAAATCTGCCGCAGAATAAGCGATTGCTTTCAAATGTTCTTCTTTCACATAGCCAAGCGAGATCGTATCAATGCCAACTTGGGCTGCAATGTTGTCTCCCTCTTCGCCCATTGCGAGTAGAACTAAGTTGGACTTTGCCGAGTTAGGAAGTCGCCCTAACGCTTGCAGCATCACATCACCACCTTTACGGGCATCTTTCAGCGTGTGTGAGACAAACAAAATCACTTGGCGATCGGGGGGAATTTGAAGCTTCGACCGACAATCTGCTCGATTCAGCGGTTGATAAACTTCTAGATCAATACCATTCGGGATGTGATAGATCGGAAATCGGCTCAGCAAACTCTGGTGAGCTAAATCTGCCAGCCATCGACTTGGCGCAATGACAGAAAACGCTGCTTGATTGTAAAGCCAGTCTTTGAGCTTCCATTCCCATCGAGTGCTGTCTCGGCGCATTGCAGGATAAATCGTAAGATCTGGACAATCTCCGCAGCCGATTTTCCAGCGATCGCAGCCATAGCTATAGGCACAGTGTCCTGTAAACAGCCACATATCATGCAGAGTCAGCACTGCAGGCTTACGTTTTACGAGTCTTGGCAGAGCGAGATAGTTAAAAAATCCAGTGTGGATGTTGTGGAAATTCAGAACCTCAGCCGATTGATAAAAATCATGGTGAGCGATCTGGAATGTTGACCACAAATGTACGTGATTGAAACCGAACTTTTGGGTGACGCGCTTGAATTGCTGCTCAAACGGTGACACATGAGGCACTAAAGACACTCGATCGTCATTCGTTTCCATCCGCCCGACCATTAAGCGAGAATCCACGCCTTGACTAAGTAAGCCTTGATGCAGACGATAACCCGCGATCGCGGCTCCGCCATAGGTATCAGATTGATTGATATGTAGAACTCGCATCAGTTGGGTGAAGTTTCGCAATCAGATCACAGATTTCGCGTACTGCTCCCTGTCCTCCGGACTTTTGAGTAATATAGACGGCAACCGCTTGAGTTTCGGGCATTCCATCGGCAACCGTGATCGGCACACCAACCGTTCGCATGGCAGGAATATCGACTAAATCATCACCGATATAAGCGACGCGATCGAGCGAAACCGACAAGGTTTCACACAATTGTTTCAGTGCAGCTAACTTATCTGGAACTCTGAGATACACATGCTGAATTCCCAACCGCTTCGCTCGATGCAAGGTCGCTGAAGAAGATCCTGCCGAAAAGATTGCAACTTGTACCCCGCAACCCATGGCTCGCTGAATCCCTAACCCATCTTTGACGTTAAACTTCTTCAGTTCTTCGCCCGTTTCGGTGTAATACAGTCCACCGTCCGTCAGAACACCATCAACATCAAGTGCGAGTAACTGCACTTGAGCCAATCGTGCTTCGAGTTCGGCTTGAGGGATCAAAGTCATGATTCAGAGACCACCGAGCGAATCTGCAAAATCGGCTTCAAAACCGCTTCTAATTCTGACAGTGGAATCATATTCGGACCATCGCTGGGTGCATTGTCAGGATCTTCGTGAATTTCCATGAACAGTGCATCAATCCCAACGGCAGCAGCGGCTCTTGCAAGCGTCGGAACAAAATGACGCTGACCACCAGACTTGTCGCCTTGTCCTCCGGGCATCTGAACGCTATGTGTCGCATCAAACACAACCGGATAGCCAAGTGCTCTCATCTGCGGCAGCGATCGATAATCCACAACTAGCGCGTTATAGCCAAAGCTTGTCCCGCGCTCGGTCAGCAAAATGTTTTTCGCGCCGCTCGTTTCCAGCTTCCGAACTACGTTCTTCATATCCCACGGTGCGAGGAACTGCCCTTTTTTCACATTCACCGTACGTCCCGTTTCAGCCGCAGCAACTAAGAGATCCGTTTGGCGACACAAGAAAGCAGGAATTTGTAGCACATCGGCGACTTCAGCCGCGATTGCAGCTTGATTACTTTCGTGAATGTCAGTCAGTACCGGAACTCCAATTTTTTCTTTCACCTTCCGCAAAATTTCCAAGCCCTCGTCGATCGCATGTCCTCGGTAGGACATGATCGACGTACGATTTGCTTTGTCGAATGAGGATTTGAAGATGAACGGAATCGATAAGCGATCGCAGACTTGTTTAATCTGGTCTGCCATTTTCAGCGTAAAGTCTTCTGATTCGATCACACAAGGACCGCCAATCAGCGCCAATGGCTGATGCTCTCCAATCGTGATCCCAGGTGAGATGTTGACTTGATTCATAGGAATGGCTTCTTCAAGTAAAGATTAAATCATGGAGCGCAGTAACTGAACGATCTCAGATGATACCGGATTGACTGCGAATAGAGTGGCGAGATTTGTAGTCTACGAATGCTGGAGCTTCCAGAGTACGCGACCAGTCAGCTTGTAATAGAACACCGTCAGAACATTGCCTTTGAAGTATTGGTCAATATGTTTCTTCGTTCCGCCTTGAAAGTGAAGCGAATTAAACCGCACCCACTGATCCGAGTTCAATTGTTTGCAAAACGGCTGTCGATTTCTCCATTGAATCTTTTTCAAACCGTTTTCCATCTCGTATCCGCCGCTGTCTGAGTCGATTTTGAAGTCGAATGTGGCAGATTCGATGATCTCCCCTGTTGAAGCAATTTTATCGGGATACAATTCGCAAAATCGCCGCAGCAAGCTCATATCTGAAATTCCGCCTAAAACCTCAATCGGCAAGTGCGGACGATCTGCACGTCGCTTGGCTTGTTGTTGTTCGATGATCTCAAACAAGTCTGGATTGGTGTAAGTCTCCATAATCAGGTTACAGAACTTACGAATGCCGCTCAGCGTAATAAACGAGTTATGTCCACAGCCTCGATTGTGTACAGTAAATTCAACCTTCGGATGCTTCACTTGAATCCGATCGAACTCTTCAGTTGCATTGCCATAAAGCATTAGATCGGAATCAATGTGCAGGCAGACGGGAATATGATTGACCTCCATAAATTCTTTCAAAATGAACCAGCGCTGAAAACACAGCAACTCATACTGATAGCTATTGGGACTTCGGTGCTGATTGCGATACACCTGATCAAACGCTTTTGCTGCCGCAAAATAGTTCGAGATGTCATTGTGATGTACAAAGTTGAGAAAAGCATTTCGTCGATCACCTAATAGAACAATTTGCGATCGAGGATTCGTTGCTTTGGCTTGAGCAAGTGTGTATGGCAAATAAGGTGAATACCCGGTATGAATCATCACAACCGGAATTGCTCTGGGAGTTAGCTGAGTCATATCGGAGACGCTTGCGAAGAAAACACAACCTTTAATCCTTTTGGTAGCTTAGTCGAGAAGACTCTAATTTTCTCGATTTCGTTTTTGTACACAAGCTGGGGAGGGGGAATTTGTTTCATTAATTCGACTTCTCTACTCGTTGTGTGATAGCAGTAAGTTTTACAACTGTCATCAATGCCGAAAATGAGAAATGCATCAATCTCCTGGCTAAGAGTATGTTGAGATAAAAAATTTGAATTCACATTTGCGACCGCTGCAACAGGCAACATCCGCTTACGTATATCTGTTTCTACAAGGTGAGAAAAAATGAAGCTTTGAGCAAAAGAAATCGCGAGCATTTTCGGATTTTGATGTAATAGTTCAATCACTTTGCGATCGCTTTCAGGAAATCGACTCCGAATTTCGTTACTTGGGTATGCTGCAATATCAACCGGAGGGTTAATCTCCCAAAAGCCAAAGACTCGATGAGGTGCACGTAAAAATACAGTCGTTGTAGAAAACGCTAGAACTCCCAAATAAAGTAGAGCGATTGTCTTGATAATTCGGTCTTGATTGAGCTTATTTTCTATTGTGCAAAACCCAACTTCATAAATCAGCAATGTGAGTGAAGGAAAAAGCGGATAATAGTAACGTTGATCTCCGAGATATAGAAAGTTAACAGAAGAAAAGAAGCTAATCAAAGCGAGGAAAATAATAAGTGCAAAATTAAGACAGAGAATGAATTCAATTCGAGGATTTCTTAAGTTTCTTGCTTTAAAGCTTGGATAGCCCCAGATTAAAACAAATAATAAAACTAGCAATATAACTATCACTAGAGATCGACTGCCAGGAATATAGTAATGATTAAGATGGCTAAATAAAAGAAACTTAAATTGCGTGATGCTATTAATAATTTCAGAAAGCTTGCTGCGTAATATATCGATTTGAAGAAATCTCTCTGAAGTAAGCTGAGTGGGAACCGTTGTCTTAACAAATATGCGATACAGTGAAACCGCGCACAAAAAGATTCCAAACCCTAGAGTAATTTTTCTAAGCTTAATGAATCCTTTTCTTCTGATTAGAAACAGTAGAAGAAAACCAATAAAAATAAAAGCTGAAGCATATCGAAAGACATACATTAAGCCAACTAAGCATCCGAGCCAGAAATATCGATCGAGTTTCTCATCTTGGGACAATTCACTCAAATAAAATAAGCGGATGATAAACGGGATGCCCGCCCATAAAAATAAATCAGTTCCAACCCAATCATAAGTGAAATACAGCGGAAGTCCGAGCGCTAGCAGGACGGCAGCGCTGTTTGAGACGAATGTTTGTTGTTGGGATTGAATGACATCACGAAAAATGAGTGCCCATCCGAACCAGCCGAGAATCGTTGCGATCCCATACATAAACTTGAGTGCGATCGCAACTGAAAATCCAACTTTGAGTAATAAAAACAAAGTAAGCGAAAACCCTGGAGCAAACCAAGTGAGCGGGTTCACTTTCGGAGGCTGCGAAAGATCATCGTTCAGAATGTATGTTCCTAATCCTTCTCCATTAAGCAGCGAAAGTGCCGCACCAATCTGAACTGAAGCATCACTATTTATCAAAAGCGGAGCTAGCGATCGTAAAAGCACGATCGCACAAGCCATTCCAACAAACAAAATTACGATCCAATGTTCTGTCTGAATTGGTTTCATAGAGAAAACTTGAATTTGAGTCCTTTTGGTAGCTTAGTCGATAGAATTCTGACCTTTTCCTGATTGTTCTCATAAACCACTTTTGGTGGAGCAATTTGCTCGATAAGTTCAACTTTTTTTCCAGAGTCATAAAAGCAGTAAGATTTACAATTTTCTTCCATTCCGAAGATTAAGTAAACAGGTAAATCGCGGCTTGAAGTATGCGTTGAAAAAATCTTTTGTTTCAGATAGGAAGCAGGTAAAAACCGTCTGCGAATTTCAGGATCTAATGTGTGATAAAAATCGAAGTTTTCAGCAAAGGAGATAATCTTCGCCTGCGGATTCTTTTTGAGTAACTCGATCGCTGTTTCATAACTGTCTGGATGTCGATTGAGAATGTCATTGCTGGGATATTCTGTCAGATACATTTTGGCATCAAATCGATCAAAGCCAAAGACTCGATCGGGAGTACGCAAAAAAACAGTAACCGAGAAAAATATTAAGCTTCCTAGGAAAACGAGCGAAACGATCTTCAGCAACTGATTCCAATCAAATCGAGTTTGATCCTGCCCAAATCCAACTTCGTACGCGACCAGGACAAGCGATGGAAAAAGTGGGTAGTAGTACCTCTGATCAGCTAGATAAACGAAGTCGATCGACGAAAAAAAGCTGATCACTGCGAGCATTGAAATCAGTCCAAAGTTTAGACATAGAATGATCTCTAATCGAGAATTGCTGCTTCTTTTCTCTGAACCGCTAGGGTAGCCCCAAACCAAAATCGAAGCATAAATCAGCAATAACGCAAACACGAGAACAATGATAATTCGACCACTCGGAATCACTCCGCTCAAATGGCTAAAGAGCAGATACCGAACTTGTCTCAACCCGTCTGCAATCTGTATGAGTTTTCTCAACAAAGCATCGGGTTGTAATAACCCAGATACCGTAAGCTGGCTTGGAACGCGGGTACTGACCAGCGATCGATAGATTGAGATTGCGCCATAAAACAGCCCAAATCCTAGAAGAATCTTTCCTAATTTGAGAAAGTTTCGTCGCTTTATCAAAAAGAACAAACAGAAGCCAACAATGATGAAAATTGCGGCATATCGAAACGCATACATCAAGCCGACTAAGCAACCAATCCAGAATGATGCATCATTTCGCTCATTGCTCGAATAGAATAAGCGAATGATCAACGGAATACCCGCCCACAAAAATAAATCAGTTCCAATCCAATCGTAAGTGAAATAAAAGGGCAGCAAGACTGCAAGCAAACCTGCAACACATTGAGAAAGCGCCCCCTTTTGCTGCGATCGCAGCACATCGCGGAAGATCAATCCCCATCCTAACCAGCCCACAATTGACGAGATCGCGTACATCGCTTTCAATGCGGTCGGCATCGGTAATCCGAGCTTTAACAATCCAAACAAAACTAGCGAAAAGCCAGGTGCATACCAAGTGAGTGGATTAACCTTCGGCGGTTGTGTCACATCTGAATTGAGAATGTAAGTCCCAAATCCATCTCCATCTAACAGTGAAAGTGCTGCTCCAATCTGAACTGAAGCATCACTGTTGAGCACTAATGGACTCAGAGAGCGTAGTCCTACGATCGCACAAGCTACTCCGACAAATAGAACCGCGATCCAATTGTCCACTCGAATTGATTTCATGGTGTGCTAATTCTCTGAATAGAACACTAAGTTCGATCGCATTCCCCACAGCTTAAAGTGCTTCGTCTGTACTTTAGAATCGGCTGGAAATAGTTTGAGCACGTCTCGCTCGGTTAATAGATTTAGATTGGCTTCTGATGCCCAAAAAGACTTACCCATCAGTTTGAGAATCGCTCGAAACCAACTCGGAGGCAACCAGTGAAGCAGCGGTAAGCTCGTGTGAAACTCGATCGGAAACCAGCGGTTCGGAGTCGTAATAAAACAAGTCTTCCCAACGCGGCAGAGTTCTCGAATGAAGGCTTTTTGCTGTTGAGCGTTGCCGACATGCTCTACCACTGCGAACGTGACGACCACATCAAAACTGCGATCGGGAAACGGCAACCCTGATCCATCCGTTCGCACAAACGTTAGTCCAGGATGTTCTTGCTCTAAAAAAGACGCATCCTCAGTTCCCACAGCTGTGATGTTTTCTGGATAGGGATAAAGCTTCTCAAAAAAGTTACAGTCAAGCCGCTGATCCGAAGTCACCCCTACATCAAGCACCCGCGTCTTACTAGAAATTGGAGCAACTTGCATCAGCGTCTTAAACATTTGCTGCCGAGCATACCAGGAAAGCTGAGTTGCAAATCCGCCCAGCTTTGGACCGATATAAGGGCTATCATGCTGTGTCGAAATCATAAGTCTCAATCTCACTAGAGTTCTAGAATGCTCAGAAAGAAGCTAGAAAAAATTACTTGCACACCTAACGCCAGCGCTGTCACAGATGGAATGACTAATCGCATCACGATCGAAGGATTCAGCTCACCGAAAGAAGTTCCGCTCCAGACATTCAAGGCATAAATCGTGCCCCCAACGCCTACTGTCAAAAGCACACTACCTAGCATCAGCCCAGACTCTAGTGAGATGTGACGCAGCACGCGCAGCAATCGTTGATCGGGCGGCAACAATCCTTCTCGAATTGCAAACAGCTTGGAAAAGACCGCGAAGGCAGTGACTTGAAATCCAACAATCACAGCAGTCGCCGCGTACAAGAGCGTATGAACATCAAAAATGCCGCGCGTTTCAGGCAGTAGCCATGCAGACAGCAACACACCCATCAGCATCAGCAAAATTCCAGGATACAGAAAGAGCCAACGAGGACTGTAAAGCAACAGAAATCGGAGATGCCTCCAACCATCGCGCCAACTTCTAAGATGCGGGGGACGACTTCGACCATCAGGCGATAAAGTTGTAGGCACTTCAGTCATGCGGAGCCGATACAATGTCGCTTTCACCACCATTTCGCTGGCAAACTCCATCCCCGTGGTCTGAAGCGCCAGTTCTTGAATGCTCCGAGTTCTGAATCCGCGCAATCCACAGTGAAAATCTCCACAAGGACTCGCAAACAACACTCGTCCGACCCAAGTTAAAACTGGATTGCCCAGAAATCGATGCAGTCGCGGCATCGCGCCCGGTTTGATCCCGCCGCGAAACCGATTTCCCATCACCAAGTCGTACCCTTCTCGCAACTTTGCGAGAAACGGTGTCAGCCGCGTGAAATCATAGCTATCATCCGCATCACCCATAATCACATATTCGCCACGTGCTGCTTCAATACCGCCTCGAAGTGCACTTCCATATCCTCGCTGTGGAATATCAATCACTCGCGCACCCAAACTACGAGCTATTTCTTGAGATCCATCAGTACTGCCATTATCCGCAATAATAACTTCGCCCGAGACTTGATGCTGTTCTAAATACCATTGTGCTTTTTTAATACAGGTTTCAAGGGTTTCTGCTTCGTTCAAACAAGGCATGACGATCGATAACTCGACTGTAGAGACAGCGTTGCGCGTACTACTCTCGCCAGAGAAAGCGTTGTACATTTCGGTTTAAAAGGTGCAGGTGAATAGAAATACTGGGATGCACCAGAAGGTTTGCGGTGCGAATCAGACGCGATCGCAACCGAAATCAAGGACAACGACAATCTGAGTGGAACAACTTTGCAAGACGATCGCAAAACTAACTTATAAAGCAACTGACGAGGCGATCCAGTGTTGTGCTGCGATCAAATCTTCAGGAGTATTGATTTCTGGAACCGCAGCTTCGGTGCGACAGACCCGAATGCGATATCCATGCTCTAATACCCGCAGTTGCTCTAATGCTTCACAGTATTCGAGCGGTGTTGGAGTGAGTGTCGCATATTGGGCGAGGAAGTCTCGTCGAAACGCATACAGTCCTAAATGATGAAACACTGGAGCAGAAGTCGTATTGCGATAGTACGGAATCGACGCTCGCGAGAAATACAGCGCGTTTTGATATTGATCGCAGATCACTTTCACCACATTCGGATCGCGATATCCGGTCTCTTGATCTAAAGGACAAGCCAGCGTCGTCATTTCTGGTCTTTCTCCATCCAGATAAGGCTGAATGAGTTGCAGCAGCATTGCTGCCGTGACAAACGGCTGATCTCCTTGAACGTTCACCACAACCTCAATGTCTGGATAGCGTTCTGCTACTTCTGCGACTCGATCCGTTCCAGTCGCATGATCGCTCGAAGTGATCTCCACTGCTCCCCCAAAGCTTTGAACACAATCCGCGATCTCAGCACTATCCGTCGCGACGACCACGTGCGAGAATGCAGAACACTGTTTTGCAGCTTCATACACCCATTGCACCATTGGTCGATCGTCGATTTGCACCAACGGCTTACCAGGAAATCGCACTGACGCATACCGCGCTGGAATAACTGCCAAAATCCTTACCATTACAAGCCACTCCGTACAATGTCATGTAGTCGAATCAGTCCTAAACAGCGTTGCTCATCATCAACCACAGGCAAGACTGCAATCTGAGACGTGCGATTTTCCATTAATTGCAGGGCATCGTAAGCGAGCGTTTCTGGAGTGACGACGATCGGCTTCGGAGTCATTAATCGTACAGCGATCGTATGTGCTAATTCTGTAAACTCTAGTTTCTGTATCCAGCGCCGCAAGTCCCCATCAGTAATCAATCCCAGCAACTGTCCTTGATCGTTGATAATGCTGACGGCTCCTAATCCTCCCTGCGTGATGGCAGCCAGCACTTCTAACCAAGAGGCATCGGGAGCCAGCTTGGGACTATCTGGATGCAGGAGATCTTTTACTGTCAGAGTCAGACGCTTACCGAGCCGACCTGCTGGATGATTGAAGGCAAATTCTTCTGGTGTAATTTGCTTAATCTGCATCAAGCTCATTGCTAACGCATCTCCGATTGCTAATGCCACGGTCGTGCTAGTTGTCGGTGCGAGATTCAACGGACAGGCTTCTCGATCGACAGACGCATCGAGTGTGACGGTCGCTTGTTGTGCCAGCGACGAGTTGAGATTCCCTAGGATCGCGATTGTCGGCACATGACGATGTTTGAGGTGCGGCATCATCTGTAAGAGTTCATCCGTTTCGCCACTATTGCTGAGAATCACGCCGACATCAGCAGCATGGACAATTCCTAAATCACCATGTAGGGCATCGCAAGGATGGAGATAGACCGCCATTGCGCCGATACTGTTGAGCGTGGCAGCGATTTTCTGAGCAACAATGCCAGACTTACCGACTCCAGACAGCACCACTTTGCCGCGACAGTTGAGCAAGAGTGTAACGGCTTGTTCGATCGCATGCGGATCGATCTGTTGAGCAGTTCTCGCGATCGCGTCGGCTTCGAGCTGGAGCAGTGATCGGACTTGCGATCCGTAAAGTGACCCGTGAAGCTCTGGTTGAGTCAATGGCATTAAATGAAAGCCTCCAAACAACAGGGAGAAAATAGACACAAGTTTCGTATCAAATCTTCTTTTCTGCCACAATGAGCAGCAGGCGAAGAAGGAGAGGAACTGAGATCAAAGGCGACCCTCAAAGCTCAACTCTCAGCAATTCTACGATCTGTAATTACCCTCGTATTCTGGTATCAATCATGCAGTCAGGGAAAAACGATAGAGGTTTAACAATTGTTTACCTGCGTCAAGACTCCGTGACTATGCGCAGGCTTTTCCGGAAAAGAGAGCACAATTGATGTAAAAAGGCGATTTGATTAGATCGATGCCAGCACTTGCTCAAGCGTTCGAGCAAATACTTCGATCGGGTCTGGAGGAATGACGCGACGCACCTTTTCAGAGGCGGCTTTGCCCAGTTCATACCAAGATTCACGCGCGTCCCAGGCTCTTTCGAGCGCCTCATCCAATAGTTCAGGCGTAGGCGCTTTTGCAACAAATCCATTCACCTCGTCTTCGACTAACTCTGTATTTCCGGCAACATCTGTCACGATACAAGTTCGCCCACACAACATCGCTTCAACAATGACCAGCGGTAATCCTTCGTACCTAGATGGCAAAATCAAGCCATGATGCGTTGCCCAGACCTCTTCGATATTCGGAGTGAATGAACCAAATTCGATATTGGGCAGATCCCAGAGAGTTTTCAGGCGCTTCAGCGTTTCGACATGATCGCCTGCTCCGATCAACGTAACTGTGAGTGGCCGATTTTTCCATTTTGGCGATCGCAGCACTTCAAACAGCACATCCTGTCCTTTGCTAATTGGGTTAATTCGCCCCACACAGGCAAGTTTGAAACCTGCATCAGTCGAAGTCCAAGGTGGAGCCGCATCGTACGCTACATTGAACGGATTTCGCACCACTTCCGCTTGCGGTAATTCAATCGCAATCTGTTTGACCGTCAGATCCAGTGTCCGCTGCGAGACGAAATAACAGCGCTGAGTTTGGCGATATGCGATCGCGAGTCGTTGATTTAGCGCATCGGGATACCAATACTGCTCAGAACCCGATTGTGCGATCGTGACATAGGGAATATTTCGAGCAGCACAAGCTTCCATCCAGTACAGTCCATCATTGTTACAGGCTTGACTGATGACTGCTAAATCGGGCTGAAAGCGATCGAGCCAGCGATAAAACTGCTTGCCGCGCTGAGCAATGAAGGTCAACTTTTCGAGCAAATTGCGATCGTAATAGCGATACGTAACCGAACACATCGACTCAAGTGCCTGAATCTGCTTGGGTTTGGTTGCCCATCCTTTCACATTCACTCCGACTTGATAACCAGACTGAGCCAGCCGCATCGCTGTCTGTGTCCAAAGTGCTTCGCTGCCTCCCCAAGGTGCAGTATCGTTGATGCCAATAAATGCAATTTTCTTCATGGGTCAGGCTCATTTTAAGACAAAGTACTTTTTCTGCTGATTCATCGGTTCTTCGATCCATTTCCAAGCCAGGATTGCAATGACGATCGAGACTGCAACATAGACCGGGAAAAGAATGCGCGTATTGTCGATCGCCCTCACATTTAACCCCCCTAAGAGTTGGTTTTGAAAGAACGGCGGAATCTCAAAGTGAAATAGATATACGGCATAGCTAATTTTGCCGCCATACACAAGCCAGTTTTGGTTCAAGATGGCTCCAGCCAATCCGTTAAACCCAACAGAAGCTCGCCCAATGAGCCAGGTAAAAAACAATCCTGCTCCAGTTTCATCGAGGGTGACGAAAATTGCAGCATCTCCCCAAACCAGTCTTCCAAACATAAATGCCATGAGCATCGGCGCACCCAGCCACAGCCCGATCGAACAGAGCTTTCTTGCTAGCACTTGTCCAGACTGTCCCGCTGCCATCAACGCACTGAGCAAGCCCCCTAAGCAGAGCGTATCAAAGTGCGTTGGAACCATCATATTGGCTTGATGCGGAGTCAAACCGTAGACATGTAATACCAATCGCAACATCGGAGAAAACAGAGTCATTGCCACTAACAGAGGAATGAGCATCTTTTTGGGCAGACAGATGACCAGCCACGGCAAAATCAAATAAAACTGAGCTTCGATCGCTAAAGTCCAAAGATGTGAAAGTAGCCCAAACGTCTCAGGCTGAAAGGCAAATAGAATGTTTTGGGCGTACAGGATAAAAGCGAGAATATTGCCCCGAATGTCAGGGTGAATGATAAAGGCAAATGCAAGATATAGATAGTAGAGCGGGAACAATCGGAAGCATCGCCGGATAAAGAAGTTTTGTAGAATCTTCCAGGGAGAAGCCTGTTGTTGTTCGATTTTCTGTCGAGAGGCGATCAGGACACCTGTTACTAGGAATCCACTCAGAACAAAGAACAGTCGAACGCCTAACCATCCCCAAGGAATTTGCAACCGAATCGGATCTTCAGGGCTTAAAAAGTGCGTGATCATCACCCCAAACATTGCAAACGATCGTAAGCTGTCGAGTTGGGGCATATAGCTTAGAACGGCTGAACGATTTCCTTTCATGTGATGATTGTCCTTCAGTGAATTGTGCAATGCCTGTATGCACCCAGCCAGCTTGAAGGCTCATCGTCTAATGTGTGCTACTGTTTTTCGCTCTGAAGAAAGTCCGTTGAATAAGTTCCTGATTTTGAACAATATTTTGGAACCATGTCATTGCTCCAAAATTCTCTGGATCATTGCAGTAACTCGTTTCAGTGCTTGCCCGTCACAATCACCCGCAAAATCTTGAATCAATCGGCATTGTCCTGCAAACAGCTGTTTTGCTTGTGCCTCCGTCACTTGCTCCAGGTTTTCCAAAGTCGTGTGCAGCATTTCAGCGGTATAACCGGGTAGTGCAGCCTGATATTTCACAAAGGGCATCACAGGTTCTGAAGCTGCAAAATGGGCGTGAACCACAATCTTGCCAAAGAACATTGCTTCTAGTCCCACAGTTGAATCTTCTGAAATCACAACACTTGCCTCAGGAATCAGCGAGCGCACACTATCACTGGACATCAAAACTCGATGACGAGCGGAATGTTGGTCGATTGTAGATTGATAGAGTGTCACATCATCCAAGGGATGCGGCTTAATTACTAAGCGTGCATTCGGCAATCGTGAGAGCGCCATCAGTAAAGCATTGAGAATCTCAATGCCTTCTTGAGGATGGCGTGAAGGAAGATAGCATTTTTCGGGCGCATGGGGACGAGTTGCCCAGAGCCAATAGGATCCAGATCGATCCATCTGAGTGGGTGGTGTCAGCTCATCATAGTCTGGATTGCCATTCACCTGAAGTTGAATTGGCTGCCAAGCTGATCGCGTTTGATAACGGTGTAATCGGGATACTCCCCAAACGCTGACATAGTCCGCGTAAGCCTCTTCCAAACAGTACTGCTCACAGTCCAATCCATGCTGAGTCATAATTGTGGGAATACCGAGTTTGCGCCCAACTAGGACATAGCTCTGGACTGGAAAATGGTTGTCGGCAAACAGGAGAATCGCTTTGGGGCGAAGCAGTGAGAGTTCAGTTTCAATCTGCTCGGTTCGGAGCAAGAGTTGAGCAATTTGCGATCGCAGTTCGATCACATCATGCTGGATCAATTCGATGCCTTGTTGTTTTAATCCGGTGATGATGCCGTGATGCAGCGATTCCACTTGCGACAGATTCGGTGAGTCTGCACTGAGTGGCAACCGAATGGGATGAATGGTTGGAAGCTGACTAAAGTGACTCGCTTGAGGCGTAACGACTGTGAAAGACTCAGCCAGCGATCGCACAACTGTGTGTAAGGTCGGATGCCAACAAGGTACATACAGACTGTTTTTTGTCGGCAGCGATCGAATATCTTGCCACGCTGCAAATCGACTCAGCGCTTGTTTGCAACCAAACTTGAGTCGATTCGGATGGGGCTGGATTGGATCAGCAACGGGTTTTAATCGGACTTGCTCGAATGCAAACCGTTCGGGATGCTGAGCGCGAATCGATCGAGCTACTTTATCCCACAGAAAACAGCGCGTTAATTCACTGTAATCGATGCCAGCGATCACTGGATTGGCCGAAGTATCGTTCGACCAGTTGCAGACTGCCTCCCAGAAAAAGCGATCGCGATCTGCAACGGTTGAATCGAGTAAAGAGAAGTTCATCAGGTATGAATGCTGGTTTTCTGAACAAGCCGAGAACGATAGAATTTCACGCGATCGATCTGATGAGTTAACCACCGCAGGAAATCGAATTTTGTGCCATCCCAAGTTCGCCAAACCCAGTTAACCGGACGGCGAATCAGTTTTGGCATTTCTCCTAACGCTTTGATTCTGGGTAAAATTCCTTTGCGCTCCAAGGCAATTTCAAGCGTTTCTTTCGGCACAAATCCCGCATCCAACGCTTCTAAGTAAAATCGCTCCCACAAATCGCTAATATCATTGTGATCAAAGCGCCAAGGCTGGTCGGTCAAATCAGTGAAATGCACCAGCTTAGAATCTCGATCAATACGATTGAGATGATTCCATTCGCAGGGAAGAGCAACAACTTCACAGTTAAAGTAGCGTCGAAAATCCTCACCTAAGTTCATTAAGCTGACGGATGAGAACGCATTTTGATCCATCAGATCGACAAGTTGATGGAGCTTCCAAGGGGTCTTTTCACAATCGATGACCATCACGCTTGATAGATAGAGAATCTCAGGAGTCTCGATCAACGGCTTCAAGAAATAGTCAATATAGTACTGATGACATTTGACGTCTTTAATCTTAACTGCTGCAAGTGCTTTACCTGCTAAATCATAGTTCCATAGTTCAGAAACATCAGAGATAGCAAGCTGATCCGAATCAAAGTACAAAGCACGCCCTTTGTGATCACACCACTCTGGAATCGCCCAGCGGGCATACGAAAATGCGGTCGCTTCTGGAATGCGATCGGCAAGACCATCAGGAAGTGCTCTAACTTCACCCGTTTTCAGATTCTTCACGCTGCCTGTGATGCCATTGATCACATGAATATCAAGTGGAGCACGCGTGTACTTTTGCAGTGTGTAACGCATGACCGCTTCTTCAACCGAATTTTTCAGGCTAGATCCGATGAAAATCCGAATAGGTTCGACAGAATTCGTTTGCATAGCTTTAGTTATCGATGAACAATTTTTTTCACCAGCGATCGCAGTTTTGCACTCGGGGAGGGTTTGACTTCGGGAAATTCGAAAATAATGTTGAACAATCGTCGGTAGACTCCTTCAGGACAGTTCAGAGGCTCAACTCCATGCCAGCCATTCGGATCATTCTTAAATAAGAAACTGCGATTATCCAGGATGCTCGATGCTTCTACCTTTCCAAAATCAGACACATCTGGATTCAAGCTCTCTGTCCGTTTATCGCTGAGCACTAACGTTGCTCCACCCCATTCAGGCTTCCAGGTTTCGCTCGTATTGAAGTAGAGAATGTGTGTCCCGATTTTATCGGGAGAGTCCATATGAGGTGACACTTCACAGCCATTAAAGCCGACGTGCCACGCATATCGAACAGTGTATTGAGACACTCCGAACAAAGATTTGATCAAAGTATGATAGTCTTCGTTCGTCTCTAAGTCGGTAATGAACTGCTGCCACACTAGCGGAAGCTCGTTGTGTCTAACAATTCCCTTATCACTCTTTTCAATGTATTTGCCGTGATAGATTGAGCTTTCATACGCCAGATAGTAGCGATTGTGGGGACGTTGCCCATACGCTCGTTCGATACCCGAATGCTTCTCGAAGAGTTCAAGCGATGGAAAATCTCGATCAAGGGCTGCAAATCCTTCGGGTGTGAGAAGGTCCTCAACATTTTGCCATGGATAAGGTTTGCGATCGAGAAACGCTTGTCGATCAAACGATTCCAGTCGTGCTCGGTCAATGAATGTTTGAGATAATGTCTTCATCGGTATTACTCAGGTTGCGAAAATAACTTCTGCTTGAATCGTTGTCTTAAGGCAGGTTGCTCTTGTACGAATTCTTTCAGCGATTGCAGCAGAATTTTTAATTTGCCTTGAATCAAGAGGAGAAATGCGGTTAATCCTGATTGCTCACGATATGCTAAATGCGCTGTCCAGAACGGTAGGATCAAGCGTTTGCGCGCGCCTTTAAAGTGGAGAGCTTTCACATGTGAAAGCGGCAATAAAATTGACTTAAACATGTTTTCTGGCGAGAAGTTATATCGCTCGCAAGGCAGCATCAAAAAATCATATTCTCCAACTGAAATCAGATCTGAAGCTCTCTGCCAAAACCGATCTCGCCCAACCGTATCGATCAGAATATATTGATCCCCGTACCACAATTCGCTTAGATACTCGCGGCAATAGAGATCGATCAGTTGGTCAAAGAATTGAACTAGCTTTTGTCGATCGCCGTTATTTTTCACATAAATCAATCCAGAGTTAAACGGCATCTCTAAATTGTCGCGATAGGTCAAGCCAACATCAAAGGCTTGCTCGAATAACGGATCAAGATTTGCATTAATGAGCACATCTGAATCTGCCAAAACACAATGAGAATTTGGCTCACTCTCTTGAGCAATAAATTCGCGTAAAGCTCGAACTTTACTCAGGGTGACCTTATCCGATTCAAGCTCATATCGACAAACTCGAATATTCGGATCGAGATCCAGTAAGTTCGTTTTTTGATCGGTCAGCAAGACAAATTCACAGCTTGGATGAAAGATTTTTGCCGATCGTGCAAGCAGTTCAATCATTCGCATATAATCGCGCTTGCGATCTAAAAGAATGTTCTGATTCGCAATCAGCTCAGAAGCTTCTTTCGTGGGATCAAGATGAAACGTTAAGAAAGTAATCACTCTTTTATCCCTCTTGGCTGACTTTCCATTCCACAGGCTGATAAAACGCACAATTGCTCATGTTTTGCTCGGTTTCAACCATGAATCGGAATGACTCCACCGCATCCAACATATATAGCCGATCGCGTCGAATACTCAGCTTCATGATGTATACCCCGGGCTTTAAGCCGCAGTAAGGAAGCACCATCTGAATTTGATTGTGACCTGGCAAAACATTAATCGTTTGTTGGGTCTTTAAGTTACTCAGGAGTTGTACCCATTCCCCCTCACCGAATTGCTCTTTCAGCAACACATCAATTGTGAGATCGTTGATCGCATCATGCGCTACACAGTCAATACAAAAACGTGTAAGCTCCCCGGTTCGCACCACGGTAAGCGGATGACCTTCAGCATCTTGAAACGAGAGTGCCGTGATATCCAGTCCTAAACTTTCGTCCGGAGACCGTTCAGGAAGCGCGATCGCGCCAACTGTTTTCTCAACTTCACCCAGAAACAAATCCGACTCATACTGAGTGATCACTCTCTCGACTGCACCCGTTGCAATTAACTTGCCTTGATTGATATACACACCAGACTCACAAACGCCCAAAATCGAATTGGCATTGTGAGACACTAAGACAAAAGAAGTACCCTGGCGCTGAAGTTCATTCAACATTCGATAGCACTTACAGCGAAATCGAACATCTCCAACTGCTAATACTTCATCAATGAGCAAAATGTCTGGTTTTGTATAAATGGCACAAGCAAACCCCAAACGAGCCGCCATCCCAGAACTATAAGTCTGAACCGGAGAATCGAGCGCATCCCCAATTTCCGCGAAATCGATAACTTCATCTAAGCGATCGAGAATTTCCCGCCGCGTCAGACCTAAAATCGACATGTTCGCAAAGATATTCTCACGCCCAGTGAGCACTGGATTAAAGCCTGCTCCTAATGCAATCAGCGGCGCAACCCGCCCGCGCACCTCAACTTCGCCCATATCCGGTTTAATCAACCCGGCAATGATGCGCAGCAAGGTCGATTTGCCGCTCCCATTCTTACCGATGAGTCCAATCGATTCGCCGCGTCGAACTTGAAAGCTCACGCGATCAAGCGCCCAGAATTCTCTAGGACGGAGTGTACTCGCTTGCTGACGTAATCCGCTGAGTTCTAATGCGATGTCTTGGACACCATAGAGCAGCGATCGCTTCAAGTCCCGACAGAATCGTTTAGAAACTCCATTCACCGATAACACCACTTCATCTTTATCTAAAGCTGGTTCTATCGGCGTCTCTGGACTGACAACATTAACCATTACGAACTAATCCGCTCAACTACAAAAGGCATTCCTAGGCGATACACAATCCAAGCAATGAATAAACCCACAAACCCAATCACACTCGCAATCCAAAACCCTTGTGGATCAGAAATGATTCCCGTCGTGGCTAATTCTCTAGTCGTGACCAAGAGAGGGGTCACGGGATTGAGCTTGACAATCAGCCCGAAGATGCCGCCTGTCGGAACCGGATACACCACAGGCGTGATAAACAACCACAATCCCGTGACTAATGTCAGTGCCATTGTGATATCGCGATACAGGACACTCATTGGAGCCAGCAACAATCCCAGAAAAGTTCCTAGTACGACGAGATGAATCAGGGCGACGGGTGCAATCAGCACGCTTAACCCTACCGGAATTTGAAACCAAAGAAACAATCCGATAATCAACACCAGTTTAATTCCAAAGTTAAAAGTAACTTCTCCCAGCTTTGCCAGAATTAGAGCTTCTCTTGGAAAGTTCACTCGCGACATCATTGTAGAAGCAGTTGAGACAGCTTGAACAGGTCCCGTTAATGCTTCGATAAAGGTTTGCCAAAGCGTCATACTAAACATGACATAGGCGGGATAAGGCAACGGAGTCTCGCCTATGTTAATCACCCCACCACTTTTAGCAAACGAAAACCCGATCGCGGTAATGACTGGCGGAATCACTGCCCATCCTAATCCTAAAATAGACTGACGATATTTTGCACGAATATCGCGCACCATAAGCTGTCGAGCGAGTTCACGCGATGCTAGCAAATCGTGCCACATTTCACGCAACAGTTGAAGCGGTCGGCGCATCTGGCTCTCTGGGCGATGCACAACAATCCGCGAAGAACGAGGAATTTTTCTCATGTAGCTTTAGCGATCGACTGGGGTAAAAAATTGCTGATTCTGACTGAAATAGCTCGGCTTTCGACCCGATAGCGACTGCCGAATCGCCTTGACTTGCTGAAGGATCGGGAGAACAATCGCTTTGATGCGCTGTTTCAGGCTGATCGCTGCTGAAGGTTTTGCAGCTTCTGTGTTCGCATAGTTCCACTTGATCAAAGCATAGTCGCTTTGCTGGGGTGGAGTTTGATTAATCGGAACCGCTTTGATGCGCTCTGCCAAGATTAACAAAGAGGTACGGCAACCATTTACAACATAAACCCGCGATCGCACATTAGCTGGATCAGCAACTTCGTACCATTGATTCGTTCCCACCTCGTACACCACCATCCGCTTGACCCGAAATCCATTCTCTTCAGAGAGCACTCGGTAGTAAAGCTCTGGACTGAATTGGTAAAAGCCATGCCCAGACCAGTTATTTGTGGGAGTGTGAATTAAAAGATGTCCACCAACCTTGACCATTTCCATCGCATTTTGAATCGCGGTTGGAAAGTTAAAAATATGCTCTAACGTACCACCATCACAGACAACATCGAATTGCTGATGCTGCTGGGCGTTGATCGGAAAATTCAAGTCATGTAAGACGGTTGCGCCTTCAAAGTCAGACCGATCCATCGAGTCTAACTGAGTCGCGCCTAATGCTTCAAATAATGGCTCTGCAAGTCCTTTCGCTGTGAGTTTTTTCGATTGAGCAACAGTACGATCGAGTTGCTTTTGCAACAGTTCACAGTTTTGCTCATCAACAAACAACGTGAGCCGACCTAGCGTAATCGTGCGATCGAACCGCACTCCATCTTCATACGCTGAAATCAGAAACTTGGCAGTATTGATATCGATTCCCATGACTACCTCATAAAGTGAAACTCTCGAATAGCAGGATAGGTGGTTTTCTGAGCAAACTTCCGCGTGAATTCCCCAACGGAAGGATTGCCATGAGGATGAATCACACCCGTTGCTTGCTGCCAGAGTTCAGTCGGCGCGATCGAGACTTCATACTGATTGTTCTCGAATCGGCGGACATGATACCACTCGCGACTTTGACATTCATCGCACCAAAAGGCTTCTAACCATTCACCACTGAGCATTACCGTCGTTCGGGTGGAAACGGCAAGTAGTGCATATCGACGAGATAGCCCCCGCTCTTGTAATTGTTCTGCTCGATCGGCGTAAATTGGGTGCTTTTGACTAACACTGTGCAAATAGCAGTCGTGTTTAGGGCAATAGATACTTCGCCGTTTAGAACGTTTCCGATTTCGATCACACCTTCTCTGCAATTCGACCTCCTCTG
>VFQU01000529.1_pt1 | contig 32688 bp, 28 predicted proteins | sample 3512311 | NCBI WGS metagenome assembly VFQU01 (sample SAMN10412377, study PRJNA504923) | tailings metagenome | isolation source: Relicate 3 Philex TSF3 active mining site | place: Philippines: Tuba, Benguet | collected 2017-08-29
TAGCCGAGAGAGAATTCTAAGACTCGATTGAGTTGAGTCGTAATGCCAACGCCCGAACCAAAACTACTGCCCATTCGGTAGATTGGGCTACGTTGCCCAAAAGTAGAGAGAGAGCCATTGCCCCCATCAAAGTCTTCAAAGTAAGGATTTAAAGTAGGTACATAATCTGCATGTTCCCCTCCATTCGCAATCACAGCCACTTTCGTTGTCTTTCCAACGGGAAAGCGATAGAGAAGAGAACTGAGATAAATGGCTCCAGGGGTCGCTGTTGGGTTTGGAGAGATAGAGGGAACACAGCAGCTTTGAGTGTTGGGGAAAGGACGGATGACATTAAACGTTTGGATGCCTTCCCGATTTGGAAAGCCAGGTTGAGCTGCGATCGTAAAGCCAGGAATATCAAAGTTACCGGATTGAAACCGGAGTCTGAGTAGATCTGTGCCTGAAAAACTGGTGTCAAAGTTTAAGCGTACCCGATTCGCAAGAACAGCATTTTGAGTTGGAGTGGTATCTGATGTCGCTTGAGTGACGCGCGTTTGATTATCGTCGCCCGTCAACACATCCGTCAGCGCGAAGATGACTTCACCCGTGAGTTTGGTCGTTGTCGAAAATTGTTGCTTTTCGAGTGCTAGAGTCCGTTCTTCTAGTTGACCTACCTTTTCACGAAGCATTGCAAGCTCTGCTGCAAAATCTTGCTGAAGTCGTTGGAGTACAGTTAGATCCTCTGCCCGTACTAAGTCAGCCGCTGCTGTTTCAAGTATCTGATTCAATCGATTGATGCAGGCGTTCAATCCCGCAGCAAATTCGTAACGAGTCAGTGCTCGATTGCCTTGAAAATTGCGATCGGGATAACCCTCTATGCACTTGTAGCGTTCCGCCAGAGATTGTACCGCTTGAAATGCCCAATCAGTAGGCTGAACCTGGGAAAGCTCTGATACGGCAGTGATCGAATTCAGAGATGAAGACATGTCTTCATTTACACTATCTTCCGACGGCTGCTCAATTGGTGCGGCTAGAACTGAAGGAGAAAAAGCGATGCAAATACTTAGGATAGCGAATAGAGGAAGCCACATTTAAGACCAAACTCCGTGAATCAATACTGAGAAAACCCCACAATTAAAACACAGAAACAAGAAAATGAACGTCGTGCAAAATTGCATCAACTTTCATGCGACTTGAGCAATTGTTGTTGCTGCTCAGTTTGGGTTCGGTTTCTCCCTGGAACGCTTTGGAATCTCAACGATCTGATCAATTTTGTGCTCATCCGGTGCTTTATCGATCGCTAACGAGGCTTCACCAGTGTTCCAGTTTTGATTTGTTCATTCGGATGTAGAATCACTGTTTCTCCAGCTTGTAAACCTTTTTGAACTTCTGCTTCAAAGGTGCTGCGCTGACCAATCTCAATCGATCGTTCTTGAGCTTTGCTATCTTGAACACTAAAAACACACCAAGCTTGGTCACAGCGAAACAAAGCACTCAATGGCACTTTCAAAACATTTGGATTCTGCCAAACGACAATTTGCACATCTGAACGATAGCCATCACCGAGCGATGCAGGCGCATTGATAAAATCACCAATAACATTGACGCGCTGTTCTTCCACACCCAAGGCAGAAATTTTAGTAAATGCTGAAGGCTCAACCTGACGAACTTTCGCTTTGAGCATTGGCATTCCCGATCCCGCTTGGACTAAGATCACATTTCCAGGTTTGATCCTCAAAGCATCGGTTGATAAGACATCAATCACAATCTCTAATTTTGAGATATCTCCAATTTCGAGCAATGGGGTTCCAGCCGTGACGGATTGGGCGCTTTGCTGCAAGAGTCGTAAGACTTGACCACCGCTTGGAGAACGAACGGATGTGCGATTCGCTTCATCTTTCAGTTTTGCAAGATCTGCTTCGATGCTAGCAATTCTCGCATCATATACTTTCAGCAAATAGTCTGGATCGCGCTGTTCAGCTTGTAAAACGGTGAGTGCTGCTCGTGCAACATCGACCTCGGCCGATGCTGCTTTTGCGGCGAGTGTCGCACTCTCTAGCTCTTTGGCTCTTGTAATTTCATTGAGTTCCGCATTTTCGCGATCGCGTCGAGAAATCACCCCGGACGCTGCCATTTCTTGGGCACGTTGGCGATCGCGCTGAGCTTGATTGAAGGCTGCTTGTGCTTGAGCCACACTGGCTTCAGCTTGGCGTTGAGTCGCGATCGCGGCTTGAATCCGCGTTTGTGCTTGGGCGAGTGTTGCAGATTTCGGTCTTTGCGTTGCAACTCCTTCTCGCTGAGCACGCGCTTCTGCGAGTCGTCCCAACGCTTCCTGAACGGGTGCAGTTAAGGTTAAAGGTTCAATCTGAGCAACAATTTCACCAGGTTGAACAGCATCGCCAGCTTTAAGCTGAATCCGGGTTAAGCGACCACTAACAGGTGCAGAAATGACAAAGCGATCGCGAATCCGAGTTTTCCCTTCAGCAGCGACGCTCACTTGTAATTCGCCTCGTGTGACTGCCTGAGTTTCGACCACGATCGGAGTGGGACGAAATGCCCAAACGATTGCCGTGAAAGTTGCGATCGCGGCTCCCCCGTAAATGAGCCACCGGGATTTTTTCTTTGGAGAATGCGGAGATAAGTCTTCTCTCAGGTCTGACGCAGGCTGAGTTGTCCGAGGGAGCAGCTTCATGGCAATCTACCAACACTGACGTTTCCAGAGTAAAGAAGAAGTTTGAGGAAGTTGTGAGGACTACTCGCGCGTTTTCAGCACTGCAACTAAATCCAGATGATCTAGCTTCCGCCGCACGATTAATCCTGAAATGAATGCCGCACTGGTTACAACAATCACAGCAAAGGCATAGCTCGCACTCGTTACAATTGGCGGAAGTCGATAAAGTTCGGTGTTGTAGGCGATCGACAGCAGGACAACTAATCCATAGCCAACTAAAAAGCCAACGGGAATTGCTGCGATCGTTAATGCTGCCTGTTCTCCGAGTAGAACGACCGCAATTTGAACGCGTGAAAAGCCAATAATGCGCAGAGTTGCAAGTTCTCGACTGCGTTCGGATAAAGCAATTCGAGCCGCATTGTAAACGACACCAAACGCAATAATACAAGCAAAGACGATTTCAACGGCATTCATGATCTGTCGCGTATCCGCGATCGTTTTCTGAAATCGCTCAATCGTGGTTTTGCGAAGGTTCACTGACGCGACCGCGGGCGTTTGCTTGAGTAATGCGTACAATCGATCCAGTTGAGCCGCATCGACTGCGAGATACGCGCCAGAACTCGTCTCCCCTTCCTGCATCAATCGATTCAATGCCCGTCGTTCCATATAAGCCGATAAGCCGACTAAATCATCAACCAGTCCTGCAACTTTGACATACCGAGTCGGGCGATCGCCTTCTAGCACTTCGACAGTTAGCGTTTCTCCGGTTCGGATATGCAGCTTTTCTCCGAGTTTAGCTGTTAGTAAAATTCCGTCTATCGGTAATGGAATGGGATTGAGTTGTTGATCCACAAGTTGGTGCAATTGCCCGTTTTCGACTAATCCTTGAATACCGAGCTGGTGCGTATATTGCTGATTGCGAAATCGAACAGCTACTATGCGAAACGGTTCAGAGTAAAGCACACCTGGTAAATGATCGACTTCATACCGCACGGATGCAGAACGTGGCTCATTGAAAATAATCGTGACATCTTCACGCTGCATTAAGCGGAATTGCACATCGATCAGATAGCTAATCGCATCTTGAGAATAGCGCCCAACAATTAACATGGCGATCGCTAAAGCAATTCCCACGATCGACAACAGTGCTTGAATCGGCTTCCGCTCTAAATTCCGTAGAATAATCCGTCCCACAGGCGAGAGAAAGCTCTGTAATCCCAATCTTTCCATCAATGTTCGCCGGAAATGAGCCGGAGGCTCTGGACGCATAGCTTCGGCTGGCGGCAGCGAAACGGCATGTCGAACTGCAACAAATGCCCCAATGATCGCCGCACTCGCACTAATCGCGATCGCACCTAACACTAATCCCAGACTAACTTGATAGTTCAGAGCTGGAAAATGATAGTACTGCGTGTACATTTTCAGCATTCCTGAACCCATCCAGAGTCCAACCCCTGTGCCGATCGCGCCACCTAAAGACACAATGACTAAGACTAATTTCAGAAAATGCCATCCCACACTCCAGTTGCTATATCCAAACGCTTTGAGAATGGCAATTTGATCGCGCTGTGTCCCAATCAACCGAGACAGCAGAATGTGGAGTAAAAAAGCAGCGATCGCCAAGAAAATACTTGGAACAATCATCGCGTGAGATCTGAGTTGAGTGATCTCGTCAGTCACAAACTTAGTCGAGATCTGATCTGCTTGCTCATACGCTCCAAATCCTCCATAAGGCTTGAGCAATTGATCGAGCTGAAAAATCACAGCTTCTGGATTCGTCTGAGGACTCAGAGAGAGGGCTAGATCATTAAATGCGCCATCAAGGTTAAACGCAGTGCCTAAAGCTTTTCTGCCCATCCAAAATACGCCGAACCGTTGATTGTCAGGCAGCACATCCCCCGCTCGAATTTCGTACACATATTCGGGTGAAAGTGCAATTCCGACAATGCTAAGCTGTTGCCATCGACCATTGATAATGGCTCCAACACGATCGCCTATTTTCAGGTGATTTGCGTTAGCAAATGCCTCACTGACTAAGACTTCTTCGGCTCGTCCAGGTTCTAGATACCGTCCTTGGCGAATAAATAAATCATTGAGCATTAGTATCGGTTGCTCTGGTACAGACACGAGTCGCCCAATTGCTGGTTCTTTCTGTCCGGGCACATCCAGCGTGACATCCACTACGACTCTAGATTGAACCTGGGCAACTCCTGGAATTGCTTGAATTTGCTCGATGAGAGGCTCTGGCGCACGTTTGAGTTGAGCAAAAACTTGGGCAAGCCGATACTGCTGATAGTAAGCAGATTGCGATGATGCGAGTGATTGATAAGCACTAATCATGGCAATAAAAATTGCGATCCCACAAGCCACGACTAATGCGATCGCAATCACCTGCCCGCGCAGTTTCCACAAATCTCGCACCAGTTTGTAATTGAGTGCTTTCATCACCACTCCAATGCCGAGGGGGCTAACTTGTGTTCGTTGTACTGAATGTTTGTAATCTCGCCGCTGCGCATTGTAATCACGCGATCCGCCATGCCTGCAATCCCGGCATTGTGAGTAATCACAGCCGTAGTTGTGCCTAGCTCTTGATTGACTTGCGCTAATGCTTCTAAAACAATCTTTCCAGTTTGGAAATCCAATGCACCCGTCGGCTCATCGCATAGTAAAACTTCAGGACGTTTAGCGATCGCTCTAGCAATGGCAACGCGTTGTTGCTCTCCGCCGGATAGCTGAGCCGGGAAATGATCGAGTCGATCGCTGAGTCCGACTAATTCCAATGCTTGTTCCGGCTTCATCGGATGTCGAGCAATCTCAGTCACGAGTGCTACATTTTCGCGTGCGGTCAGGCTCGGAATCAGATTGTAAAACTGAAAGATAAACCCGACCGAATTTCGGCGAAATCGAGTTAAAACGGCATCATTCGCATTGGTTAAATCCTGATTGCGAAAGTAGAAATGCCCACTTGAGGGAATATCCAATCCGCCTAAAATATTCAGCAACGTGGATTTACCACTGCCAGAAGGTCCAAGCAGTACCACAAATTCACTTTCGTAGAGATCAAGATTTAGCGATCGTAAAGCATGTACTTCAACTTCTCCCATGCGATACACCTTGCTAATCCCTTCGACATGAAAAATCACAGGAGCAGATTGCCGAGTGGTTGGTTGAGCGAGGGAGATGTTCATAGGAGGTGAGGGGTGAGCGATGCAGAACCGATATTCTTCTTAGTTGTAGGCAAAGAAGTTGAGGAACTTGTGAGGGTTATCTAGACTGCGTTTCTATCCCGCACCGGATTCAAAACCCGGTGCTAATCGTGCGAACTCCCTGAAGGGACTCCCGAACTCAGCCATTGGCTTGGAAATGCAGTCTCTTCAGAGACTTTGTCCGACGAGCACGGGGTTTCAACCTCGTGCGGCGCGCTCGCGCTCGTGCAGTTCTAAGCCTTATTGAATTTAGTTCTGCTCCGCCAGAGTTCCAATGATTTCGTAGCGACAAACACTACGATAAATAAACAAAACTGAACCAGAACAATGCTTGGACCTGAAGGAAAATTGAAAGCCCCTGATACTAGCATTCCGGCAATGCTGCTCAATGCTCCGATCGCAACTGATCCAGCTAAGTAGGGGTTAAATCGATGGCTGATCAATTTCGCAGTCGAAGCTGGAATGACAAGAAACGCATTGACTAGCAAAATCCCGATCGCTTTAATCGCTACTGCTACCGTCAACGACAACAGCACCACAAATAAATAACGATGAAACTGTACCGAAACACCTTGTACCTTAGCAACTGCCTGATTCAACGTTAAAAGAATCTGCTGTTTCAACGTCGCCATCAAGATCGTCACACTCACAATCAGTAGCAATCCTGTCAGTGTGATATCTGCCCAATTGACTGCCAGAATATCTCCGAACAGCACGCCCATCAGATTGCCCCGATAGCCTTGAATAAACGTCGTCAGAATCACCCCGATCGCTAAAGCTCCCGACAGTACAATATTCAGAACACTATCGCTCCAAAGATTGGTTTGATCAATCAAATAAAGCACTGCTACGCCAAACAGTAACGTGAATGGTAACAACGTCCAGTTTGGATCGATTTGTAGCAAAACGCCGATCGCGATTCCAACGAGTGCTGCATGACCCACCGCATGAGAAAAGAAAGACAACTGCCGCAACGCCACAAAACTGCCTAAAAAACCACACAACAATCCCATCAGTACCCCGGCAACGATCGCGCGCTGCATAAAGGGATATTGCACAAGATTGATCAAATTAGTGCTGATGTCGGTAACGGCTAAAGGCAGATCCATAAGTTTGTAGCAAATTATCGCGGGATAGAGCGACCTCCGGCTTGCCTGTGCAAACCAGCGATCGATTCAGACACAGAACATAATCGCAGTGCCGATTCACCATGTCTAGATCATGCGACACTTGCAGCACTGTCCAACGTTCTTCTTGCTGAAGCTCGTGCAGAAATTGATAAAATTCCGCCTCGCCCTGCACATCCACTTCTGCAAAAGCTTCATCCAAAATCAGCAATTTGCGAGGACTGACTAAACAATATGCCAGTAAAACCCGCTTCAATTCACCGCCGCTCAGCGTTCCGATCGCTTGATGATGTAAATGCAATGCATTCACTCGACGTAATGCAGTTGCTACGGCAGTGCGTTTCTGCCCTTTTCCCGTGTATCCCAATGCGACTAATTCTTCAACAGAAATCGGAAAGCTTCGATCGAAGATGAAATTTTGAGGCATATAGCCAATCTGCGATCGCAAATTTCCCAAGCGTCGAATCGGACGACCGAAAATTTCGACCGTGCCCGTGGATTTGGGAAGTAAGTCCAGAATGGCTTGGACTAACGTACTTTTTCCAGAGCCGTTCGGACCCACGATCGCACTGAGACTGCCCGCCGGAATTTCAAACGAAATATTTTCGATCGCAGTGTATCGTCCCCGTTGTACCGTCAGTCCTTCGACTTTCAAAATAGAATCAATCACTTGAAGGCTTGTGTGAGAGTTTGCAAATTCGATCGCATTGCTGTGAGATAGTACTGAGGGTCAGTTTCTCCCGCTTCTAGAGAATCTAGAGGGCGTAACGTCACTTTGAGATCATTAGAAAGACTATTCAATAATTTGTTATCGACCCCTGGTTCACTGAATAAGGCTTTCGCCTGAAATTGTTTGACTGCATCGACTGTTGCTTGCACATCGGCTGGAGAGAGTTGATCTTCAGGAATTTCAACCACCGCAACTTGTTTGAGGTCATACCGTTTTGCCAAGTAGGGAAAGGCATCGTGAAACGTGATAAAGGTACGGTCTTGAAAGGGTTTTAATGTTTGTTCAAATTCAGTATTGAGTGCTGCTAATTGTTGCAGATAAGCGGCTGCATTGGCTTCGTATTTCGATTTATTTTTAGGATCGGCGGCGATCAGCCCGTCTCGAATCGTGGTGACTTGCTGTTTGGCAAGTACGGGATCGAGCCAGACGTGCGGATTGCCGTCGCTATGGTCGTGATCATGTCCCGCTTCTTGCCCTGTTTTGACGACTTGCGAGGTTTCGCCGATCGGGGTAATCCCTTTGCTGGCATCGATCACTTTGAGTTGAGTGTTTTGTGCGCTTTTGATGGTGTCGTCGAGAAATTCTTCCATGCCTAAGCCGTTTTTGACGACGACATCGGTTTCGCTTAAGGCTTTGACATCAGCCGGAGTAGATTGATATTCATGCACCTCGGTTCCAGGTTTGAGCAGGATATCAACTTGTGCCGCATCGCCTGCAACGGCTTTGGTGAAGAGATAAACCGGGAGAAAAGTGGCGACGACGCGCAATTTCTTCTCAGAATTCGCAGCAGGGGAAGACTGGACATCTCCAGTCGTTTGGGGAGGCGGGGCGGACTGTGTACAACTTGTGAGCAGTCCAAAGATGAGTAGAGAGGTAGCACAAGCGATCGTCGATTTCCTTCTCATGAGAGACACTCCAACCGATGAAAAGACGAATTTCATCATACAGTGAGAATGAGTCTCATTTTAATTGATCTGAATTTCTTAATCGATTTCTCACTCTGGGATAAAACGGTTCTGTCGCCTCGGAGCGATTCTCAGAAACGCTGATAAATGTTCTATCACTACTTATGATTGTGCTGGTAATCGTTGAAATTCCAGCCCGACTTGAATAAAATGTGCATCTTCAGTGAGGACGTGAAGAATGCCAAACTCCTGCATCACTGCCATTGAAGTGAGATCCGTGAAAGAAATCTGTGGTTTATCGAGATACTTCAGGCGTAAGGTTTGGGCTTGGGAAAAGCGCGTTTCATCTATCTGAATCAGTTGAAATTGGTCGGTAGAGAATGCGGCAGAAAGTTGAAGCATTGCTTTCTGTGCTTGATAGGCATTGAGGCGCTTAAAAAATAAGGTAAAGGTTTCGTCTAGGACGAACGTTGTTGTGTAGATCAGTGTTTTTTGTTTAAGTAGAGTGCGATAGAGAGTTGCAACTTGTTGGTGTCGCTGTTCTCCAGCATCGTTTAAGGTTAACCATCCCCAAGTATCGATCAAAATGGAATTAACCATAGAGTGTGTCATCGATCGAGCTTGCAAGATGACCGTGGGTATTTGAGCCGACAAATTCAATTAGAGGGTCAACTGTTGTGGGATCGTTCAGCGGAAGAGGGGGGGTTTTCTGTAGAGTTTCGACCCACTGGAGCAGAAGAATCACTTGACGATCGCTCAGATCAGAAATCGCTTCAATCAGTTGTTGGCGCGGTGTAGTTTGGGAGTTCATTGTATGGAATGAGGTGTAACTCGGCTTCATTTTAGCAAGGATGAGATTGAGTTTTATTTGGGCGATCGCTCAGACAAAATTAGACCTCCAAAGATTTGGAAACCTCGGAGGTCTAAGCTCTATATGATCGTTTTGAACAAACTACTGAAGCTCTGCCAATGTCGCCAGTACTTCACGACTATGGACGATCGGATTCACCCCTGTAAACGTCGCCCGCAAAATTCCTTCAGGGTCAATAATGAAGGTGTGCCGCGCCGATCGAACTCCGATCCAAGACCCATACGCCTTGCTGATTGTGCCTTTCTCATCTGCCAATAACGGGAATTTCAACCCTTCAGAATCACAAAAGTCACTGTGAGAATTCACATCATCTGCACTAATCCCCAACACTTGCGTATTGCGATCGCGATATTTCGGCAAATCTTCCTGAAATTTTCGCGCCTCTAATGTACAGCCCGGTGTAAAGTCAGCCGGGTAAAAATATGCCACAACCCATTGACCACGGTAGTCTGAGAGCGAAACCATGCCTGCGTCAGAATTGCTCGGCAAGGTAAATTCGGGTGCAGGTTTATTAATCTCAGGGAGCACTCCCCCCATGGCAAACGCTGGAAAAGTGAAGCTCAGGCTGGCAACGATCGCCAGCACACTACTGAAAAATCCAAGGATGAGAGTTCGACGGGTCATAAGCAACAAAACTTAATAAAAACACATCTTCTAATCTAACTCTCCTTGCAAAATTGTCGAGATTGCAGCTTTCGTCTTCAAATGAAACGCTTTCACATCGACACGATTGAGTAAGGTCACGGCGATCAACATGCCGATCGCTTGCAGCCCAAACACAAGCGCATAAGCCAAGGTCAAATTCGGGAAAATGGCTTTTCCTAAATCCAAAGCACCCCCACCCATAACCGTTGCTAACGCTCTCGCCAACGCCTGCGCCAAACCCCAAGCACCAATGAATGTTCCCGCCGTTTCAACTGCTGTGAGATCAAGCATCAAACTCAATGCCCCAGTTGTGGTCACGCCTGAAGCTAGCCCAAATAAGAACAATCCGCTTTGCAAAAGCTTTGGATTTGCCATAAAGCCCGCAAAGATGAGCAACGTCATACAAGCCGCAACGAGCACACAGCCGAGCTTTGCAGTTCTGGTTTTCCCTAACCGTGGCACGATCGCAAAGCCAGCACTACTAATGCCAACCAAGGTTCCCGTACCCCAAAACGCATTTAATCGAGTCGTCTCGGACACCGACATCTTAAATACTTGCCCACCATAGGATTCCATCACTGCGTCTTGCATGAATAAGCTAATTGTCATCAAGAGCAAGAAAGAGAAAAATAATCCCGTTTGTGGAGAAGCGGTTAACACGCGAATTGCACGACCTAAGGTAATCTGATCTTCGCGATCGTTGTCTTGCGATCGCGTTGCAAAGTGCGAATACTTTTTCTCAACTCCCAACGTTGCTAAGATACAAAGCCCGCAAACAATGCCTGGAACGATCATAAATAAGCGATCGACGGCTGGACGCAACTGTTCGAGTGGAATACTGCCCTCAGTCGGCAACAATCGAGAACTCAGAATTGCACCCAAGACAATTCCAACCATCAACATTGACCAAACGACCCCGACGAGTCTCGATCGATTGTCTTCCTCGGACACATCGACCAGCAAGGCGGCAAAAGGCGTGGAGCCTGCACTCAAGGTCAATCCATACAGTGCAAACACTAATCCCAACACGACAAGCCACATCTGAGTCGGCGCTGCCCATCCTACAGATTGCAAACTCGCGCCCAATTGCCACATGACTTGAACCGCAAGAAATGCAGCGATCGCAAACAGTCCTGAAGCAATCCAAACGTAGCCTGTGCGGTGATAGCCTGCGATCGGCTTCGCATCAGACAATTGCCCAAACCATAATCGCGCCGGAGCCATGAATTGATGAACTGCGATCGCGCTGGCTGCAAGGGTTGCTGGAATTGCCAGTTCTTTAATCATGACGCGGTTCAAAACCCCCAAGGTTAGCACTGACATCATGCCGAGTCCCATCTGGTACAACCCAAGTTGAAACATCGTGAAAAGCTTGATTTTAGAAGGTGTTTTTACCGCTTCCATAACAAAATCTAACACTGCGAATTGATATTCATTAGCTTACGGTAGTCGCTAGGTCGTTCTAAAGGCGAATGTCAGAATTGAAATCAATTATTAAACTTAAAATAACGTTACAAACGCAAAGTGAGATCTGCATGGAAACATTGATGACGCTCGGCAAAACGGATTTGAAGGTTCCACCCCTCTGTATTGGAACTTGGGCGTGGGGCGATTCGTTGTTCTGGAGCTTTGGCAAAGAGTATGGAGAAGCAGATCTAAAACAGGCATTTGATCAAGCGATCGCTGCGGGTGCAACGTTTTTTGATACGGCTGAAATTTACGGATTGGGAAAGTCTGAGCAGTTTATCGGTCAGTTTATGCGGCAGAATCCGCAGCCGATTCAAATTGCGACTAAGTATATGCCGCTGCCGTGGCGATTCAGTGCGGATGCGGTGCATGATGCGGTAACAGCAAGTTTGCAGCGCTTGGGCGTAGACTCGATCGCGCTATATCAAGTGCATATGCCGTTTGACTTTTTTATGAGTAAAAAAACGCTGATGGAAGCGTTAGCCGCAGAAGTCGATCGCGGACGGATTCAAGCGATCGGCGTGAGTAATTATTCGGCAGATCAGATGCGAGAGGCACAAGGGTATCTCGCAGCAAAGGGAGTGCCGCTTGCTGTGAATCAAGTCCGATATTCGCTGCTGAATCGCGAGATTGAGGCAAATGGGATTTTTGACACGGCAAAAGATTTAGGCGTAACAATTTTGGCGTATAGTCCACTTGCTCAAGGGTTACTGACTGGCAAATATAAGCCGGAGAATTCAGATACAGTGACAGGCGCGAGAAAGCTTGATCCAAAATTTAGTCGGCAGGGGTTAGAGAAACTGATGCCCGTGATTGAGCAGTTAACGGAGATTGGGAAAAAGTACGATCGCACTCCGGCTCAGGTGGCGTTGAATTGGTTAATTGCTCAGGGCAATGTGATTCCAATTCCGGGTGCAAAAACGGCAAGTCAGGCAGAACAAAATGCAGGAGCAATGGGCTGGACGATGGAACCGGAAGAGTTAACGAAATTGGATGCGCTAACGAGAAGCTATCGTAAGTAAGAGCAATCCGGAGATGGCTAGAAATTATGAGAATTCTAGCCATCTCTAAAAGGATCTTTTTATACCTTCAAAATATCCTCTTAGGCGTTATGGTCTAACCAAGCTGTCAAATCCTCGCTCTGGGTGAAGTCTAACAAGGCTTCGCCTAACGCTTCCAATTGCTCGATCGACAATGCTTCAACTTGAGCAGTGAGTTCTGGTGAAGGAGCACCAACTCGACGAGTGAGTTGTTTTAAGATCAGCGATCGCTCCCGCTGTTCTCCTTCTCGTAAAATCTCCTGATACCAGGGTGACTCTCGCAATACTGCCATATCCCACCTCATGATTTGCCGCACAACTTCACTACTCATCACAAAACTAGCAAAAAATGCCAGCAGTGATTCCAATTCTACTAATTGCTCGTCCCTGCGCAATTGATTTAAGGCACGTTGTACCACAGTCGTCTCTCCACCATTCTTCAGCACGGGGACAAACGGCAAAAGTGCGTTCAACGATTGCTCAAATACGATCGTCGCTTCGACTTCCCATAGGTTAATCACGTGGTAATCTTGCCGCACCGCTAGCCCCATGAAATTTGATTCGTAGCGATTGAGAATCGTGACTGTAGATGCGGGGGGCAAGATGTTGATTAAGACTGGATAGGTCGGGAGGCTGTACTTCTCTTCAGCTAGAGCTGCATACGCTCGCATTCGCACGGGCAACTTGTCATTGTAGCGCAACTGCAACTCATTGAGAATTAGAAACTCTCCCTGCGTGGGACTGTAAGCTTTTACCAAAACATCGTTTTCTCGACTGACCCACTGAAAGTCAGATCCGAGGATTCCTTGAGCAATCACATCGGGTTGCTGAGTTACCCATTGCACCCAGGCAGTCGGTGCCAGACTAATGAGACGTTTACTACCAATATCAGCTTTTTTGACCACAGACTATCGTTGAGAAGTAGTTCAAATAGCCTACAATCTTTTGATTGAAGTCGTAGATTTTGCCGAATGAGTGGGTGAATTCAATCTCAAAAAGTCGGATTCTTTGAGAAAAATCCGACTTCTACTCGATTACGCTCGATTGCCCAACAGCTTGTCTCGCAAGTGTTTGATCTTGTCGCGATATTTTGCTGCTTCCTCAAACTCCATCTTTTTCGCTGCTTCCTTCATCTGCACCTCAAGCTGAGTAATCAGCGTCGGAATATCTTCTAAAGGAATCTCATCTGCTTGCTCGTAGACTTGATCCAACTCTTGAGCATTCAAACGGCGCGATACTTCCAGAAATGCCAAAATCGCATTGTTCGATTTCTTGATGATCGGCTTCGGAACAATGCCATGTTTTTCGTTATATTCCATCTGGATAGCTCGTCGTCGCTCCGTTTCGCTAATCGCACCTGCCATGCTGTCGGTTAAATTATCCGCATACAGAATGGCTTTTCCTTCTACATGTCGAGCAGCACGTCCCATCGTTTGAATCAACGATCGCTTCGCTCGCAAGAATCCTTCCTTATCTGCATCCAGAATCGCAACCAGCGAAACCTCTGGTAAATCTAATCCTTCCCGCAATAGGTTGACCCCAATCAGCACATCGAATGTGCCTTCTCGCAGGTCTTGCAGAATTTCGATCCGCTCGATCGACGTAATCTCCGAATGTAAATATCTAACTCGAATGCCGCGCTCTTGGAAATACTCGGTCAAATCTTCTGCCATTCGCTTCGTCAGCGTCGTGATGAGCGTGCGTTCTCGTTTTTCAACTCGAATTTTAATCTCATGCAGTAGATCATCGACCTGTCCCTGAGTCGGGCGAACAAAGACCTCCGGATCAAGCACACCCGTCGGTCGAATCACTTGTTCAACCACACGATCTTCTGAAATTTCGAGTTCCCAATCGCCCGGAGTCGCAGAAATGAATACACACTGATTCACCTTTGCCCAGAACTCCTCTGCTTTCAACGGGCGATTATCCGCCGCACTCGGCAACCGGAACCCGTGATCGATTAGCACTTTCTTCCGCGCTTGGTCGCCGTTGTACATGCCTCGGATTTGCGGAATGGTCACGTGAGATTCATCGATCGCAAGTAACCAATCATCCGGAAAGTAGTTCAGCAAACATTCTGGTGGATCGCCAGGATTGCGTCCTGCTAGATGTCTCGAATAGTTTTCAACGCCATTGCAAAATCCCACCTCTCGCAAAACTTCCAAATCGTAGCGCGTGCGTTGTTCTAAGCGTTGAGCTTCTAGTAATTTTCCTTCAGTCTCAAGCTCGACTAAACGCTGTTTTAGCTCTAGCTCAATGTCATCGCAAGCTTGTTGTAATCGGTCTTCGGGTGTGACAAAGTGACGAGCCGGATAAATACTCACTGCGTCCATACTTTGCAAAGTCGCACCTGTTACCGGATCGATATAGCGAATCGCATCGATTTCATCGCCGAAAAATTCGACTCGAATAATGCGATCTTCGTAAGCTGGTCCAATTTCTAGAACATCCCCTTTGACTCGGAATTTGCCCCGACCCAGATCGAGATCATTGCGAGAATATTGCACAGACGCGAGATCCCGTAAGACTTGCCGTTGATTGATCTCTTCTCCAACTCGCAATGGAATCGACGCATTCAAATATTCTGAAGCAATCCCTAACCCGTAAATACAGCTAATTGAAGCCACTACAATTACATCGCGACGTTCAAACAGCGATCGCGTTGCCGAGTGCCGCAACATATCAATTTCTTCGTTAATCGAAGCAGTTTTCTCAATGTAAGTATCGCTGACCGGAATATAAGCTTCGGGCTGATAGTAATCGTAATAGCTGATGAAATACTCAACTGCATTATTTGGAAAGAATTCGCGCAATTCATTACACAGTTGGGCTGCCAGCGTTTTGTTGTGAGCTAGGAGTAAGGTCGGTTTGCCAATTTTCTCGATCGTTCTCGCGATCGTGTGCGTTTTTCCGGTTCCAGTCGCGCCGAGCAGGGTTTGATAACGATTGCCTGCCTGAATACTTTTGACCAGTTGTGCGATCGCTTTGGGCTGGTCGCCAGTCGGCTCAAAGGGAGTGTGAATGTTAAATTCTGGCATTGTGAATTCACTGGGGTTCTATTCAATTTTAGCGGTTTCTTTTCCGGCAGTGGCGGCACTTCTCTATCGATCGAGGGAGAAATTGATCACGCAACAATCCAACTCTAGCCAGACTCAAAAATTAAGAAAAATCGTTAAATTCGATACATATCGATAGCGCTATCGACTGATTTATCAACAAATTTCTAAGGAGAATGATCATGAGTTTAGAAGAAAGAGCGAAGGCAGCTGCGAAGAACGTTGAAGGTAAAGTTCAAGAAGCTGTAGGCAACATCACCAACGACCCAGCCGACAAGATGGAAGGCAAAGCGAAACAAGCCGAAGCTGGCGCGCGCAACGCTAAAGAAGATGTGAAAGACGCAGCGAAAGATGTTGTTGACCGTGCATAGTCGCTCTTAATTTTCACTTCAACTTGATCAAGAGATGCCTGAGCTGGGCATCTCTTTTTTACGAAAAACCGACATTTTGAAAAAACGTAGCTTAATTTACATTTAGTTTCCGCTTAAAGTCAGATTGTTAGAATAAGTTAGATCTATGTCTAATTGTTAAGAAATTGTGATTGAGAAAGACGATCGAGCGTAATCTGACGATGAAGACACGATCCCGCAGACCGCCTAATTTTTGTTAATTTATAGGCATGTTTATTACTGCTGATCTCCTGCTCAATTATCAACGCTGTAGTCGTCGAGCATTCCTCGATCGATATGGAGATGCTGAGCAAAAAGATCCGCCCAATGATTATCTGCTGAAACTGATTCAAGACAGTGCAGAAAATCGCCGACAAGTCCTCGCAACCGAAGATCAAGAACATCGCCAACCGAATTATAAAAGTGGAGATTGGCAAAAAGGTGCGGAAGAAACCTTGAAGTTGATGCGGGCGGGTGTGGAAAGAATTTATCAGCCGATTCTGTTAGCAGAAGAAGGAAATGTAACGCTCGTTGCCAATCCAGATTTATTAGTCAAACGACCGGGACAATCCATTTTTGGCGATTGGATTTATGTTCCGACTGAGATCAAACTCAGCAAGCGTCCGAAGCAGGAATATCAAATTATCGTGGCGTACTTTGTGAAGGTGCTGGCTGCGGTGCAAGGAGCTTGGGTCGAGGAAGCTTGGTTGATTTTGAAAGAACGGGGCGCGTTTGCGGTGGATTTGTGGGAAATCATTCCGCGAATGGAAACGATTCTGACCAGTTGTATTGAAGCGGTGACAGGCGAAGAAGAACCGGAAGTGTTTATTTCTCGCAGTCGATGTAGTTTATGCCATTGGTTCAGTCATTGTTATGCGATCGCCAAATCCGACAATCATTTATCGCTGCTTCCCGGTGTGACTCAATCGCGTTATGCACAATTACAAGCGTTAAATATTACGACCTTAGAAGCCCTAGCTGAAATTCCTGCAAATCAGTTAGAACCGTTACCTGGATTTGGCAGCGAGACGGCGCGCAAGTTGGTCAGACAAGCGCGAGCAACTTTGCAGAATGTGGCGCTCTTAGGTGAAAGTTTAGCCGCGCATACGGTAGGAAAACGACCGTTTGTGATGCCAACGATTCCTACGGCTGCGATCGAACTTTATTTTGATATCGAAGCTGAGCCGAGTTTGAATCTGGTGTACTTGCATGGCGTGTTGGTCGTCGATCGTCTCCAGCAGACGGAAACGTTCCATCCCCTGCTTGCAGAGAAACCAGAAGAAGAAGCGATAGTGTGGCAAAAATTGTTGGATTTAATGTGGGCGTATCCGAATGCGCCCATTTTTCATTTTTGCCCCTATGAAGTACAGACGATGGAGCGATTGGGTAAAGTCTTTGAGACTCCTGATGAGTTGGTTAAACCGCTGCTGACGCGATTCATCGATTTGCATGACTACGTCACACAGACCGTGACGCTTCCGGTTGAGAGCTATGCGCTGAAACATATTGCGCGATGGGTTGGCTTTGATTGGCGCGATTCGACGGCAAATGGGGCACAGTCGATCTATTGGTATGCTCAATGGTTAGCAACGAGCGATCGCAGTTATTTAGACTCGATCGTGATGTACAACGAAGATGACTGTCGAGCGACCTATCAGGTGAAAGAGTGGCTAGTTGAATTTTTAGAAGCGGCGACTTTAGCCGATGATTTCGGCTACGCAGTTTAGCGGTGAATCGAGAATCGTTGATGCTCAAGTTCATGAATCCGATGCGTAAAATCTGATGAGCTATCGATAGTGAGAGGGAGACGTGATGTGCGATCGCGCTGACTCTCTTTACAGCTAGACTCATCTTTCCGGTAGTGAAAACTACAACGCTCCTCTACGATCGCGCTTTACGCTGCCTAAAAATGCGATCGTGGAGTTTTCAATGCAAAGCCATTATCCAGTCATTATTGTTGGCGGAGGGCAATCAGGCTTATCGATGAGCTATTGCCTGAAGCAGAAGAATATTGGGCATCTGATTTTCGAGAAACATAAGATCGCTCATGCGTGGCAAGCCAAACGCTGGGATACTTTCTGCTTAGTGACTCCAAACTGGCAATGTCGGCTCCCAGGCTTTCCTTATGCAGGCGACGATCCGCGCGGATTTATGCAAAAAGATGCGATCGTCGATTACATCAAGAGCTATGCTGCCTCATTCGATCCACCGATTCGAGAAGGCGTTGAGGTCTTGAAGGTTGCTAAAAATGATGACGATCGATTTGAGCTAACAACTTCAATTGGCGATTACACAGCCGATCAAGTTGTCATTGCTGCGGGAAGCTACCATCAGCCGAAAATTCCGCGTCTTTCTGAACGATTTCCGTCAGCGATCGTCCAGATCCATGCATCTGAATACAAAAGTCCAGACTTTTTGCCTGATCGAATTCTAGTCGTAGGAACTGGACAATCCGGCTGTCAAATTGCTGAAGATTTGCATCTTGCAGGTAAAAAAGTCCATCTTGCTGTCGGAAGTGCTCCGCGATCGCCTCGGCTGTATCGCGGTAAAGATATCGTGGATTGGTTAGATCAGATGGGGTACTACGATCTCTCGATCGACGATCATCCTCAAAAAGAATCGGTCAGAAGTAAAGCAAATCACTATGTCACAGGTCGTGATGGCGGACGAGAAATTGACTTGCGGCACTTCGCGCGAGAAGGAATGAAGCTCTATGGCAGATTGAAAGATGTCAATGGCAGCACGATCGAGTTTGAGAACAATCTCAAACAGAACCTAGATCATGCCGATGCAGTTGCCGAAAGTATTAAGCGAACCGTCGATCAATTCATTGAAAAGAACCAGATTGATGCTCCAATTGAGCCACCTTACCAACCTGTATGGGAGCCAGACTCAGAAGAGTTAACGCTGAATGCTGCTGACATTGAAGCGATCGTGTGGTGTACCGGATATCAATCTGATTTTCGCTGGGTGGAAGTTCCAGTGTTTGATGGCAAAGGCTATCCTGGGCACGAGCGCGGCGTAACGCAGATTTGGGGCTTGTACTTCCTCGGCTTACCTTGGCTCTATACCTGGGGTTCTGGACGATTTTCAGGCATTGCAAGAGATGCTCAGTATCTTGCAGATTATATTGCTGCAAGAAAGAAAGTCTCACAAGATAGTGCTTGGAGTGTCGTGAATGAGTTTTTACTCGGATCATGACCTGTTGATTTAGATAGGTCAGTTTTTGGGTTTTGCTAGCTGTGTAACCCTTCGATCAAGCTCCCTAGTTTTATGATCAGTGTTCTAGTTCTAGTAGCCAGCACTACAAAAGTTAGTAACCAATCCCCACTAATCTTGCAGCAAGCTCATCTATCAAATTTAAGGAGATCGCTATGCCAGAGGTTACAGCTCCCGCACATCAAACTGGCGATTTCTTTGTAGACTACGAAGAAAAAGTTTTTCCAGATGTCAAAGCGGAACCTGGCGAGAAAGCTTTAGTCACGTTTCACACCGTTGCTTTTGAAGGCTCGATCGGGTTTGTCAACTTGCTTCAAGCTACCCGATTACTCAGAAAAGGCTTTGAAACTTCGATTTTGCTCTATGGACCTGGTGTAACTTTGGGAGTACAACGCGGCTTCCCGAAACTCGGAGATTCTGCTTTTCCGGGACACCAGAACTTCAATGATCAACTGAGCAAATTCATGGCAGAAGGCGGCAAAGTTTATGCATGTCGCTTTGCATTGCAAGCGCTCTATGGTCATGGTGAACCTTCTTTAATTCCAGGCATTCGACCGATCAATCCATTAGATGTCTTGGATCTCGTTCTGATCCATCGCAAAGATGGTGCATTTATCCTCGATACCTGGACACTTTAAAAGCTCCGAAAATCTCCGATTGCAAGTCTAATTTTCACTTACCTCTCCCACAATGACAGATGCTCACATTGTTCGAGCGGCAGCCGTACAAATTAGTCCAGTCCTGTTTAGCCGTGATGGGACAACCGAGAAGGTTTTAGACGCGATCGCGTCCGCTGCCAAATCAGGCGCGCAGCTCGTTGTCTTTCCAGAAACCTTTATTCCGTACTATCCTTACTTCTCGTTCATTCAGCCTCCAGTGCTGATGGGCAAAGAACACATGCGGCTGTACGAAGAAGCTGTGATTGTTCCTAGTCCAGTCACAGATGCGATCGCTCGTGCTGCTCGATCGTATGGTGTCGTTGTCGTTGTGGGAGTGAACGAGCGAGACAACGGATCGCTCTATAACACTCAGCTTGTTTTTGATGCGAATGGAACCTTGGTTTTGAAACGCCGCAAAATTACGCCAACTTACCATGAGCGCATGGTTTGGGGACAGGGAGACGGTGCGGGACTAAAAGCGATCGACACTGCGATCGGGAAGCTTGGAGTGCTTGCCTGTTGGGAGCATTACAATCCACTTGCTCGCTATGCCTTGATGGCACAGCATGAGCAAATTCACTGTTCACAGTTTCCAGGCTCAATGGTTGGGCAAATTTTTACGGATCAAATCGAAGTTACGATTCGCCATCATGCTTTAGAAGCAGGCTGCTTTGTTGTGAATGCGACAGGTTGGCTCTCGCCTGAGCAAGTTGCACAAATTACGAGCGATGAGAAGCTTCAGAAGGTTCTAACAGGTGGTTGTAATACCGCAATTATTAGTCCCGAAGGTAATCATCTTTGTCCACCGATTTTAGAAGGAGAAGGAATTGCGATCGCGGATCTCGATTTCTCGCTGATTACGAAGCGCAAGCGCATGATGGATTCTGTGGGGCATTATGCTCGTCCTGATCTCCTTCAGTTGCAGGCAAATTTTGATACTCAAACGGTGCTAAAGGAGTCGCTCGAAGTGCAGCCAGCAGAACAGTTTTTAATCCCTAACCTCAATGAATAAGCAACAACTCATTACGGACTTACAATCACATGGATTGAAGCTGATTGACTCTCAAATCGGTGCATCAGGGCGACAAGGTGGAGCAGGACCTTCAGATCACAAAGCAGTGACGATCGAAGGAACAACCATTATGGTTCCGATTTACAATACACCTGCTGCAAGTTCTCCCTATAGCACTAATCAAACGGCTCAAGTTTTAGAACTAAATGGAGAAGCGATCGCCCCGATTAGTTTTCCTAAGCAACCCAAGTTCTACAACCTCACCACAGAAGACGGGATTCCTTACTGGAAGATTGCGTTACTTCATAGTCACGATGTCCTTGCAACCACAGTTTTGCAGACCTGTATGCGATACAGCGATGCGGCTACAGCTTGTCAGTTTTGCGCGATCGGGCAATCTTTAGCGGCAGGGAAAACTATTGCTCGTAAAACGCCAGCGCAACTTGCAGAAGTTGCAGAAGCGGCAGTTCGGCTCGATCACGTGAAACACATGGTGATGACGACCGGAACACCAAATACGAGCGATCGCGGTTCAGCTTACCTGACAGAATGTGCAGCCGCCATCAAAGCAAAAGTAAATCTTCCCATTCAAGCTCAATGTGAGCCACCGGATGATTTTGCTTGGTTCGATCGGATGAAAACGGCTGGAGTGGATAGCTTAGGAATGCACTTAGAAGCGGCTGATCCAGAAGTGCGAGCAAAAATCATGCCGGGCAAAGCTTCTGTGCCACTAGATTACTATTACAAAGCTTTTGAGGCATCCGTCAAAGTGTTTGGTCGGGGTCAAGTTAGCACTTACTTGCTTGCAGGACTCGGTGATAGCTTAGAGACTTTGATTGAAATGTGCGATCGCTTAATTCGTCTCGGTGTTTATCCGTTTGTTGTGCCGTTTGTTCCGATTACAGGCACGCCTTTAGAAGGACATGCTGCTCCAGATCGTGACTTTATGCTGGCTTTGTATCAGCAAGTTGGAGCAATGATCCAGCAATCAGACTTCTCTGCAACTGAGATGAAAGCAGGCTGTGCAAAATGTGGAGCTTGCTCTGCTTTATCCAATTTTGAGTCTTAGGGGAATAGTTTGTTAATCGTGTACCAGAAAACATTTTTTCGCTGCGTTGCGATTCCGCCCTCGATTAAAATCGGGGCTAACAAAACGAAGTCCACTAAAGGGACTAAAACAGCCAGCCTGAGAGTGTTCCAGTCCCTTCAGTGGACTTTTCTCTATTAGCCCCGATTTTAATCGAGGGCGAGGCAGAATCGGAGCTTAGGGACTTTATTAACCGCAAGTTCCTAGCTATCAAATTTTGAGTCTTAGCTGTCGAATTTTGAATCCTAACCTATGTCCTATCAGTTTAAACTTGCTCAATCAGCGAGAGAAGTTCAAGCTTACTTCGATCTGCGTCGATTAATTTTTACAGAAGAACAACAGCTATTTGAAGATGATGTAGACGAACTTGATCGAATTTCCTATCCGATTATTGCCGTTGATCAGGCTCAAGTTGTCGGTGTTGTGAGAATCTACGAAATCGAACCTGGCATCTGGTACGGTGGCAGATTAGGCACGCATCCAGACTATCGAAAAGGCTGGCAGATTGGCAAAGGTCTCATCTACAAAGCAGTTACCACTGCAAATACTTGGGGCTGTCAGCAATTCTTAGCCACCGTTCAGCTTCAAAATGTGCGATTCTTTCAAAGATTACATTGGCGATCGCAAAAAGAACTCATCATTTGCGATCGACCTCACCATTTGATGGAAGCTGACCTCGATTTCTATCCGCCCGGAACTGAACCGCGCCCAATTCTTGAGGTTCGGGAGGCATCTTGATGCTGTCATCTCTGGCTGACCAACTTCATCGCTCTTTGGGGTTGCTGCAAAAGCAAGATATTCAAACTGCGGCGAATGCGTTGAAATCTGACTGGAGCAATGCAAAAATTCGATTAGGGGATGATTGCGCAGCAATTCGCGATCGCGATGGCTATCTTCTCTTTGCGGCTGAGGGAATGTTGCCGCAATTTGTCGAGCAGGAGCCTTGGTTTGCGGGCTGGTCGGCAGTCATGGTGAATGTGAGTGATATCTATGCTATGGGAGGAACTCCGATCGCGGTTGTCGATACGATTTGGAGCAAAACTGGGCAGAATACGGACGCAATCTGGGAAGGAATGAGAGCTGCATCTGCGGCTTACAATGTCCCCATTGTTGGCGGACACACAAACTGCCATAGTTCTTATACAGCATTATCTGTCGCAATTCTGGGACGCGCAAATCGTGTGATTACTAGCTTTGATGCTCAACCTGGAGATTTATTATTAGTTGCTACTGATCTTCGAGGTCAACCTTATCCCAACTATCCCTTCTGGAATGCTGCAACCCATGCTGATCCAGCTCAACTGCGAAAGAACTTGTCGATTTTGCCAAAACTAGCTGAAACTGAGCTTTGCAAGGCAGGCAAAGATATCAGTATGGGCGGCATTATTGGAACGCTGATTATGTTGTTAGAGACTTCTAACTGTGGAGCGATTCTCAATCTTGAACAAGTTCCCTGCCCGAATGAGCTTGCATTGCACGAGTGGTTAGTGCATTTTCCAAGCTATGGCTTTTTATTGAGTATTGCGCCTCCTCTCGTTCAGCAGGTGCAAGCTTTATTTCGAGAACAGGATTTAGTCTGTGAAGTTGTTGGAGAGATTCAGGCGAATCCGCAGTTGATTCTACGATCGTATGGTGAATCGATCGAATTCTGGGATCTCTCTAAGCAGGGACTGACAGGGTTTGCACCATGAAAATCGCACTCCTGACTTACGCAACCAAACCGCGAGGAAGTGTCATTCATACCTTAGAGCTTGCAGAAGCTTTGCATGATTTAGGACATTCTGTTTGTGTGTTTGCGCTGGATAAAGATGGCAAGGGATTTGATTATCCGCTCTCTTGCCAGGTGAAATTGATTCCAGCCCATCCTGCTCCATCGGAAATTGACCAACTGATTGCTCAACGGATTCAAGAATTTGTCAATTACTTCAATCAGTTTCCGCAGCAGTTTGACTGCTACCATGCTCAGGATTGTTTGAGTGCAAATGCGCTAGCAATTTTGCGAGAACAAGGATATATCCCGCATTTTGTTCGCACGGTGCATCATATTGAAGACTATCAAAGTATTTATTTGCAACAGTGTCAGGATCGATCGATTCGAGAAGCTTCTCTGTGCTTTTGTGTCAGCGATCGCTGGAAGTCTGAACTTCAAGAACACTATCAAATCAATGCTCCACGTGTGATCAATGGCGTAAACCTCAAACGATTTTCGGCTCAAGATCAGTTCTTTGATTTTTCAGGTCATCCTATCTATCTGACCGTTGGCGGCATTGAACCTCGAAAAAACTCTATCCGTCTCTTGCAAGCTTTTCAGAAAGTTCTGATTCAATTTCCTCAAGCGCAATTGGTGATTGCAGGCGGAGCGACTTTATTTGACTATCAAGAGTATCGAGATGAATTCTTTGCGATCGCCGAATCTCTCAATCTAAAAGACTCACTGGTACTACTTGGCGTAGTTGCTGATGCTGACCTACCCAAGCTTTACCAAAGTGCCGATGTCTTTGTATTTCCATCTGTAAAAGAAGGTTGGGGCTTAGTCATTTTAGAAGCGATCGCTAGTAAAATTCCTGTAATTACTTCCAAACAGCCGCCGTTTACTGAATTTCTCAACGAAACGCAAGCGCTACTCGTTGATCCTTACTCAGTGGATGCGATTGCCTCAGCAATGTGTTCCGTGTTTGATTCTGCCGATTCTCTAGTCGCTCAGAGCCAATCGGTTCTCTCCCAATACACTTGGGAAATTTCCGCTCAGCAACATATTCACCACTACCAAACTTTACTTTATGCCTGAAATCCGGTTTCAAATCCGTTGGTCTGACGGAACACAAGATTCTTGCTATTCTCCCTCGCTGATTGTTAAAGAGTACTTTAGTCCCAACACAGATTACGCGCTAGACGATTTTGTTGAGCGATCGCGAACTGCCTTGAATATTGCCAGCGATCGCGTTAAAGCAAAATACGGACGACCCTGTGGGCTTGCACTCGGTCAACTGCAAGAAATTGAGGAAAAATCAAAACAGTATGCTCAGATTCCTAATGCAAAAGTCCGTGTGATTGGATTTATTGAATAGCCAGTTAATGCATTCAGAAGCATTGGATTTGAGCAAGTTGGACAATTACTCAAGTCCATGACTTTTGCCAATCACCCAACTGCGGCGGAAAAATCGCGCCAAACTCGATTCTTCCAAAGATAGATAAATCGGACGACCATGTGGGCAAGTCCGTGGATTTCGAGTGTGCTGCCAGCGATCGATTAAACTCTGCATTTCCTCAAGCGACAATGGCACTCCATTCCGAATCGCACTTCGACAAGCAACTGCCACCTGTGCCGCCTGCAAATCTCCTCCCAAGCTCAATTCAATCAATGCATCGGCACAATCCTCGCGTTGAGCGAGCAACTCAGGAGCCGATCGAACTGCCCACAATTGTTCTCCAAACGGCTCAACTTCAATCCCAATCCGCTCAAGCTGTTCGATTTGAGCGCTAGAAAGCTGATTCAGAACAATGGCAGGGTCGAGTGGAATGAGTTGCCAGCGATCGCTAATTTCTTCAAACAACACGCGCTCATGAGCAATATGCTGTTCGATCAGCCACATGCCTGAAGCATGTTCTGCCAAAATATATCGATTGTGAACTTGAGTCAGTGCTTTCAGCGGAGAAAGGGGAGCAGGTTCGGGACGGATTTCACGTGATACATGATAGCCCGCCTCAGATTCAGCCGCTTTGATCAACTGGCTCGCTTGAGCCGTATAAAGACTATCGGGAACCGTATCAGGATGAATGCGGAGCGCTTGAGCGATCGCACTTTTTACCCGCTCTTTCCACTCGTCCAAGTTATGTACGTAAACTTCAGCTTTCGCAGGGTGGCGATTCCAATCGATATGTTCAGGATTAAGGTGTAGATGAACTAAGCAAATCGGATGCCGATCGCGAGGTAACGTTCGCCGAAATGCGCCTAAAATCGTTTGTTCTAGATCTGAAAATTTTACAAATCGCCCATTGATCGCAACTCTTACCCAGTCTGGGCGATGTCGATGAGCGCGGTCGGGCAATCCCAAGACTACAGAAATTCCAGGCGATTGCAGTTCTGTTAAATCCTCGATTCGCACATCTTTCAACAATTGCGGAAGCAGGTCTTTCGCAGAGTGACCGCCCCAGAGATTAAACCATACGCGATCGTTTTGATAAACCTGCCAGGTGATAAGCGGATGAGCTAAAGCAATTTGATAAATCGTTTGTTGAATTGCTTTTAACTGCTGTGAAATAGATGGCAGTCCTTCCCGTCTCGCTTCCCAAATTTCAAATAAGCGATCGACTATGACAATCGTTCCGGGTGCGATCGCAACCGATTCGATTTGATTCGCTTCTCCCTCAGAACTATAAGCCACGCGCCATCCCGGTTCTGAAGCACTGCGGCTGAGGATTTCTAAACTAGAGAGTTGAGCCAGACTGTGTAATGCTTCGCCTCGAAATCCTAGACTATGAATTTGCCAGAGATCGGCGCGATCACGAATTTTACTGGTGCTATGCGGCTGTGCAGCTTGGCGCAAGTTCTCCAAAGTCATGCCTGCCCCATTGTCTGCAACTCGTACTCGCCACTGGTCTGCCCAAATGGAAACAGTAATGCGAGTCGCTCCAGCATCAATAGCATTTTCCACGAGTTCACGAACAACTGCGGCAAGAGAGTCGATCACTTCTCCAGCGGCGATGAGGTGAATTACGTCGATCGGTAGCGGTTGAATCTGCTGTCCCATTCCTTCAGTTTACAGAAATCAAAAAGGGGATTGGAGGAATGAAAATCACAATCGCCCGAAGTTCTATCTCATTCGCCTTCAGATCCGGTCTGATGGATGGATTCGCTCAGGCAAAGCAAACAACTCTCTTCTGATGCGCTGTGAAAAAATGGTGTCTAGAAAAGAAAAAAGCCATTGCTGGAATCTCTTCAGCAATGGCAAGGGTTGGATTTTGTTTGATCAATTAGCCAACTGTAGTTAGCTCGGGAGCTGATGCAACCTTACTAGGAGCCGGAATCAGAGAGAAATCAACAGCCGGATGCGGATCAAGTCCAGTCACAGCATTGTGATACCGTTCCGCGATCGCATTGATAATCGGAGAATCCCCATACACGGTTTTCTCAACCGATTTCACAGGTGTAACCTCGCTCAAGGTTCCAACGATTCCGACTTCATCAGCGATGATCAACTCGGTACGCTCGATTGGGCGACGCTCAAACGGGATGCCCATCGATTGACATAGGCTTTCAATGATATCAACAGTGATGCTCTCTAGCGCACCTTCCCACGCTGGAGGTGTGAAAACTTTGCCATCTCGCACGACCAGAACACAAGTTTGTAGGGTTTCAGCGACTCGTCCTGATTCGTTGAGGATAATCATGTCAGAATATCCGCGATCGCGTCCTTCGATCTTGACGAAGCGAGCGATCTGATAATTTGTGCTGGTTTTCACGCGTGCAGGCAGCGCTAAATCTGACCCGCGCTTCCAAGGCGTAACCCCCAAATTCATAGGAGCAGGGCGGGTCATGGGAGTTTGATATGCGGTGAGAACGAGATTGCTGGTACTGCCTTCGCCCCAGAAGCCTTCATCGCCGTATAGAGTGGCTCTGACCCACATATTGCGATCGGGTCGCCACAGCAGTTTGACCAAATCATGATGCGCCTGCTCGAATTCCTCGTAACTCATCTCGAAAGGGATATAGAGCACTTTGGCAGAGCGAATTAAGCGATCGTAGTGTCTTCGCATTGCCACAATACCGAAACTTCCGTCCGGTTGCCAGTATCCTTTGAGACCTTCAAAAACGTTAAGTCCTCGAAGTATAGCTTCACTCGAAATATGAAAATTGGCTTCTTCCCAAAGGCAAATCTTGCCGCCAAAGTAAACATATTTCGGTTTTTGCAGTTGAGTAACAGAAGGAGGGGGTGAAACCATGAGCTTTAGATGTGAAAGTGAATAGGATAAAGTGGAGGTCAAAAAGTAATTAAGGATTCAGAGTCTCCACTCACTCTTATCGTCAATTATTGGTCTTCTGTCTAGCAATTCTACGGACATCTTCATTGAATCCTTGTATCCCTGCGCGATGTTTAAATTTTGCGCGTGAATGTCTTCGATCAAACGGGGTTGCCAAGAACCAGTATTGTGATTAGGCAATCCATACCATTGTGTGAGATGAATACTCGTTCAATCCCCAAAATTTCGGTCTGGTTAATTCTGACTCTGGCGATCGCAACGGTCTACGCCGGGTTGGCACTGAAAGATGCGTTCTCAGACGCAACCGTAATTCAGGATGATGCGCGAGTGTATTTGATCTGGATGCAGCGATTTCTCGATCCGTCGCTGTTTCTCAATGATCCAATGGCGCAATATTTTCATTCGGTTACCCCTTGGGGGTTGGGCACGCTGTATTGGCTCGCATCACAGCTTGGAATTACGCCGATCGTATTCAGCAAAATTCTACCTATACTGGTCACACTGCTTCTAGGCTGGTATGGCTATCGCTTGACTTTGGTCTTGTTTCCTGTGCCAATGGCTGGATTTCTGAGCAGCGTCATTCTGCTGCAAAGTTGCTGGCAACGGGATGATCTGGCTTCAGGGTCTCCGCGAGCATTTTGGGCATTGTTGTTAGCTGCATTCCTTTACTATTTTGTAAAACGGGCTTGGATTGCGATCGCGCTAGTTGTGATTGCGATGGCGTTATTGTGTCCGTTAGCTGCTGTGCTGATTTGCATCTGGTTAGGATTGCGAGGACTTTGGGGACTAAAGCGCCGATCGATTCAACGAGCAGAATGGATCATTTTGGGAATTACGATCGCCATGTTACTGCCTTATGTCTTCAGTCAATCGGAGTTTGCGCCAACGGTGAATGCGGCTCAAGCCCGGTTGATGCCGGAATTTCAGCCAGGGGGACGCTTGCCATTTTTCTTTCCCAATCCAATGCGGTTTTGGTTTGAGGGAACAGATAGCGGGTTTCAAGTTTCATTCAATCCGGCTGTGATTGGCTTAGGATTGTTGTTACCAGGGCTTGCTAAGTTTCGGATGCCTGAACAGTTAAAGCCTGAATGGGTTGTATTGCCACAATTAGCTGGAGCCGGAATTGTTGGCTTTTTTCTCGCTCATGCTTTGTTTGTGAAATTACACTTTCCTAGCCGATACATCACTCATAGTTGGCGGATTGCAATGGCAGTCAGTGCGGGAATTGTCATTGCGATCGCACTTGAAAAGTTAAAACCACAGCGTTGGCTCTGTGCAATGCTCGTCATCGGGATTGTTGTATTTCCGCATTTTGCTTGGAAAGATTTCCCGTATACCGGGTATGCAGGGGGTAAAAATCCAGAACTGTATGAATTCTTGAAAGTACTGCCAAAGACGACATTAACCGCTTATCTTGGCGAAGATGCGAATAATCTACCTTTACTGTCTCAGCGATCGACTTTAGTTGCTCAAGAATATGCTGTGCCGTTTCATCTAGGCTATTATTTACCGATGCGGCAGAAAGCAGTCGATCTGATCAATGCACAGTATAGTGAATCATTAGAGTCTGCAAAAAAAATGATTCGGCAGTATCAAGTCACGCATTGGCTCATTGATGCGAATGCGTTTACGCCAGGCTATTTGGATAGCTATCGTTGGTTTAACGTATTTCAGCAAGAGAAGAAACAAGCGATCGCAGTTCTAACTTCTGGAAAGGTTCCGGCGCTCTATCGAGTCATACCCAGATGTGCGATAACTACCATTTCAGGCACAACGGTTGTCGATGCCGTTTGCGTACTCGCACAAAAATAGATCTTGTAATATCTGTATTACATGTAGTATGCTAGTCGATCTTACGGGCTGGAAGGTTCATCATTTCAGCCAAATTTCGATTAGGGACGATCGACCATCGCCGGAGGATGTATGGCTAAATTTTTAGACATTCTCAAATATTTTCGCAACTACTGGAAGATTTCGCTTTTTAGTATTGCGATGATGAGTTTGTTCGAGATTATTGACTTATCTGTGCCGTATGCGATCGGGCAAATTTTGAACGTGTTATCTGGACAACCGTTAGATCGATTTGTACAAGGTGGCGTAACTGAGATCGCTCAACTTGGCAATTTCGAGATGACGCAAACGTTTACACTGACCTCGCTGTTAATTTTGGTCGGGCTAATTTCGGTTGGACGTGCCCCGATTCAACCTTGGTTAGGACCTTGGTTTGCCTGGGATACAGCATTTCGAGCACGCCGAGATAATGCTGAAGCAGCGTTGAGAAAAGTATTGACGTTGCCATTAGAATTTTACGACGAAAATAATGCGGGTAGAATTGCGGCTCGTGTTGCTAAAGGTTTATCAAACCACACCTGGACTTTTCCTGATCTCACATCTCATCTATTACCGAAGTTTTTCCGAGTCATTGGGATTTTCGCAGTTATCTGGTTTATTGAGTGGCGAATTGCGCTTCTCTTATTAGTCTCTTTCATCGGCATCTTAGCGTTTAACTTATCGGGATTAAAGCGATTATCCCAACAAGAAGAACGCTTAGATAAATATATGGAAGATACCGAAAGCCGGACTTCTGAGATTATTACCAACATTAAGACCGTTAAAGCGTTTGCGACTGAAACATCAGAACTCAAACGGCAGCAACAAAGACTCGATCGAGAATTCAAAGTCCTCGATTACCGGATTCACAAAGGGTATGTGATTCTTGGAACCTATGAACGCACGATCGTACAATCCTGTGTTTTCTTGGTCTTTGCACTGACTGTATTTGCAACGGCTCAAGGTACAATCTCGCTCGGTCATTTCATTACGACCTTTACAGTCGCGAGTATGGCGTATGCTGAGGTTGAACCGATTAGCCAATTTGCTGAGTTCTTTGCTCGTCGATATGGCTCCATGATTCGCTTCCATGAGTTTATGAAGCTCCCGGTCGGTGTGGATGCGAGTAGTCTTGCTGAGACTCCAGAAGCCGTTCCGCAGTATCAATTTACTGGAAAAGTTGAATTCTCTCATCTGGAGTTCGGGTACAGTGCCGATCGCCCTGTACTCAAAGATATCAATCTACTCATTGAACCGTATCAGACGGTGGCATTAGTCGGTCGATCAGGTTCAGGGAAATCAACGCTAGTAAAACTCTTGTTCCGTTACTTTGAACCGAATCAGGGCAAGATTCTGATTGATGGTCAAGATATCCGACGGTTAGATGTGAGCGGTTACCGGAAACGATTAGCGATCGTTCACCAAGAAGTCGATATTTTCAATGGCACGTTGCTCGATAACCTAATGTATGGCAATCCCAATGCCACGATCGAGCAAGTCCGCGAAGCCTGTAGAATTGCTCAGGCTGAGGACTTTATCAAACAGATGCCTGCGGGATATTCTACGATCGTGGGAGAACGAGGAGTTCGACTCTCAGGAGGACAACGACAGCGAATCGGGATTGCACGGGCGTTGATTGTTGATCCAGATGTGCTGATCTTTGACGAAGCAACATCGAGTTTGGACTATGAATCTGAGCGCTCGATTCAGCTAGCCATGCGATCGATTCTTGGTACGAGAACGTTGATTATCATTGCCCACCGACTGAGTACGGTACGGGAAGCAGACAAAATTGTGGTGCTAGACCAAGGCAACATTGTCGAGGTCGGTAGCCATGATGAACTGCTCCAGCAAGGCGGATTGTATCAACGTCTGCACTCACTTCAGGAGACGGGTGAATTGCTAGCTTAGTAGCATAGATTGAATGAGGGCAAGAATCTCGCCCTCATTACTATTTCAGGACATTGAAGATTCTGTAATCTGTGTTCTTGATTAATGTGGATAGGCGCAATTCACTTGAAGATAGTTGCTGCGTTTGCGTCTCGCCCCGCATTGAAAATATGGGTCTAACTGTGCGAAGTGGGTTGAAACCCACTGAAGAAGACGTTACGATTGGCTTGTCAGTCCAGTTTAGTGGACTTCGCAGCGTTAGCCCCGAATTCATTCCGGGGCGGGTGAGCAACGAAGCGAGAGGAACTTTGAACTTGAAAGCTGGTTTTAGGAAGGAATTTTCTATGGCTGAACTCTTAGATATTATTGAATTGGGTCATCCGATCCTGAGACAGAAAGCCCAAGACATCGACAATATTCAAGACGATCGCATTCAAACGCTCATTGATAACTTACTCGTCACGGTTAAACATGCAAATGGGGTTGGCATTGCTGCGCCTCAAGTTGCGGAGTCTTATCAACTCATGATCATCGCCTCGCGCCCAAATTTGCGATATCCGACTGCGCCATCGATGGAGCCGACCCCAATCATTAACCCGCGCATTCTCTCACATTCGACTGAGATGGTGAAAGGGTGGGAAGGATGTTTGAGTGTTCCAGGGATTCGAGGCAATGTTCCGAGATATCAAGCGATCGAGATCGAATTTCTCGATCGCTTTGGCAAGACTCAAAAAATGGAGATGACCGATTTCGTTGCCCGGATTTTTCAACATGAATTCGATCACTTTAATGGGACTGTGTTTGTCGATCGCGTTGAAAGCACGGCAGATTTGATCACCGAGAAAGAATATCAGAAGCTCTTAACGAAATAAGAGATACCGAAATCCGATCGCGAGGAGAAACACTCCGTACAACTTTTTCAT
>VFQU01000530.1_pt1 | contig 32631 bp, 26 predicted proteins | sample 3512311 | NCBI WGS metagenome assembly VFQU01 (sample SAMN10412377, study PRJNA504923) | tailings metagenome | isolation source: Relicate 3 Philex TSF3 active mining site | place: Philippines: Tuba, Benguet | collected 2017-08-29
TACTCGCCGCAAGACATGCGCGCCGCCGGCTTCACATATGTCAGCGTCGGCAGAACCTGAGCGCGATCAGCCGCCCGCCTTGTCGGCATACTGATCATACGCCTCAAGCGCCTGCGCACCATACATCGCGCTCGGACCTGCACCCATATACACCGCAAGGCCGAAGGGTTGCATGCTCTTTCAAACGTGTCTGATTAACGGCTAGAAGAAGGTTCTATGTCGCGCCCGCGCCTCTATCTTGATGTTTCGATTATTGCCCGCCACGATGCGGGAACCGGCATCCAGCGGGTCGTCCGAGCAATCTGGCAGTCGCTTGCCTCTGCCCCTGACATGGGTTTCGAGATCGTACCCGTTGCGGGCTCTGCCAAGCGGACCTATCGCGAAATTCGTCGGGACTTTCTCGAACAACCGCTGCGACGATTACCGTGGTGTTTCGGCAGAAACCGCATCTCACCGCGCAAAGGCGATGTGTTTCTCGGCCTTGATCTGTCGAGTCAGGTTGCGCCGCGCAATGCGAACCAGCTCAAGACGTGGCGTGCCAAAGGCGTCAAGCTCGCCTTTGTTGTCTATGATCTCCTGCCCGTCAGGCAACCGGCCTGGTTCACAGACAAGACCTGCGAGCATTACCGCAAATGGCTTGAACTGGTAACAACCGAGGCCGATTTGTTGGCCTGCATTTCGCAAACGGTGGCCGACGACCTCCAGCGTTGGATCGACACGAACCAGCTCAACTCCAAACCCAGCATCGCGACGATGCGTCTCGGCGCATCGGTGACCGGCAGAAACCCACATCATCGACTGACCCAAGATGCAGCCGAAACTCTGGAATGGGCGGAGCAAGGCTGCTCCATCCTCATGGTTGGAACGATCGAGCCAAGAAAAGGTCATCAGCAGATTCTTGACTCGTTCGAGTACATCTGGGCCAATCCGCATCCCGATGAGGACTTCCAGTTGGTGATCGTCGGTCGCCCCGGATGGAAAACCGAGGCCCTGCAGCATCGCCTTCGCAATCACCGGATGCTAGGTCGTCAATTGCGATGGATCGATAATGCTGACGATGCCTATCTTGAACGGCTGTATCAAGCGTGTTGGGGGGTCGTGCTGGCCTCGCATGGAGAGGGGTTTGGATTGCCAGTGCTCGAAGCAGCGGCTCGAAACAAGCCTTTGCTGCTACGCGACTTGCCGGTGTTCCGAGAGGTTGCACCGCCTGGGTCCGTCTTTTTCAGCGATGAGAGCCCATCTGGCCTAGCCGCCACCATACGCCGCTGGCGAAAGCACGGCACACCCGTGAAGCTCGGGGCCAGCGATTTATGCTGGGATAGCGCAGCCAGCGATCTAAGCCGCAAGTTGCTTGACCTTTCAAACAACTGCGAGAAGTCATGAACGCGGCGAGGGACATGGTCTTGTGAGAGTTTGGCGAGCACGAGATGCTATCAGTCAGGAGCGTTTCTCGCATTCGCCTTGCCGACAGGAAAGTCGCCACCAGCGCCCCGGCAAATTTCTTGCGCCAAGGTGCCCCGAACAGGCGATCAATACGAGCAGACCCAATCGTGGCGACGGCCCGACCATCCCCACTACCGGGCCTGCAATATCTGGCCATGAACCACAAATGGTGGCAAGCGGGGATTAAATTTGTGCGCGCATGAGCCAAGGCTGCCGACAGCTTTGACCATGCCTTAGCCGACGTGATTGACCTTCTCTACAAGGCCGAGTTTGTTGTGCAGCCTGATCGATCCGTGAACGCATCGCATGTCCGATATGACGCGATGACGGGAAAAAACGAGGGCGGTTCACCCCCTTGTTTGAGCGCTTGGACAAAGCCTCTTAGTCCAGATACCACGCCTGACCATAACCGCAGCGCCCCCTTGCTTTCGGGGAGGGGGGCCTTATTAGGCCGGTGGCAACCAAGCTTGAATCCTTATGCCACTCACAAATTTGGACCTTTAGATGTTTTCAGGTTTTTTCGGGTTGATCAGACGACTCGAACCTCTTTTCGTTATGACGGTTCTGGCACCGTTGCTCGCCGCAACGTTATACTTTGGCGTGTTTGCCTCGGACGTATATCTTTCCGAGTCACAATTCGTCGTGCGCAGCCCCGAAAAACAGGCTCCGGCGGGTCTTGGCATTCTGCTCAGCACAGCCGGTGTGGGAAGTTCGGGTGACGAAAGCAGCGCCGCACAGCAATATCTGCAATCCCGTGATGCCCTTCGCGAATTGAACCGGAACAACGCCGTCGCAAAAGCCTATGGCCGGGGCGATATCTCGATCTTCGATCGGTTTAATCCGTTTGGCTGGAGCGGGACCTTTGAGGACCTGTATAGCTATTTTACCAATCATGTTGAGGTCGAGGCCGAGCGCACGTCGAGCATTACCAAGCTTACCGTAAGAGCCTACACGGCTGAAGACGCAAGCAGGATCAATCGACGTCTACTTGAGTTGTCGGAAAAGCTGGTCAACCGCCTCAATGAGCGCGCTCAGGCGGACCTGATCCGATATGCGGAAAAAGAGGTCGATGAGGCAGAAGAACGCGCTGCTGCCGCTGCGATGGAACTCGCGAAGTTCCGCAACGCGCGCGGCGTGCTTGATCCGGAGCGGCAGGCGCAGGTGCAGCTTCAGATGATCTCCAAGTTGCAGGACGAATTGATTTCAACCAAAACCCGGCTCGCCGAGCTGCGGGCATTCACGCCGCAGAACTCTCAAATCCCGGTGCTCAACACCCGCGTAAGAGAACTTGCCAGCGAGATTGACGAGCAACTCGGGCTGGTGGCAGGAAGCAACAAATCGCTTTCAAGCGTCGCTGCCCAGTATCAGCGCCTCCAGTTGGAAAGCCAGTTTGCCGACCGGCAACTCACTGCCGCGATCGCCTCACTCAACGAAGCGAAGAATGATGCCCGCCGCAAGCGGGTTTATGTTGAACGTATTGTGCAACCCAATATTCCCGATGAGGCACGCGAACCACGCCGCATCAGGGGTATTTTTGCAACATTGGTGCTTGGCTTGATTGCATGGGGCGTGTTCTCGCTGCTGCTTGCGGGCATGCGTGAGCACAATGACTGATGTGTCCAAGCTGACAACAGCGGATCGATCCCCGCTCTTATCCGGGATGGTGATCCAGCAACGGGTGATCGTTGCCCTGTTCATGCGCGAGGTTCTTACCCGGTTCGGGCGGCACAATATCGGGTTTCTCTGGCTATTGGTGGAACCCATGCTGTTCACCCTCGGAGTGACCACCTTGTGGTATTTGGCCGACGCAAACCATGGGTCGTCCTTGCCGATTGTTGCTTTCGCCCTCACCGGCTATTCCAGCGTGCTGCTATGGCGCAATATGCCGGGACGCTGTGTGGCCGCGATTGAGCCCAATCAGTCCTTACTCTATCATCGGCAAGTCAAGCTGATTGACGTCTATGCGGCCCGCATCCTGCTCGAGGCAGCGGGGGGAACACTATCGTTTATGATCCTCTCCGTCGCCTATATCGCGCTCGGCTGGATAACGCCCCCGGAAGATATACTGCTGGTGGTATTCGCCTGGTTTATGTTGGCATGGTTTGGCGGTGCCTTGGCCCTCATGATCGGGACGATCGCCTTTTTCTCCGAGACCGTTGAAAAGCTCTGGCACCCCATCTCATACATTCTGCTGCCGCTCTCGGGTGCCGCCTATCTGCTTGATGCGATGCCGATCGAGGCCCAGAAGTGGCTCCTTTATCTTCCCATGGTTCACGGCATCGAGATGCTGCGCGACGGCTATTTCGGCTCCAAGGTAAACAGCATTTACGACGCCTCTTATATGGCTGGGGTAACATTCATCATGACCTTTGCCGGTCTGCTTATTCTTCGCCTGGTAGCGCGGCGGGTTATCCCGGCATGATAAAACTGGAAAATGTGCGGCGCGAATATCCCACGCGCCATGGCAAGGTGACTATTCTAAACGGCGTGGATTTTCTCGTGCGGCCGGGCGAGAAAGTCGGGATCATCGGCAAGAATGGCGCCGGGAAATCCACCATGATACGCCTCATCAGCGGCGCAGAAAAGCCTGATTCCGGCACCGTTTCGCGCAGCATGTCTGTATCGTGGCCCTTGGCATTTTCAGGGGCCTTTCAAGCAACCCTGACAGGACTGGACAATCTGCGCTTCATTTGCCGGATTTATGGCCGCGACTGGAACGATCATGTCGACTTCATCGACGAATTCACCGAGCTCGGGCGATATCTGCGCGAACCTGTTGGCACCTATTCGTCAGGCATGAGATCGCGGCTTGCCTTTGGCTTGTCCATGGTCATCGACTTCGACTGCTTCCTGATTGACGAAGTGATGGCCGTTGGTGATCATCGTTTCCACGAAAAATGCCATGAAGAATTATTCGTCAAACGCAATGACAAGGCAATGATCTTCGTATCGCACGATGCTGGCTTCATCCGTGAAAGGTGCGAGCGAGCCTCGGTGCTCAAAGATGGCGTGCTCCATAACTTTGACGATCTTGAGCATGCGTTTCATTATTATTTTTCTGAGCAATTTCTTAAACCCTTAACAACAGACGGGAACGAGAACTTGGCCCCCGAAACTCCTGCTACGCAACTTGATACGCTGGTCTTTGGGCGTGAGATGCCTGAAATCAGCGAACGGTTCGGAACCGCGTTTGCGCAATGGCTGTTTGCTCATCCTTTGAACAGCGATCCAGAAGTCGCGCAGCATCGGTTGAGGACCAAGGTCGGGCATGATGGTCTGGCTTTGCTAGCTGAAGCCTTCACATTTGAACTGCCTACCGATTATTCTTGGCGCTCGGTCCACAGCGCGCTTGCGGCCTATGCTGAAGAGCGCCCCGATTGCTCATCTGCCCGCCAATTTCTTGAGACATTCGAGACCAACCTGCCGGTAGAAGGCGCAGGTGGGCTATGGGAGACCATGTCGTTTGAAGGCGGCAGCATTCGTCGGATTTCCACTTTCACTCACAAGCCGAGCGGGCGCACGCTGCCTTTGCGTTTGGATTTCATTCGGCCCGCGACCGATGATCATGTCCGCAACGAGCTTGCGGAGTTCAGAATACATGAGAACGGTGTGGCGTGTACGCTACAAATCTGCCAGCAGTTGATCTATGCTCCGCGTTTATTTGCAACTTTTCCCTATCTGATCAAATATTTTGAGATGAACGAACTTGATGGCGAGTTTGCGATCTCGCTCGGCGACGAGGGACTGAATGAACGTGTCTTGAGCTTTTGTTCACAAATGCCCGACTTCCTGATCGTTGACCCAGTATTTACAGGCAGCGGCGGATATCAGACCGCGCGGATTGCGTATGAAAATGCTTCGCCCTGGCGCGAGCGGGCAGACAGGGCTTACTGGCGTGGTACCGATACCGGAGCCTTCCGGTATCGCGATTTTCGCGATGCACCGCGCGTGAAGCTTGCCGAAATGGGTGCAGCCTCTCCCGACTTGCTCGATGCAAAAATCACGCAGGTCGAACTCCGACCGGGTTGGGAGGCCAAGCAAGCCTATTATCAAGACAAAGGCCTGTTTGGTGAGGCCGAACCGCAGGACCGCATTCTTGATTTCAAGTATCAGATCGACATCGATGGCAACACAAACTCGTGGCCGGGCCTGTTCCTTAAGTTACTGAGCGGCTCGCCAGTCCTCAAAGTCGAATCCGAACTGGGCTATCGTCAATGGTATTATCCGCGCCTACGGCCATGGGAAAACTATGTTCCGGTTGCGAGCGATGCAAGTGACCTTATCGAAAAACTGCAATGGCTCATCAAGAATCCCAAAGAAGCCGAGGCAATAGGTGCAAGGGGCCGCCAGTTGGCTTCCTCAATAAGTTACGATTCCGCCATCGAAGAGGCTGTCGAAACGATTGGACGATTGGTTCGAAGCAACAAGCGGTTTGCCTAACACTTAGCCGATTGACTGGTGATAATTTACTAAGGAAATTTTTCCGATGAACCGGTATTTCAATTATACGCGATCAATCGTCACAGGGGGCGCGGGGTTTCTTGGCTCGCACTTGATCGATTATCTTATTGCGAACGGGCATGATGTTGTGTGTGTCGACAATCTTTTGACCGGCAGCAAAAACAACATCCGCCACCTGTTTCATCAAAACAGGCTCTCGTTCGAATTTCTCCGCCATGATGTGACGCAACCGCTCGATATTCAGAGCGACGAAATCTACAATATGGCCTGTCCGGCCTCGCCCCCGCAGTATCAACACAACCCGATATACACGCTCAAGACGAGCGTTTTGGGAGCGCTGAACGTGCTCGAGCTGGCGCGTGAGACGAATGCGCGCATTCTCCAGGCCTCGACTTCAGAAGTTTACGGTGATCCCTCGGTTCACCCTCAACCCGAAAGCTATTGGGGCAATGTCAATCCGGTCGGAATCCGCAGCTGCTATGACGAAGGCAAGCGCGCGGCCGAAACTTTATTTATGGATTATCGTCGTCACCATGGCATGAACACCAAGCTTGTGCGCATCTTTAACACCTATGGGCCGCGAATGAATGTCAATGATGGCCGGGTTATCAGTAATTTTATTGTTCAAGCTCTCAAGGGCGAAGACATAACGATTTACGGTGATGGCAGCCAGACGCGTTCATTCTGCTATGTGTCCGATCTGGTCGAGGTTATCTACCGCGCCATGAAGACGGAACCGGAATTTGGAGACCCGATCAATATTGGTAATCCCGGCGAATTCTCGATGCTTGAATTGGCCGAAAAAGTTTTGGGCATGATTGGAGGCAAATCAAAAATCGTGTTTATGCCGTTGCCTCAGGATGATCCCAAACAGCGTAAACCGGATATTTCGCTCGCCAAGGAAAAGCTCGGCTGGGAACCACAAGTCAGCCTTGATGACGGGCTTAAAGAAACCATTGCCTATTTCCGTGAAGCGATCGAGGCGTGAGGTGAGCTCCGTTGGGAGCCCCCCAATAGTGGGCTTGCCATGACCCAAATTTGCTTTGGCCAGAATTTTGAGGATGTCGTGCTGTGGCGAGCGCTTCGCGGCGTCGCGCAGGGCCGATACCTTGATATTGGTGCGCAGCATCCAGTCATGGGTTCGGTAAGCAAGTCGTTTTACCTCGCCGGGTGGCGCGGTATTCATGTCGAGCCGAATCCAGAATACGCCGCCGCTTTGCGCGCTGATCGTCCGGATGAGGATGTGATCGAAGCTGCGGTTGGCAACGGTCATGGCCCACTGACGTTCCACGCTTTTTCCGGCACCGGCCTTTCAACCGGAGACGCCGATATCGCCGCGCTGCACATCGCGGCGGGCCACACCGCGATTGCAACGCAAGTCGATCAGATCAGTCTTGGCTCGCTGCTTGAAAGGTTTTCGGGCGAGGACTTGCACTGGCTGAAAATCGATGTCGCCGGCATGGAAAAGGACGTGTTAGCCAGCTGGGGGGAAACAACGGTGCGGCCCCAGATTGTGGTGATTGATGCGGTCCACAGCGCCACGATGGAGCGAACAGATCGCGATTGGCGCGATCTGATTGAAAAACGCGGATACCATGAGGTTTTGTTCGACGGCATCAACTGCTTTTTCGTTGCCGATGAACAAGCCGAACTGAGCGCGGCAATTCGCGCTCCGGCCAATTCGCTCGATGATTTTGCAGTGCCCTGGCATCATTGGACTGCGGCCAATGCAGTGCAATTGTTCCGGGAGGAAGTGGCACAGGCCAATGTTGCAGCGCAGACCGCAAAGGCAGATGCAGAGCGGGCACAGGCAGTCCTTGATCATGCAGTTGCCGAGCGCGACCGGGCAGCGCGCGAGCGGGGATACCTTGCGACACGGCTAAGCGACTTGCAAAGCGACCGCGCAGCACTTGCCTTGGCCGTGCGTGAATTGGGCGATGAATTGGCTTCGCGCCGAGATGAAGCAAAGCAATTGCTGGCAGAGGTTGCCGATGCCAACAGCCGGACGCAATCGGTAAACCGACAGTTGCATGCAAGCCGCATGGAGTTGACAAACAGCGAGCAAGACCGTGCCGCAACAGCACTTCACGCCGCGAAACTGGAAGCGGCAATTGGTGAACGCGAAAATGCTCTTGCGCGATTGAGCGCCGAGCTTGACGCGCTTCGTCAAAAGCGGCTTGATCTGGAACAGCAAGTGTCCGCTCAAGCAGCACGAATTGCGCTTGCCCAGAACGTCGCCACCCTTGCGATGCAGGTGCTCGGATCGAGGTACTTGTTGCCTTTTTCTGCGGCGCACAAAAGATCTCGATACCTTCGCAAATCACTGGAAGGCATTCTGGACAAGTGGTCTTCGATGCCACCGCAATCTTTTGATTTCCATGAAAGCCCCCACAAGCACGGGAACGAAACAATGGACTTGTTTGACTACGACCAGCGAGACCCATATCTTCGTGCAGATTCTCTTGAAGAACTATGCCGCTTTAGTGATATTGATTTCATTCGCTGTGCGTTTGTTACAATTCTCGGACGGCAACCTGATCCTGTTGGTCAAGAGTATTATCTCCAACGGCTCCGTAGTGGCGACTCCATGCTGGCGATCCTTGCAGCCTTGCGGTTTTCGAAAGAGGGAGCCAACCACGACCCAGGTATTGCGGGCCTCGACAAGGCGCTGAAAAAGCATCGTAACGCAAACAAGCCACTGATCGGCTGGTTGGTCCGTATGGTTACCGGGCGCGAGGGCAACAGCGCGGTTGAGCGCCAAGTCCGCGTCATCCGAAACATGTTAGCGGTGGAGCGCAACCTCAGCGCAGCCCGCGCGGCAACCTCCAATCACATGCAGGTGGTGCTCGCACACCGGCTGGATGGTATCGAAAGGCAAATGAAAACTGCGTTTGCAGGACAAGCCATGACACCGCGGCAGATTGCGCAGGCGGAAGGCGGCGGTGATAGCGCATGGCAGGCAACCTTGACCTTAGTTTTGAGTGGTAGCTGACATGCGTATCGTATTCGACCCGCAGGGTGCCCTTGGAGGGAGCCGTCGCCGCGGTATTGGCCGCTACACCCGTTCATTCCTGATCGAGTTCGCCCGCCAGGCGCAGCATCATGAGATCTTCATCCTCCTCAACACCATGTTGCCGGCTGCCTTCGATCAATTGCGTCTTGATCTGGCCGGCCTGATCCCGTCGGAAAACTTCATCATTTGGTCAGCAGAGGCACCGGTTGGCGGGATGCATCCCGAGAACTGGGAGCGTCGTGCCCTCGCCAAGGAAATCTGGGAAGAGGTTGTGAACTCCCTTGAACCAGACCTGCTGATTGTCAGCAGCCTGTTCGAAGGAGCAGAGGACGACGCGGTATCATCCATTCCGATGGGTCGCGATTACCTCGTAGCGACAATCTGTTATGACTTGATCCCGCTGATCTATCGCCAACATTACCTGCTCCATCCGGGCATGGAGGCGTTCTACCGCCGACAGATTGAGGCATTGCGTCGATCAGATTTTCTGCTTGCGATTTCCCAGTCAGCCGCAGACGAAGCGGTTCAAATGCTGCGTTATCCGCGCGAGCGAGTCGTCAATATCGGCGCTGCGGTAGACTCGGACTTCTCAGAGGCCCCGGACCTTGATCTGGACAAGCGGTTTGCGATTAGGCGCCCTTATCTGCTCTACGTGAGCGCCTTTGAGGTCCGCAAGAACCACAAGGGCTTAATTGAGGCATACGCCGCCCTTCCACATCATGTTCGTGCCGAACATCAGTTGGTGCTTGGTGGCGGTGTCGGCGGCACAGACCATCTCGCCGAGTTTGCGGCTGAAGTCGGTTTGGAGCACGACGAGGTGGTATTTACCGGCCAGGTCGATGATGCCGAGCTGGCGGCACTCTATGCGCAATCAAAGGCAGTGGCTTTCCCTAGCTGGCATGAAGGGTTCGGCCTGCCGATCCTCGAAGCAATGATGTTCGGCAAGGCAGTCATCTCGTCCAATCGTTCGAGCATGCCTGAGGTTGTGGCCAACCAGGATGCGCTGTTCGACCCCCATGATCCGGCTGACATGGCTAAGGCTGTGCAGCGTATTCTGACCGATGACCAATTCCGCAGGGAACTTGAAGAAAACGCACCGAAACGGGTTGCAGCCTTCACATGGGAACGCTCCGCACGCCTTGCTCTTGATTTTCTTGAGGATGGCACAAAGCGCCACCCGCGCCCGCGTGACTATAATCGACGGTATGTTGCCAACGCTTTGAGCCGGGTCAAAGGCAACCGGCAACTGGTCGACTTTCCTGTCGCTATCTCTGGCCACCACATCGCACGCAGTTTCCGCAGAGAGGAGCGGCGCCAATTGCTCATCGATGTATCGCGGTTGATCATCGAGGATGCAAAGACGGGCATCCAGCGTGTCGTGCGCGCCATATTGGCCAGTCTGCTCAAAAACCCTCCGGAAGGCTGGGTGGTCGAACCCATCCACGCCAACGTCGCCGAACCGGGCTATCGTTATGCCCGCAGTTTTGCTGACCGCTTCTTGGGGATCGAGCACCATTGGCACGAAGATCGTCCGGTAGAGGTGTGGGCTGGTGATATCGTCTGCATTCTCGACCTTGAACCGGATGTTCTCATCAGCCAGCGGCAAACCCTCGATGATTGGCGATTGCATGGTGTTGAAATTTACACCGTGGTGCATGACATCCTGCCACTTCTGCTTCCCGAATATTTTCCGCCATCTGTGGGCGAGAAAGTTATCGGTAAATGGGTGAGAGAGTTGGCGCGCCATTCGGGTGCTATTTGCGTCTCGCAAACAGTCGCATCCCAGCTCAAGACTTGGATGGAGGACCACCATATCGAAACCAATGCGCGGTTTCGCTATGACTGGTTCCATCATGGCAGCGACCTTGAGGGTTCGGTCCCCTCACGCGGAATTCCGCGCGACGCTTACCAAGTCTTCGCTGCAATGGATAAGACCCCCGCAGGCTTGATGGTTGGCACGCTTGAGCCGCGCAAGGGGCATGCGCAGGCACTGTCCGCCTTTGAAGAACTGTGGGCCTCCGGGCACGAGGTCACGCTGGTGATAGTTGGCAAACTGGGTTGGCGGGTTGACGGCATGGCCGAGCGGATCCGCAACCATGCGGAACTTGGCAAGCGCTTGTTCTGGCTTGAAGGGATCAGTGACGAATACCTCGCAACCCTCTACAAAAAGGCCCATTTTTTGCTGGCCGCTTCTGAGGGCGAAGGCTTTGGCTTGCCCTTGATCGAGGCAGCCAATAACGGCCTGCCTCTGGTGGCACGCGATCTGGCAGTTTTCCGCGAGGTCGCTGGCGCTGGTGCCTATTACTTCCCGGATACGCGCAGGCCAGCCGATCTGGCCGCAGCAATTCTGGACTGGCTTTCCCTTAAAGCCGCAGGGAACCACCCTCTTCCCGACAAGGTCGGCGCGCTCACGTGGTCCCAAAGTGCGCAAATGCTGTTTGCCGCCTTGACGGGTCGAAAGTCGGGATAAAGGTTGCGATTAAGGCTGACACCTTGACCCAGCCCCGCTAAACGGCCGACGGCTTTGAGCCGCAATTTGGAAAGTTCGTGAATGAAAAACGTCGTTATAACAGGGATTTCCGGACAGGACGGAGCCTATCTGGCTGCACTGCTGCTGTCCAAGGGCTACCGCGTGTTTGGTACCTACCGGCGCACCAGTTCTGTAAATTTCTGGCGGATTGAGGAGCTTGGGATCGCTGGTCATCCCAATCTTGAACTCGTCGAATACGATCTCACAGACTTGGCAAGCTCGATCCGGCTTCTTGAAAGCACTGGCGCAACCGAGGTTTACAACCTCGCCGCGCAAAGCTTTGTCGGTGTCTCGTTCGACCAGCCGGTCACCACAGCCGAGATCACTGGGATTGGCGCGCTCAACTTGCTGGAGGCCATTCGCATCGTGAACCCGAAAATTCGCTTTTATCAGGCGAGCACTTCGGAAATGTTCGGCAAGGTGCAGGCGATCCCGCAAACTGAGGACACCCCGTTCTGGCCACGCAGTCCCTATGGGGTGGCCAAGCTTTACGCGCACTGGATCACAGTTAACTATCGCGAGAGCTACGACATCTTCGGATCAAGCGGGATCTTGTTCAATCACGAAAGCCCCTTGCGCGGCCGCGAGTTTGTTACTCGCAAGATCACCGATAGCGTGGCGAAGATCCGCCTCGGCAAGCTCGACTGTCTTGAGCTTGGCAATGTTGATGCCAAGCGGGATTGGGGCTTTGCCCGTGATTACGTCGAAGGCATGTGGCGCATGCTTCAAGCTGATGAGCCCGATACATTTGTGTTGGCGACAAACCGGACGGAAACAGTCCGCGACTTCGTGAATCTGGCCTTCAAGGCGGCGGACATCAATGTTGAGTTTTCGGGCTCCGCCGAAAATGAAACCGCTGTTGACACCGCCACCGGCAAGGTTGTGATGCGCATCAATCCGCGGTTTTATCGCCCAGCCGAAGTTGATCTGCTGATCGGCGATCCCGCCAAAGCAAAAGCAAAGCTTGGCTGGTCGCCAACGACGGGCCTGGAAGAATTGTGCAGGCTCATGGTTGAAGCCGATCTGCGCCGCAACCAGGCAGGCTTCTCGTTTTAAGCCGCTTTCGCGGTGGTCGCGGCCGGGCAGATCAAGTGAGACGACAATGGCACGGATCCTCGTAACTGGTATCGCAGGATTTACCGGGCACTATGTCGCCGCGGAGCTAGCCGCCCGCGGTCACACAGTTATCGGCATGGTGCGCCATGCCGATGATGGCCCGGTGCCCGATACCGAGAGGACTCTGGTCGGCGATCTTGGAGATATCGAGACCCTCAAAAAGTTGATTGCCGAAGCACAGGCTGACCGGGTTATCCATCTCGCTGCCATATCCTTTGTCGCGCACGGGAATATCAACAGCATCTATGAGACAAATCTCATGGGAACGCTGAACCTGTTGCAGGCGCTCTCGGATGCCAATTCGCCGTGCGAGCGGATATTGCTGGCGAGCAGCGCCAATGTCTATGGCGATCAGGGCGGTCAGCTCAGCGAGACAACCGTTCCCTTGCCAACCAACCATTACGGCATCAGCAAGCTTGCAATGGAACATGCTGCGCGCATCATGTCTGATCGCTTGCCGATTATTGTGACCCGTCCCTTCAATTATACGGGGGTTGGTCAGGATGCAAAGTTCATCATTCCCAAGATCATTGATCACGCCAGACGCGGCGTCACGCAGATCGAGTTGGGCAATATTGATGTCGCGCGCGATTTTTCAGACGTTCGCACCATTGCGCGCTGTTATGCCGAATTGATCGATTGTCCTTCCGCAGTTGGCCAAGTGTTCAATGTGTGCAGCGGCCAGAGCATGCCGTTGCGTGCGGTTATTGGGATCATCGAGGACCTTGCCGGAATGCGGTTTGACATCAGCGTGAACCCCGCTTTTCTGCGCGATGGTGAAATCATGAATCTCTATGGCTGTCGCGATCGGCTGGATGGCGTTATTGGCCCTGTCGCCTCCCCTACGCTGCGTGAAACGCTTGAGTGGATGCTGAAAGCCTGATGGTATGAGAGTATCCCTCTCGGTTGACGCACTATGTCCTAATCTCAGTGGCATAGGCCGCTATTGCTGGGAACTCGCGCGCGGGCTCGCTGAAGACCGGCGTGTAACCAGCGTGCGGTATTTTGTCGGCAAGCGATGGATTGCCGATCCGGCGCGGCTACTGACGGCTGACCCCGCGCCTGAGCGCAAACCGCGCGTGTTCGACAAGGTTGAGCAATGGTGGATAGAGCGTCGTGCGCCTCAACATATTGTTCATGCCCCCAATTACTTTCTCCCCAACTGGGCCGAGGGCGGCGTCTCGACAGTCCATGATCTGTCGGTGTTCAAATTCCCCGAAACCCACCCTGCCGAGCGGATCAAGGCCTTCGAGGCAGGTTTTTCCGATACAATCGCGCGCGCTGGACTGATCCTGACCGATTGCGAATGGGTGCGGCGTGAGGTGATCGAATTTGCCGGGCTTGCCCCGGATCGGGTCAGGGCGGTGCCGCTAGGCATCGGGCATGAATTTCATCCGCGAAGCAGCCATGAACTGGCGGGCTTTCTTGATCGTCATGGGCTGGTTGCCGGGAGCTATGGCCTGTGCGTTTCAACTCTCGAACCTCGCAAACGCATCACACATCTCATTTCAGCGTGGCGCGCGCTGCCGGCAGGGCTGCGCACGAGATTCCCTCTGGTGCTGGTCGGCGGCGCTGGCTGGCGCAACGAAGCCTTGCTTGAAGATATCACACGCGCACAGACCGAAGGCTGGCTACGCTATCTCGGTTATGTCAATGAGGCTGATCTTCCACTGTGTTACGCTGGCGCGCGTGTCTTCGCCTATCCCTCGCAATATGAAGGGTTCGGTTTTCCGCCGCTGGAGGCGATGGCCAGTGGGGTGCCGACCTTGGTTGCTGCGGGAACCTGTCTTGAGGAGACAGCCGGTCCGGCAGCAGTGCTGATCGATCCAGACGACACGACAGCGTTCAGCGAGCACCTCCGGCAGATTTTGACCGATGACCAGCACCACGCATTGCTTGCCTCACGCGGCGTTCAGCATGCCTCCCGGCATACTTGGAAACAGTGTATCGACAACACGGTTGATGCTTATCACACTATGCTGCAAGGATAGATTGGCAGTGATGAATAATAGGAACACCCAACGCATTAGGATCAAGTGGCCAACCGCGGTGCTGCTTGCCTGCCTGATCGGCCTGTCTGGTTGCGCATTTCCAAAGTCTGGTCCCACCACGACCCGAGTCTTGAAGGCAGGTCAGTCGGTCACGCCCGGACTTGAGAGCATTCAGGTGATTGATCTGACTGACGCCGCTGTTCAGCGCACCGCCAGTCTCCAGCGCTACCGCAGCCTATTTGATATGCTTGGCGATGCTGCACCCTTGGGCACTGTAGTTGAGCGGGGGGACACGCTGGAAGTGTCCATCTGGGAGGCGCCGCCGGCAGTCCTTTATGGCGCTGGCTTGGGCGCTGGTGCGGGTGCCGGCGTGGCGAGCCGAGCGCCGGCGATCCCAGAGCAGGAAGTGGATTCGAACGGCCAGATCACAGTGCCTTTTGTCGGCAAGGTCAATGCAGCCGGACGCTCCCCGGCGCAAATTTCCGCCGAGATCGAGGCGCGGTTGATCGGTAAAGCCCACCAGCCGCAAGTCGTGGTTCGACGGACCCTCAATTCGACCGCCAATGTCACAGTGGTCGGCGATGTTGAGCTATCCCGGCGGATGCCGCTCACCGCCAAGGGCGAGCGCCTGCTGGATGCGCTTGCGAGCGCGGGTGGCACCAAGGAGCCGATCGGCAAGGTGACAGTGCAAGTGACGCGCGGTGCAAAGGTCGTGTCGGTGCCGCTGGAGACGGTGATCCGGGATCCGCGCCAAAACATCCGGCTTGCGCCTGATGACGTGATCACCTTGCTGTTTCAGCCATACAGCTTCACGGCGCTCGGCGCGGTGGGTAAGAGTTCCGAAGTCCCCTTCGAAGGCACTGGACTTACTCTGGCACAGGCTCTCGGGCGGATCGGCGGCCTGGACGATCAGCGCTCCGATCCCAAGGGCGTGTTCATCTTCCGGATGGAATATGCTGATACCGTCGAGGAAACCGGAACGCGCGCGACCCCGCGAACCGACGTCGCGATGGTCCCTGTGATCTACCGGGTGGACCTCAGAGATCCTGCGGCCCTGTTCCTTGCACAGCGTTTTGAGATCCGTAATCGCGACGTGCTTTATGTCTCGAACTCGCCAGTCTCAGACTTCCAGCGGTTCCTTGGTTTGTTGTCGCAGGCGGCGTTCTCCGTTACTGGGCTCGGGCCCGTGGTAAACTAGGTCACAGACCCATAAACGGGATTCCCAAGCGGTATGAGTTCTGATTCAGTGTTTCCGTGAAGGGAGACGCTGATGGCGCTGTTTGATCTTACGGATTTTGAGTGGTCGGTAATCCAGCCCTTGCTGCCGACGAAGGTGCGCGGGGTGAAGCGGGTCGATGACCGGCGGGTGTTGAACGGGATTTTCTGGCGTTTGCGGACCGGCGCGCCATGGGCGGACATTCCGTCGCGCTATGCTATGGTCCGCACACGACGTGCGTGAACCGCTTCAACCGCTGGCGCAAGGCGGGCGTGTGGAAGCGGATATTGGACGCGGTTTCCGAGGCTAACGCAGGCTACATCCAGATGATCGACAGCTCGTCGATCCGTGTCCACCAGCATGCTGCCAACGCCCAAAAAAAGATGGCCGATCCCGTTGCATGGGTCGCTCGCGCTGCGGCCTGACCACCAAGGTCCATGCCATGGTCGATGCCAATGGCCTGCCGATCAGTCTCGTGCTGAGCGAGGGGCAAGCCTATGATAGGGCTTTTCATCTATCCCTCGCGGTACGACGGCTTCGGACTGCCTGTCGTGGAAGCGATGGCGCATGGTATCCCGTGCATCATCGGCAATGCGACCTGCCTGATAAAGGTCGCGCAGGGCGCTGCGGTGGTCGTCGATCCGGACGACGTTGACAGCTTCAGCGAAGCGATCGCAACAGCGCTCGGCAACCAGACCTGGCGCGAGCAAGCAGCCGAAGCGGGGCGAACCACCGCGAGCAGCTATTGCTGGGATCGCAGTGTTGCCGAGACAGCGGAAATCTATCGCTCGTTCTCAGACTGAACAGCGCGACAAAACATCCTAGAACCGCGCCTCGACGATCCCCAGCCCCGCTCGCCCGAGCGCCTGTGCTACCGTAGGCGCTTCGGCTTCGGTGTAGCAGCGCAATTCGGGCGCATTGCCTGATCCTCTCAAATGGACGATGTGACCATTGGCGAAAGTCATGCGCACGCCGTCGGTGAGGTCGACACTGACGAGGCTTGCGCCCACAACCCGCCCGAATGCCTCATCAAGCCGCGCATGACGGCCTTCTTCGGCCATAAGCCAGCCCATCAGAGCATCGCGGCGGTCGGGCGAGAAATCCTGAATGCGATCACTATACGTAAAGCGGCGCGGCAAGGCATCCACCAGCTTGCTCACCGTTCCCCCCTTTGCCGCTGCGAGCACCGCGACAATCGGCAGCACCGCATCGCGGGTGGGCAAAGCGGTCAGTCGCGCTCCATTGCGCTCCACATCGCTGCCGAGCAGGAAGCCGCCGTTTGCTTCATAACCGCAGACCAGCCCATCGCCCCGTGCGAGCGCGGCCTGCATCGCCTTGATCACGAAGGGCGAGCCGATCCGCGTGCGTTCGACCTGCGAAAACAGCCCGCTCAACTCTGCGACACTGTTGCTCGAAACAGGCGTGATGACAGTGTGCATCCCGAGCGCAGCCGCGCACAGCATCGCCAGCACATCTCCGCGCAGCCACTCGCCATGCTCATCGGCAAGCAAGGGGCGATCGCTGTCGCCATCGGTCGAGACAATCGCATCGAGGCCGTGCTCGCCCGCCCATTGCCGGGCGAGCGCGATATCTTCGGGCCGGACCGCTTCGGTATCGACGGGAATGAACCGGTCAGACCGGCCGAGCAGCACCACATCAGCGCCCAACTCTGCCAGCACGTCAACCAATATGTCGCGCCCGACTGCGGAATGCTGATAGACTCCGATGCGGCAACCCGCGAGCGCCTCGCGGCCGAATACCCCAACATAGCGCGCGACATAGGCAGGCACGATGTTGCGCGCTTCGCGCAGATCGGCCAGATCGGCGAGCATCCCGGCATCATCCCATGCCGCTTCGTCGACGCGTTGGGCAAGAATGCCCGGCTCATCATCCTTGAGGATCTCGCCATCAGGGCGATAGAACTTGATCCCGTTGCGATCATCGGGGATGTGGCTGCCGGTGACCATGATGGCAGGCACCCCGGCACCCATCGCATGGAAGGCCAGCGCTGGCGTCGGCACAAAACCGCAGAATTCAGCCCTGCCCCCAAGCGCATGCACGGCTGCGCTACAGGCCGCGAGAATCCGCGGCGTCGATGGCCGCAGATCGCCCGCCAGCGCCACTACGCCGCCGCACTGCCAGCTGTTCTGCGCCATCAGGTGGCGCAGAAAGCCCATGGTGTAGCCATAGCAGACCCGATCCGTCATCGCGCTTACCAGCCCGCGCGCACCGCTGGTGCCAAAAGCAACGCCGCTTTGCTTCATCAACGCGTCGACGGAAATCTGTTGAGCCATGTCTGTCACTTCTGGTTTCGAATATGCGCGGAAAATCGGGATCCTGGGCGCTGCTTTGGCCTATTCGAGCAGTTGGCCAAGTCCGGCGCGCAGGCGTCCCTGAAGCTGCCGCGCCTTTACGACTGTCGTTTGCGCAAGGCCGAGGCGCGGCCCCTTGCTGCCCGACAGCCGCTCCACCAGCACCTCGGCCGGGCACGGCAGGCCAGTTTCGGGATCAAGATAGCGCGGGTAGAGCAGCAAAGCGGCGGCCACCAGTTCATCGATCGTGCGGCGCGCGGTGCGCCGTGAGGGCACCTCGCCCAGATCGGTGGTCAGGCCCCAGCCTGCATAGAACGGCACGCCGTGCACAGTCACATGCTTGCCCCGCAGCAGCGCTTCAAAACCGGCCAACGAGCTGTTGACATGCAATTCGTCAACCATCGCGATCAGCCCTGCCATCCCGGCATCGGTTTCCACTGCATCCGCCAGCCCCTGCATTTCATGCGCGGCAATCACGCCGCGGCGATGGCCGGCCAGCACATCGGGATGCGGCTTGTAAATCACAAAGGCATCAGGCCCCACAGCCGCGCGGGCACGGCGAAGCAATTCAAGGTTCGATCGCAGCGCACCGCCGCTGGTGACCGCGCGATCATCCTCGACCTGCCCCGGCACCAGCACATGGCGCCGTGTCCCGCCCGGACGCGGCAGCGCGCCCGACCGGCTTTGCTCGTATTTCGAAAGGCCCGCCGCCACAATTGCCGTGCGCAGCGCTGCTGCACGCTCCAGCAGGCCGGGCGGGAAAGTGCCATGCTGGAGCAAGTCTTCCAGATCGCTCGGACGTGTCGGATCGAAATGGACGCCGCTGTGATCCACGATGATCGAAAGCGGTGGCACACAATCCGCCCCCAGCCCGGATGAACGGATGAAGCCATCCTCAACCTCAAGAACCGGGCGACTTGCCAGCCTTGCATTATCCGAAGGCGCAACCCGCGAGCGCCAGACGGCCACATCGCCGTTTGCGGTGTTGCGCCCAAGGCTGCGCCGGAACGGCGCTGCGATGCCGTTCCACAGCAAGGGTGCGACCGTGGGCCGCTTCCAATGGGCAAAGCCAAGCGCTGCTACCAGCGTGCGGTTGCAATCAACAAGGCGGCGCCAGAAGCCGCACAGCTCGATCGCCTGAAGCGGGCTGATCGTCTCCCCGCTGAAAGGATCGCGCCACTGCCAATCCGTAAGATGCAGGCGCACCAGCGCCGCGGGATCACAGGCAGCCCCGCCCGCCCCGCCCCCGAAAGTCAGCGGCTTGTTCGCCGCGAGCGCGAGCAGGCAGCGCGGATCTTCAGCAGGCAGATGCACGCTCTCGGCAGCATCCAGCAGCGCCCATGGATCGGCATCGGCGGGCATGCTTGCTGCATCGAGCCGGGCTGGCCCGGCTATCTGTCGCCCCCAATAACACCCGCCCACCCGGTGCTCGGCAAGCGCGGCGAGGAGCCTGTCAGGATCGCTCACCGCGTTCGTGCCAGGATCGGCGCGAACACCGAATACCGGCGCGCGGGCACCCGGAAAGGGCGGGATGGCAAGCACCGGGGCCATTAGCCCAGCGCGGCAAGAGCGGCCAGTTGCCGGAGCAAGCCGGGCAGCGCGTCAAGCGGAACCATGTTCGGGCCATCCGACAAGGCGCTGTCGGGATCGGGATGGGTTTCCATGAACAGCCCGTCCACCCCCACGGCAACCGCTGCCCGCGCCAGCGGCGCCACGAACTGGCGCTGGCCGAGCGAGCGATCCCCGCCGCCGCCGGGCAATTGCACACTATGGGTGGCATCGAATACCACAGGACAGCCCATCTCGCGCATGATCACGAGCGCGCGCATATCGACCACCAGATTATTGTAGCCGAAACTCGATCCGCGCTCGCACAGCATGATTTGCGGATCATTCACACCGGCATCGGCGGCAGCTGTCCGCGCCTTGCCCAGCACCGCGTTCATATCCTGCGGCGCCATGAATTGGGCCTTCTTGATGTTCACAGGCTTGCCGCTGGATGCCGCTGCCATGATGAGATCGGTCTGGCGGGCTAGAAATGCCGGGGTCTGGAGCATATCGACCACCCCGGCGACAGCGGCGACCTGATCGGGCAGGTGCACATCGGTCAGCACCGGCAGGCCGGTGGCGCTGCGCACCTTTTCCAGCACCCGCAGGCCCTGTTCCATCCCATGGCCGCGAAAACTGCCGATCGATGTGCGGTTGGCCTTATCGAAGCTCGCCTTGAAGATGACGGGCATGGCCAGATCGGCCCCAATCTGCGCAAGCCTTTCGGCAATCGTGAGGCACAAGGCCTCGCTTTCGATGACACAGGGCCCCGCAATCAGGAACGGGGGGGCGCCCGCAGCGCGTTTGAAATTGGGCAACATTATACACCTTCCGATTGGACACGGCGGGCCAGTTCGGCCTCGATCAAGGCGACATCGGTCGGGTTGTTCAACTCAATGACATTCCACGAAGGCGCCTCGCACAGCACGGTGCCGACCGCAAGGCCTGCATCGAGAAAACGAAGCTGTTCAAGACCTTCCTGCAACTCGAGAGGAGCAGGCGTGCGCGCGGCATAGGCTTCAAGCGCAGCAGGGCGATAGGCATAGACCCCGATATGCAGCAAGACCGGCTGGATCGGCGTGGTGCCGGGGGCGGCGTGGGGAATAATCGACTTGGAGAAATACAAGGCCCGCCCGTCACTGGTGCAAGCCGCAGTCGTGCCGCCAACCCGGCCGGCGGCGGCATCGGCCTGCAAATGTTCAAGCACTGCCGGACTGGCCGCCACAACCGGAGTTGCCATCGCCAGATCGCTGTCCGCCACCAGACGCTCGACCACCCGGCGCACCATCGCTGGCGGGGTCAGCAAGGCATCGCCCTGCACATTGACCACCACATCGGGCCGCACCGCCAGCGCGCCAAGCGCTGCCGCGCAGCGTTCGGTGCCGTTCAGGCAGCTTGCCGGGGTCATCACCGCAGCCATGCCCTGCGCTTGGCACGCCTCGGCGATCGACACATCATCGGTCGCGACCACCACCTCAACCGCATCGCCCAGCAATTGGGCGGCGGCCTTGGCGGCCTGCCAGGTGTAGGAAATCGCGATGCGGGCGATGCCATCCGGGCCGGTGATGGGCGCAAGCGGCTTGGCCGGAAACCGGCTTGAGGCCAGCCGCGCCGGGATGATAATCGCGATGCGCTCCATCACGCCGGAGCGATATGCAGCGGCGGCGCGGTTGCGATATCGTAGATCTGGACGGCGCCAATCGGAACATTCGGCCGGTTCTCGTTGACAACGAACAGCACCGTGATCCGGTGCGTGTTCATTTCCTCGAGCGCCTCCTGGACCAACGCCTTGGGACTGATGGTGCGCGGCGAAGGGGTCATCAGCTCGCGCGCGGTGGCCTGCATCAGGTCCGGCCCATGACGCCGCAGATCGCCGTCGGTAATCACACCGATCAAAGCCCCGGCCTCGTCCACCACACCGGCAGCACCCAGCCGCTTTTCGGTCATGGTCAGGAGCACTTCGGGCATCGGCGTCGTCAGGGATACCAGCGGCAAGCGATGGGCCCCGTGCATCACATCCTCGACGCAGCGCAGGCTCTGCCCGATTTCCCCGCCCGGATGCAGCGCCCGGATGTCCTGTCCGGAAAGCCCGCGGGCGCGCATCGTCGTCACCGCAAGCGCATCGCCCAAAGCCAGCATCATGGTGGAAGAGGTGGTGGGCGCAAGGCTCGAACTGCAAGCCTCATCGACCTGGGGAAGCAGCAGCGTGATATCCGCCGTGCGGGCCAGCAGCGAGCGCGGGCTGCGCGAAACGCCGATCAGCGCGCACCCGATGCTTTTGGCATAGATGCACAGCGGCTGGATTTCCACTGTCGAGCCGCTGTTCGAAAGCACGATCAGCACATCCCCCGGGATCACCATCCCGACATCGCCATGCGCCGCCTCGGCGGCATGAACAAACAGCGCAGGCGTGCCGGTGGCGGCAAAGGCTGCCGCGATCTTGCGCGCGATATGGCCTGATTTGCCGATGCCGGACACGATCACGCGCTGCCCGCACGCCAGAATCAGATCGACCGCGCGGGCAAAGCTCTCATCGATGCTGTCATGCAGCATCTGGAGAGCCTGCGCTTCCAGCGCGATCACATTGCGGCCGCTGGCGATATGATCCGCCCCTGGCCCGCTTGCGGTCCGCAGGCCTACTGCCGTTCCGTTGGTTGAAGAATAGCCCCTCATGACACCCCCCTAGCTTGCCACGCGCCGCAGCGATAGTAAGCCGACCTCATGTACCATGAGGGCGTGATGCAATACCGCCAAATTATTTTCGATCTTGACGGGACCCTTGTCGACAGCGCGCGGCTCACCGGCCAGATTATCGACGCGATGCTGGCCGACCGGGGCGTGCGCGCGCAGGCTGACCCGGCGCTTATCCGCGCGATGGACGCCATCGGCGGCGAGGCGATGATTGCGGCGGTCATGGGCGAGCACACCCACGATCCGGCGGCCGATCTGGCCGAATTCCGCGAGCGCCACAAGGTTGCCGCGACGCCCGCCGACCTGCCGTTTCCCGGCGTTGCCAAAGGGCTCGCCGAGCTTGCGGCAAGCGGCATCGCCATGGCGATCTGCTCCAACAAACCGCAGCACTTGTGCGAGAAAATCCTCGGCGATCTCGATCTTGCTCGGCATTTCGCAGCCATCATTGGCAGCACCGCCAACCGGCCGCGCAAACCTGCTGCCGACGCTGCGCTGCTCGCGCTCGATCATCTTGCCGGAGATACGTCCAGCACACTTTACTGCGGCGATTCGCTCGTCGATCTTGAAACCGCCCGCGCCGCAGGTTTGCCCATGGCGCTCGTCGACTGGGGTTATGGGGTCGAGCACGCCCTTGCTGCAAGCCCCGGAACGCCCGTGATCCGCCGCTTCGCGCAGCTGGTCAAGGTCGCAAAGGATGGCCATGCTTAAACACGCTCACGCTTGCTCACGATCCGGGTCGAGAACAGCCTATCCCAGATCATGCCGGTAATCGCGTAATTGCCGCCATGCCGCTCGAAATGGTGGCGCATGTGGTGGGTCTTCAGAAGGCGGCCGACAGGGCCGTTCATCCCGAACTGGTGGCACGCATAGTGAACCAGATCATACACCACATAGCCTATCATGAAGCCCAGAAAGAACCAGCTTCCGGCAGGCCCCATCACCGCCACGCAGCCGAGCCAGATCAAGGCACCCAGCGAGACGCTCACCACCGGGGGCATCAAATTGCGAAGCGGATCATTGGGATCGGCGTGATGGTTCCCATGGATGATGAAGATGACCTGCTGCAAGCGCGGCGATTTGGGTTCAAGATGGAAGACGAAGCGATGCAGGGCATATTCCGCCATTGTCCAGGTAGCCCAACCCGCCGCAATCCACAACGGTGTCCACGCAGTCGGCGCCTGCACCAGAGCGGTCGCCGCGATGCCCACAAGCAGCACAGCCCAAAGCACGAGGAATGCCTTGAGCGAGAAAAAGGTGAAAAACTCAAAGAATGAGTTCTCAAACAGCCTTGGACGAGAACGGGACGACGACGGACTTGAGCGCATTGAAGCCTCCAATCGCAGGAATTCTTGCCTGTCAAGGCTTTTGCGACGATGATACAGAACCTTGCGACGATGGACCCGGCACGGCTTTGGCGGATAAATGGTAACAGAATGCTGCATTGCAGCATAGAACTTTGATTTGTCAGATTTGTTGCGTGAAGCAAAACAAAAAAGTGGATCTGCGACCTTTATGCAATGCCCGAGAGCTATTCCATCATGACCCTCCCGGCAAGCCAAGAAACTTCCGGTCTGCTACCTATTCTGGTGACAGGTGCCTCGGGCAACCTCGGCGGCGAACTGGCGCGGCAGCTTGCCCGGCCTGGCGTGCATCTTATCTTGTGGGGGCGCGATGCGGCGCGGCTTCAGTCAACCGGGCGCGACTGCCGGGCTAACGGCGCAGAGGTTTGCGTGCACATTGCCGACATCGCCGATCTTGAGCGCACCAGCGCTGACTTCGCGGCGCAAGATGATGCGCACCCGTTTCAACTGGTCATGCTGGTGGCAGGTCAAGGCGCAACCCGCGCGCCCGATGCCATTATCGAGGATCCGGCGCAGGTGGCGCGCCAATGCCACGTCAACTTCACCGCGACAGCCATGCTGGCCGCGCTCGCGGCCGAGCGGATGTGTGCGCGCGGTTCGGGCAGGATCGGCATTATCGGATCAGCGGCAGCAGCGCACTCGCTGCCGTCTGCGCCATCCTATGCGGGCAGCAAGGCCGGGCTGGCCCGCTTTGCCGACGCGTTGCGACTATCGGCGCGCCCTTGCGGCGTGACTGTCACGCTGGCCTCTCCCGGTTTCATTGCCGGGGGCGAGGCGCTGGTAGGCCGCCCTGCTCGCCCCTTTGAAATGCCGGTCGATCGCGTTGCGCGCGCGGTTATCGCCGCGGTTATGGCGGGCAAGGCGGAACAGATCGTGCCGCGCTGGTTCGGGCTGCTCAAATGGTTTGATCGCGCGCTGCCCGCTCCCTTGCGTGATCGGCTGCTGTCAGGCTTGCCTAACCCGTAACCCATCGCCCCGGATCACGTCGAGGATGCGGTGATGCAGCTGCGCTGGCGTGAGATCGACCTCGACCGGCTGATCGCGCACAAGGGCTCCGTCGGCATCATAGCTGACCAGGACATAGGGCGTGTGACGCTCCTTGCCCGGCTCGCTCATGGCGGGAATGCTGGGCCGGTGATCGCCAAAGAAGCACAGGGTAACCGGCCGATCGAGTTCGCGGGCAAAGGTAACGAGGCGCGCGAGCATCGCATCGCTGTTGCGCACCAGCCGCAGATAGGGCGCATCGCCTGCGTTTGCGGGGCCATCTTTTGAGGCGGGCCAGGGCCCGTGATTCTCGATGGTCACTGCATAGATCAAGGTGGCCCCAAGAGATGTGCGCGCCAGATCGATGATGGCATCCGCCACTGCCGCATCGCTGACATAGCGCCCTTCGCCGGGCGGCGGCGGGGCAAAGTGCCCCTCGCCCACGAGCGCGCCAAAGCCGGCCTCGACCATCAGGCGATCCCGCCCATAGAAGCGCAAGTCGTGGGGATGCACGAAATAGGATGCCCAGGTCTTGTCACACAGCCGCTTGGCAAGACAGAAGCTCGCCTCGCGATGCGCGGTGAGAAAGGGATCGAACCTGCGCAGGCCGAGCTGCTCCTCGCTGCGTCCGAACAGCACCCCATATTCGGTGCGCATGGTGTAAGCGCCAAACCCCGGCACCAGCAATCGGCCGTGCTGCAAAGCAGCCGAGCGCGCCTCGGCCAAGCCCGGCATCGCGCAGGCACCATCGCCCAGCAAGTCGGCCGGGTCGGTAAAGCTTTCGCATTGAACGATAATGACAACCGGGCTTCCCGCTGCGGTGATGGGCGGCGCGGTGCAGGGCTCCGGGTCGCTCTGGCGGCGCCAGCCGGTCCAGTGAACGAGCAAAGTGGCAACCAGACCATGCGCGCGAACATCGCGGTTCACATCCGGGCTTGCCCTGATCGCGCGCCATCCCGCAGCACGCAGCAACCATGCCAGGATGGCCGCACCCATGGCCGCAATCGCCAGCCCCGCAAGGCGCGGCACCAGATCGAGCGTGGACAATCGCACCAGGATCGCCAGCAGTCCCGCGGCCCCGCCAAGGATCACTGCAATCTGCCAGCCGCGCAGCGCCGAGACATAGAAATGGGGATGCTGAAACACCGCGCCCACCAGCGCAAAGTCGCTGAACACCAAAGGCTCGCCCAGCACCTTGTTCTTGATGTTGGACACCAGCGCCGCCAGCGCCACAAGGCCAGCGACAAGCGCCGCCGAGGTCAGCAGCGCGCCGGTCAGCGCCAGTGCCGCCCCGAACACGGTGATCGCCGCAGCCAGCAGCAGAGCAACACCAGTGGGGCTGCGCAACAGCCGATTCGGACCGGGCCGCGGCTGGCACAGCACATCCGACAGCACGACAAAAACGGCCAGCGCCGCTGCCAGCATCATGTCCGAGATGGGGAAAAACGGCTCGCTCACAAATCCCGACAGTCCACCATGATGCAGCCGCACCCATCCGCCTTAGCTGTCGTTCAGGCGCGGCACCAGCACGGCAATGCCCCCTCCAGACCGGCCGCCGCCTTATGATGTAAATGCGCGACAATGCAAAAAGATTGTGAGCGGCCGCATCGACAAGACCGCCGGTTACACGATAAGGGTGCCGCGGCGGCGTGATGGAGCAAATCCAGCGCCCAAAAACAGAAGCTCAACGGCCTTGTGAGTGCCCTTTATGAATGCGGAAAATCCACACCCGGCTGCTTTCGCGCAGGTGCCCGCCCATCCCCTGCCGAAACGCCGGGTGATGATGCTGCAAGGGATCATGGGCCCGTTTTTCCGCCGCCTTGCGATTGCCTTGCGTCAGGCAGGCCACACGGTTTTCAAGGTCAATTTCAACGGTGGTGATCGCGCTTACTGGCGCCTGTCGAACGGGATCGACTATCGCGGCACGCTGGCAGAATGGCCGCAAGACTTTGCCGCCCTGCTGCAAGAGCATGCAATCACCGACATCATGCTGTTCGGCGATTGCCGCGAACATCATGTGGCAGCGCTCGAAGCCTGCCGCCAGCAGGGCGTGACAGCCTATGTCTTCGAGGAAGGCTATATCCGGCCCGACTGGGTGACGATGGAAATCGGCGGGGTGAACGGTTACAGCACGCTCTCACGCGATCCGGCGTGGTATCGCACACTCGCCGGGCAATTGCCTGCGATACCCGAACATCGCAAGGTTTCCTCCTCGTTTCGCAGGCGCGCCACCGAAGGCTTTATCTATAATGCCGCCGATGTGTTGAGCCGCTGGCGCTATCCGGGGTGGCAAAATCATCGTCCCTGGCATCCGGTCGTCGAAGGCATGGGCTGGGCGCGCAAGCTCAATCGGCGCAAGCAGCGCAGGGATGAGGCGAGTGCGCTGATCGATCGGCTGCTGACCAGCCACGAACGCTATTTCCTGTTCCCGCTCCAGCTTGATTCGGATGCCCAGATCAGGCTCCATTCGCCCTTTGCCGGGATCGCCGATGCGCTGAGCGTGGTGCTGACATCCTTTGCCCGGCACGCACCGCAAGACGTGCGGCTCGTAGTCAAGGAACACCCGCTCGATAACGGCGTGCGCGACTGGGAGCTTTATGCCCGCGATATCGCGCAGCGTCTGGGCGTTGCCGAAAGGGTCGATTACCTTGCCTGGGGGGATATCGAGGCAATCAGCCAGCATTCGCAAGGTATGGTCACCATCAACAGCACCAGCGGCACGCTGGCGCTGGCGCAGGGGGTTCCGGTGGTGGTGCTGGGCACGGCGATCTACGATATGCCCGATCTCACCAATCAGGCCGGGCTCGATCAGTTTTGGACCAATCCGGTGCCGCCCGATGCGGCCACCTTTGCGGCATTTCGCCGCGTGCTGATCGATCGCTGCCTGATCCCCGGCGGGTTCTTTTCGGATGAAGCGCTCGATAAGGTGGTGAGGCATGCCGTGGCGCGCTTTGAAGGCCGCTTCCTGATGCCAGACTAGGCACGGCGACTGCGGCCATGCTGCTTGCGGCAGCAGGGCCATGGCGGGCACAGCCTCCCCCCTGCATGAATTGCTAGCGCAACAAGCGCGGCAGTCGCGCTACAAGCGGTGTGTGCGGCAAGGTGGGGCATGCCGGGCCAAAGTCACCGCGACGTGCGAACGCGCGCCGGTTGCACAGCCGCCGTCCCCGCCCTGCCCCACCACCCGCAATCCCGCCTGCACGTCCCAGCGAAGGCCACACGCCAGCATGACCCATCCCCGCTATCCTCATATTTTCACCCCGCTCACTATCGGCAAGCAGGTGATCAAGAACCGCATCATCATGGGCTCGATGCACACTGGCCTTGAGGACGGGCCCGAACCGGCCACGCGCTTGGCCGCCTTTTTCGTCGAGCGCGTGAAGGGCGGCGTCGGCATGATCATTACCGGCGGCATCTCCCCGCACCCCAGCGGCGGGAGAGGCGCAAAGCTGACCGGGCCGGAGGAAGTGGCGATGCACCGTAAGGTGACACACGCGGTCCACGCCGCTGACCCTGATGTGAAAATCTGCATGCAGATCCTTCATTCAGGCCCGCTTGCGAGTGTGCCCGAAGCGGTCGCGCCTTCCGCCGTCAAATCGCGGATCGGCCGTTATACGCCGACCGAACTCGATGAGGCGGGGATCGAGGAACAGATCGCCGCCTTCGCGCGCTGTGCAGCGCTGGCGCAAGAGGCAGGGTATGACGGGGTCGAGATCATCGGATCGGCCGGTTACCTGATTTCCACCTTCCTCGTGGAAAAAACCAACCTGCGCACCGACCGCTGGGGCGGATCGTGGGAAAACCGGATGCGCTTCCCGCTGGAAGTGGTGCGGCGCACGCGCGCGGCGGTAGGCCCCGATTTCATGCTTATCTTCCGCATCTCGGCGATGGACATGCTCGAAGGCGGGCTTGCATGGGACGAAGTGGCGAGCCTTGCGCGGGCGCTCGAAGCAGCCGGGGTCGATGTGATTTCCACCCATTTCTGCTGGCACGAAAGCTTTGTGCCGACCATCGCCACAATGGTGCCGCGCGCAGCCTTTGCGCAGGTGACCGGGCGGCTGCGCAAGGAAGTCTCGGTTCCGGTCATCACCAGCAACCGCATCAACATGCCCGAGGTCGCCGAGGCGGTGCTGGCGCGCGGCGATGCCGATCTGGTCTCGATGGCGCGGCCGATGCTGGCCGATGCCGAACTGGTGAAGAAGGCGCACGAAGCCCGCGAAGACGAGATCAACACCTGCATCGGCTGCAATCAGGCGTGCCTTGATCACACTTTCTCCGGCCGTGAGACTTCCTGCCTCGTCAATGCCCGCGCCTGCCGCGAGACCGAGTTGACAATTGCTCCGGCACAGGCGCGCAAACGGATCGCGGTGGTCGGGGCCGGCCCTGCTGGCCTTGCCTATGCCACGCTAGCGGCCGAGCGCGGCCACCACGTCACCCTGTTCGATGCCGCTGACGAAATCGGCGGCCAGTTCAACCTTGCCAAGCGGATCCCGGGCAAGGAAGAATTCACCGAGACCCTGCGCTATTTCGGGCGGATGATCGCCAAGCACGGGGTGGACCTGCGCCTTGGCACCCGCATTGCGGCCGACGAACTGCTGGCGGCTGGTTATGACGATATCATCCTTGCCACCGGGATCGAGCCGCGCATACCCGCAATTGCGGGCATCGATCACCCCAGCGTGGTGCGCTATATTGATGTCATCCGCGGCGAGGCCAGCGTCGGCCAGCGGGTTGCGATCATCGGCGCAGGCGGGATCGGGTTCGATGTCGCCGAACTCGTCACGCACGCAGGGCCTTCGGGCGCGCTCGATGTCGCCGTGTTTGCAAAGGAATGGGGCATCGACTTTGCCAATCACCCGCGCGGGGGCGTTACCGGCGTTGTTCCGCAGGTGCAATCGAGCGGCCGCGAGGTGTGGCTGCTCCAGCGCAAGACCAGCGCAGTCGGCAAGGGGCTGGGCCGCACGACCGGCTGGACCCACCGCCTCACCCTTCAGCGGCGCGGGGTCAAGATGGTTGCCGGGGTCGAATATGATCGCATCGACGATGCCGGGCTGCATCTGAAGATCGACGGCGAACCGCAGGTGCTCACGGTCGATACCATCATTGTGTGCGCAGGCCAGCTTCCCGCGCGCGGGCTGCATGATGAACTGATCGCGAAAGGCGCAAGCCCGGTGCTGATCGGCGGGGCCTTCGAAGCGGCCGAGCTTGATGCCAAGCAGGCGATCAAGCAGGCGACCGAACTTGCTCTTGTCGCCTGATACCGCAGCCGCCCGATGCGCTCGCTGTGCGTCCGGTGTGCGCCGCGAACCGATCCAGAGAAGGGCCCAGCCCCATCAGGCACTATGAAATGAGACAAGACCACAGGGGTTTGTTAACCATTTTATGAAAGGAATAAGGCCAGCTTTCACAAGGACATGACGATGCAACTCGCGCGCAAAGATCACCTGAGCTTCGAAGATCAGATCGCTCGTATCAATCGGTCGGGTGCAGCGCCGCAATGCGATGTCAGCATCGTGATGCCGTGCCTTAACGAAATCCAGAGCCTGCCGCATTGCATCGCCAACGCGCTGGATGCGCTGGCGCTGCTGCGCACCGAACTTGGCATGAGCGGCGAGATCGTGATCGCCGATAATGGTTCGACCGATGGCAGTCAGGCGCTCGCCACAGAACTGGGCGCAAGGGTCGTCCCTGTGCCGGTGCGCGGCTATGGCGCAGCACTGATCGGCGGCTGCCGCGCAGCGGCAGGCCGTTACATCGTGATGGGCGATTGCGATGGCAGTTACAATTTCGTCGAGGGCGTGGCGATGGTGGCCAAGCTCGATGAAGGCTACGAGGTGTGCATGGGCAACCGCTTTCGCGGCGGGATCGCACCGGGTGCCATGCCATGGAAAAACCGCCATATCGGCAATCCGGGGCTGACCGGCGTGCTCAACCTGTTTTTTCGCAGCGGCATCGGCGATGCGCATTGCGGGCTGCGCGCAATCCGCAAGGATGCTTTCGCGCGGCTTGGCCTGTCGGGAAGCGGGATGGAATTCGCCAGCGAAATGGTGATCAAGGCCGCTTTGCTCAAACTGCGCATGACCGAGGTGCCCGCAACGCTTTCGGTTGATCTGCGCGAGCGCGCCCCGCACCTGCGCCCGTGGCGCGATGGCTGGCGGCACCTGCGCTATTTGTTCATGCTGAGCCCGACCTGGGTGTTTGCCGTCCCCGGCTTGGCCGCGCTTGCCCTGTCGGTGATCATCTTCGGGGTGGCGCTGCTCAGTCTGCTGGGCGCATTGCCCGGTGAAACGGTGATCGGCACCAGTTCGAGCATTGTGGCGGGCTTTCTTGCCACCTGCGGGCACCTCGCGCTGATCATGGCCGTCGCGGCGCATCTGTTCGGGGTCAGCAGCGGGTTTCGCCTCGTGCGGCCGATGCTGCGCCGCTATGCTGATTGGCTGACGCTGGAGACGATGCTGATTTCGGGCCTTGCGTTAATTGCCGTGGGGCTGGCAGGGCTTGTCGCGGTGACGGTGTGGTGGGGTAAGGGCGGCTTTGTCGCGCTCGATACCCAATTGCCGCTGATCCTGTTTGCAACCGCTGGTGCGGTGGGCTTGCAGAATGTGCTCGGCGGATTTCTGCTGTCGGTCATCGCTGGCAATGAAAGCCAGTTTCTCCCCGACCGCGCGGTGCAGCCAAGCGAGTCCTGAAGGGTCTCAGCGCTTGACGGGGCGCGCGCCGATCGCCTCGGCAGCGGCGCGATCGGGATTGGGCAGGCTTGCCAGCGGCGCCGCCATAGCCGCGCCCTGTGCGGGATAGGCACGCAGCGTGTATTTCCCATCCTCACGCAAATCCACAAGCCAGAACCTGCGGCCGGCATAATATTGCCGCGCCGCCTCCGTCCAGTCGGGGCGCAGTTCGCGCAGCCACACCACTTTCTGCGCGTCAACCTCGGGCTTGTTCCAGACCGGGTCCGCCGAATCCGGCAAAGCGCCTGCCATGCGCATGAACACCACATGCCTGCCCGGCACGCGCGCCAGCCGGGCGGTGACCTCGTGGTGCGGGCTGGGATAGCTCATATCGAACCGGCTGAGCGGCGGGCCGACCCGCGGGAAGCCTGCATCAGCCAGCCTGAGCGCCGCATTCACGCTTTGCCCGATCGGAACCAGCAGCGCCCCCAGCACCACCGCCCCCGCAAGGCTCTTGCCAAGCGTTCCATTCCAGCGCGAAAGATTGCCAAGCCCGCTGGCGACAAGCACGAGCAGCGGCGCAGTATAGGCGGCGAAATAGATGTTCATGTAAAAGGTCGGCAGGGATGTCGCGATCATTCCGGCGGCAATCACCAGAACCGCCACCCGATCGCCGGGATGCGCCGCAGGATCGACCCAGCGCATCACCAATACAACCACCACAAGCAGCTTGATGGCGGAACCCGCATAGGGTCCGCAAATCGCCAGCAGCACAAAGCTCGTGCACAGTCCGTAGGTGAACAGGCGGCGCTGCGCCATGGTTTGCACCGCGCCGATCCAGCGCGGCGACCAGCAGGCAAAGGCAAGAAACAAAAACGGCCCGAACAGGTCGCGAAAGGTCACCGCGTGGCGGCTGAACAGATAGGCCGCCCCGCTGATCCCGCCAGCGCGCACCAGATTGGCCACCGCAAGGTTCCACTCGGCAAATTGCGCCGCGGCCTGATTGGTGAATTGCGGGATCGGCCCGACTGGCTCCCACAGAAAATTGGGAGTCATATCCTGCGATACCCGCCAGATCTGATAGGGCATCAGCAGCGCATTGCCGGTTGTCTGGAGATTGTACCACGCCTGGAGCGCCAGCACACCCGCCGTCCCAAGCATGATCGGCACACCCGTCACCACCACGGCTCGCCCGATCAGGGCGCGCCGATCGGGCTGAAGATAACGCCACGCCAGCCAGCCGAACACCGCTGCGGCATACACGCCGTTTTCGTAGGGGCGCGTTCCCGCCAGCAGC
>VFQU01000531.1_pt1 | contig 32630 bp, 24 predicted proteins | sample 3512311 | NCBI WGS metagenome assembly VFQU01 (sample SAMN10412377, study PRJNA504923) | tailings metagenome | isolation source: Relicate 3 Philex TSF3 active mining site | place: Philippines: Tuba, Benguet | collected 2017-08-29
CGGACAGAGCGTGAACACCACTTATTCCGCGGTGCGTCTTACTCACATCCCCACCGGCGTAGTGGTTTCCATGCAGGATGAGAAGTCGCAGATCAAGAACCGCGAAAAAGCGATGCGCGTTCTGCGGTCCCGTCTCTACGAACTCGAAATGGAAAAGCAGAATGCCGCCCTTTCCAATGAGCGCAAGTCGATGGTGGGCTCTGGTGACCGTTCTGAGAAGATTCGCACCTACAACTTCAAGGAAAATCGCGTCACCGATCACCGCATCGGCCTTACCATTCACCAGTTGGACCAGGTTATGGAAGGCAAGCTCGAGCCCATTCTCAGTGCTCTCACGGCCCACTACAATGCTGAGAAGCTGAAGAGTGTTGCCTGATCTCACCATTGGCCAGGCCCTCATGCAGGGCATCGAGTTGCTCACCGCGGCCAAGGTGGAACCGCCCCGCCTGACCGCCGAACTTCTCTTAATGCACGCGCTCCGCAAGGAGCGCGTTTTCCTTTTCAGCCACTCGGGCGACCCCCTGCCGGAATTGGCCTGGATCCACTATGGCCGCTACCTGCACGAGCGTATCGGCGGCAAGCCCGTGCAGTACATCATCGGCCGCCAGGAGTTCTTCACCCGCGATTTCCGTGTAGCGCCCGGAGTCTTGATTCCCAGGCCGGAAACCGAACACCTCATCGAATACGTGCTGGATTTGCCGCGCCCCATTGGACGCATTGTGGATGCGGGCGTAGGGTCTGGCGCCATTTGTGTGACGCTGGCGCTGGAGTTACGCCAGCGGGTGACAGGCATTGATCTAAGCCCTGTCGCGCTCCAGATCGCCCGGCAGAATGCCGCTGCTTATCAGGCCCCCGTGGATTTTCTCGAGGCCAACTGGTTGAGCGCCCTGCGCCCGAATAGCATCGATCTGCTGGTCTCCAACCCGCCTTACATCGCCATCACCGACAAGCCCGGCCTGCAGCGTGAAGTCCGCGATCACGAGCCCGAATTGGCTCTCTTTGCGGGAGACGACGGCTTGAGCGCCTACCGCATTCTCGAGCAGCAGGCTTGGGATGTGCTGCGCCCCGGCGGCCGGATTGTTTTCGAAATTGGCTCCATCCTGGCCCGCGAACTCTTTACCCGCTGGCGCCGCATCGAGATCAGAAACGACCTCGCTGGCCGCCCTTGCCTTCTTGCCGCGGAGCACCCATGAAAACCATCCTGCACGTCGACATGGATGCTTTCTTTGTCTCGGTGGAGGAACTCGTTGACCCCACCCTGAAAGGCAAGGCGGTTGTCGTCGGCGGGAAGGGAACTGACCGCGGTGTGGTTTCCGCTGCCAGCTATGAGGCGAGAAAATTCGGCGTCCACTCGGCCATGCCGCTTCGCACGGCCAGTCTGCTCTGCCCTCATGCCATTTTCATTGAGGGGCACATGCACCTTTACCAGCAGTACTCGGGCAAAGTAGAAGCCGTGCTGCGCGAGTTCTCCCCGCAAGTCTCAATGGCCTCGGTTGACGAAGCCTACCTCGATCTCACCGGTTGCGAGCGCCTCTGGGGGCCACCGCTCTCCGCCGGGCATCGCATTCACGAAGCCATTGCCACGGCCACTGGCCTCAATTGTTCCATCGGCATTGCGCGCAACCGTCTGGTGTCCAATATCGCTTCCGATCAGGCCAAACGCAATGGCATTTTTTGAGTCCTGCCGGGTACTGAAGCGAACTGGCTCGCCCCCATGCTGGTGAAGCGCATTCCTGGTGTGGGCAAGGTACTCGAAAAGGAACTGGCCGAAATCGGCATCAAGCGCATTGGCGATCTAGCCCGCCTTGACGAACACTTCCTGCAGAAGCGTTTCGGCCAGTGGGGTTTGGCACTGGCGGGCAAGGCCCGTGGCGAGGACGCCGGTGCTTGGTTTGATGATGCGATCGGCGTGGAAGAAGACCCGAAATCCATTTCTCACGAACACACCTTCGACACCGATACGGTCGACGCCCTACAGCTTCGCTCCACGCTGCTTCATCTCTGCGAACGGGTCATGAAACGCCTGCGCGCCCATGGCCTCCTGGCCCGCACGGTGCAATTGAAGTTACGTTTCACCGGCTTTGAAACCATTACTCGCAGCCGTACCTTGCGCGACGCCACCGATATCGATCGCGACGTCATCGACGCCGCGCTGGAATTGTGGCAAGCGAACTGGCCAGTCGATCGGTCCGTCCGCCTCATCGGTCTTCAGGTGGCCCAACTCAGCCGCACCACGCCGCAGCCCAATCTGCTCACTGGTAGCGAAGATGCCAAGTGGCGCCAGGCCCTCAAGGCGGCCGACAAGTTGAAAGACAAATTTGGTGAGAATACGCTCAACCTCGGCGGCGCACTGGCGGGCCGTTACCGCGACCGGGTTCACGAGGCAGCTCCCAAGGCCCCTCCGCGCATGCGCAATGAGAACGACTAGTTTCCAGCTATCGTGCGAATTGCCTCAATCTGCTGCCAGTCTGCCGGGAGTCCGAAGTTCAACCCCACGATGGTCGAGTCAATGTTCCGGACCAGACCTGTAAGCACTTTACCCGCCCCCACCTCCAGCGTATGCGTCACCCCTTCACGCGCCAGCAACTCGACTGTCTCCACCCAGCGCACCGGGTTGGGTACCTGCTCGAACAATCCCTGTCTGGCCTCTTCTCCCGTCGTAATCACCTTGGCCTGCCAGTTGTTGACCAGTGGGATGCTCAGGGGGCGGAAGATAGTCTCCTTCAGATCAGCTTCGAGCATGGTCTGTGCGGGTTTCATCAGCGGGCAGTGAAATGGTGCGCTGACTGGCAGGGGCACGCAACGCTTGGCCCCGGCCGCCTTGGCCAGTTCCATGGCGCGTTCCACCGCACCCCGATTGCCCGCAATCACGATCTGGTCAGGCGAGTTCAGGTTTGCCGCGGTGACAACCTCACTCTGCGCGGCCTGCTCCAGAATGTTTTCCAGCGTGCCCGCCGGCAGCTTCAGCAGGGCCGCCATCGCTCCTGCTCCCGCCGGAACTGCCGCCTGCATGTACTGCCCACGCTTGCGCACCAGGCGCAGCGCGTCCCCGAAATCCAGACTGCCCGCTGCTACCAGCGCCGAATACTCGCCCAGACTGTGACCGGCCACAAAGGCTGGCTCCGGCGCGCCCAACGACCGCAGCACCCGCAGCGCAGCCACGCTGGTCGCCACCAGCGCTGGCTGGGTATTCTCCGTCAGCTTTAATGTTTCCTCCGGCCCTTCAAAACACAAACGCGACAGGGAAAACCCCAGCGCCTCGTCTGCCTCAGCGAATGTTTCCTGCGCAACTGTATGAGCCGAAGCGAGATCCTGTCCCATGCCGGCAAATTGGGAGCCCTGTCCGGGGAAGAGATATGCGAATTTCATGAAAAGTAACTTTTGGAGTCGCTACAATCATCTTAATCTTTCGAAGGAGCTTTCCCTTTTGCGACTCAGCGAAATTTGTGTCCAGCGGCCCGTCTTTGCCCTCATGCTCATCATGTTCCTGGTGGTGATGGGCGTTTTCAGCTTCGTGGATCTGGGCGTGGACCTTTTCCCCAAGTCCGACGTGCCCACTGTGAATGTGCGCATTAACCTTCCCGGCGCCAGCCCGGAGGAAATGGTCAGCCAGGTGGTTCTCCCCATGGAAGAAGCCATCGCGTCCGTGGCCGGCATCGACGAACTGGTGGCCCGCGTCACCGAGGGCTCGGCTAATCTGCAAATCAATTTTGTTCTGGATCGTGATATCTCCGAAGCCGTCAACGATGTCCGCGAAAAGGTTTCTGCCGCCCAGCGCAAGCTTCCTCCGAATACCCTTCCACCTACCGTTGCCAAGAGCGATCTCGACGCCGATTCCATCATGCGCGTAGCTCTCAGCGGCACGCGTCCCGTGCGTGATCTCACTGAAATTGCGGACAAGACCGTGCGCCGCTCGCTTGAAACCGTGGATGGCGTGGGGATTGTCGACATCCAGGGCGGCCGTAATCGGCAGATCAATGTCTACCTCGACATCGACAAGATGAATGCCTACGACCTGAGCGCGCAGCAGGTGCAGAACGCGATCATGACCGAGAACGTGGAGGCCCCCGGCGGGCGTATCGTCAAGGGCGTTTCTGAACTGGGGGTTCGCACCCTGGGTCGCGTCGAATCCATCAGCGATTTCGACAAAGTCATCATCAAGAACGTTGGTGGTGCTCCGGTGCGCATTCGCGACGTAGGCCAAGTGGAAGACGGCATGAGCGAACGTCGCAGTTTCGCCTATTACAAAGGCACGCCGGCCGTCCTGATCGAAATACGGCGCCAAACTGGCATGAACACCGTCAAGGTGGTCGATGCCCTGAACGTCAAACTGGCCGACATCCAACGCCAATTGCCCCCCGGCGTCAAGCTGGACGTCATCTCTGAACAGGCCACCTACATTCGCGCTTCCGTGGCGGCCCTGGAGGAACATCTCGTTCTGGGCAGTCTGCTCGCCTCGCTCATCATCTGGGTCTTCATCCGCGACTGGCGCACGGTCTTCATCAGCTCCATCGCCATTCCCACTTCCATCATCACCACCTTCACCGCGCTGAAGATGCTTGACTTCACCTTGAACTCCATGACCCTGCTAGGCCTGACGCTGGCCGTAGGTATCGTCATTGACGATGCCATCATCGTCATCGAGAACATCTACCGCGTGCTCAGCGAGACCGATATGGAGCCCGAGGAAGCGACCCTCTTTGCCACCAAGGAAATCGCCCTCGCCGTTATCGCCACCACCCTCTCGCTGGTCATCGTCTTCATCCCCATCGCCTTCATCAGCGGTTACGCCAAACGCTACCTGAATCAGTTCGGCTGGACCATGGCGGTCTCCATCATGGTTTCGATGCTGGTTGCCTTTACCTTGACTCCTGCCCTCGCCGCCAGAATGCTCAAGCGGCCCAAGCGTGTGGAAGGTGAGAAGCCCGTTCATGGCCATCAGCGTGGCTGGATGGAAAAGCTCTACGAAGCCACCCTCGTTTGGAGCCTCAATCACCGCCCTGTCATCGTGGCGATTTCACTCGTCACTCTCGGCTCCACGTATTACCTCTACAACTACATTGGCAAGGACTGGATGCCACAGGAAGACCAGAACGAACTCGGCATCTTCATTGAAACCTCGGAGGGCACGTCGCTTGAAGGCACAGAAAAGGTTGCCTTGGCTTTGGCTCGCAAGCTCGAAAAAATCGATGGCGTCACCGCCGTAGTGCCCTCTACTGCTGGGTTCCTCCAGCGCGTCACCATGGCCTACATCTACGTCTTCCTGAAGCCTCAGGACCAGCGCGCCTCAATCTCTGAAATGGGGCAGAAAGTTCGCGACGCCGCCAAGGAATTCGCCTATGCCCGTCCCCGCGTAACCTTCCCCAATATTCTGGGAGGCCGCGACACCTTCGCCCCGATTCGCCTGCAACTGCTGGGTCCGGATATCAACAAGCTGGTTGGTTTCGCCAAGCAGTTGAATGCCGAACTCGCCAAAGAGCCCTCCATCGTAGACATCAAGGTGAACCTCAATCTGAACAATCCGGAACTTCAGGTAAACATCGACCGCAATCTTGCCTCCGACCTCGGCGTCCGCGTCAGCGATGTGGCGAATTCGGTTCGTTTGCTGATGTCCGGTGAAGACCAGATCTCCACCTTCAAGGAAGACTCCGAGCAGTATCCCGTCATGATGCGTCTCTTCCCGCATCAGCGCGATGACAAGAACGTGCTATCCCGATTGCTGGTGCCCAGCGCGCGCGGCCTCATCCGGCTCGATTCCATCGCCCAGCTGGAACAGGGCCTCGGCCCCAGCCGTATTGACCGCTTCAATCGGCAGTTCAGCGTGGGCGTTTATGGCAACGTGGCTTTGGGTTCCTCCCTGGGCGTTGCCGCCAAGGCCGCGAATGACGCGATTGACCGCGTCAGCCTGCCTCCCGGTTACCGCGTCGCCTTCGCCGGCCAGGTGAAGGTGCTCGAGGAGACTACCGCCAATATGTTGCTGGCCATCGGTCTCGCTTCGATCTTCATGTACATGGTGCTGGCGGCTCAGTTCGAGAGCCTCATTCACCCGCTCATCATTCTTTCCACCCTGCCCTTGTCCATCCCCTTCGCGCTGCTATCGCTGATGGCCACCGGCCGCACGCTCAACCTTTTCAGCGCCCTCGGCATCCTCCTGCTGCTCGGCATCGTCAAGAAGAACGGCATTCTGCAGATTGACTACATGAATCGCCTGCGCGACATGGGCAAGCCATTGCGCGAGGCCATTCTCGAAGCGAACTCCGTGCGCTTGCGGCCCATTCTGATGACCACCCTCTCCATCGTTGCGGGTCTGATCCCCACTGCCGTCGGCGTTGGCGCGGGCGCTGGTCAGCGCTCGGCCATCGCCATCACCATCATTGGCGGTCAGATGCTCTGCCTGCTGCTCACGCTGCTGGTTGTGCCCGTCGGTTATTCCTACGTGGAAGACGTCAAGGCCTGGCTGGCGCGGCGCTCGGGTGCTGCTAAAATTGAAGCTTGGCAAACCAACTAACCAAGAGCAAAAAACAGTTGGCAGAGGAAGCCCCGGCACGTCAGCCGAAGTGCCGGGTCTGCAACAGCCCGGTTGCTGCCAATTCGCGTGAGGGCCTCTGCTGGGTTTGCCGTCGCTTGAAAATCTCCGCCTGGGCCGACGCCGACAATCAGGCGCCGATGCAAGAGTAATTGCTTTACCCGATTCTCGACACTCAGCAACTCCACGGCCTCGACCTCTCCGACCTCGTTTCCTCCCTGGTAGACGAGGGCATTACTCGAGTGCAGATTCGCCACAAGGGTCAGTTTGACCGCGAGTTCATCCACAAACTGGAAGAGTGCCGCCGCATCAAGCCAGACCTCATCCTGAATGACCGGGCCGACGTCGCAGCCCTCCTGGGCTTCGGCCTCCACGTCGGGCAAACTGACATGCCTCCCGCCGAAGCCCGCTCACTGATAGGCCCCCATGCCTGCCTTGGCTTTTCCACTCACTCGCAAGACCAGTTGGATGCTGCGCAATCTCTCCCTGTCGACTACCTCGCCATCGGGCCCGTCTTTGCCACCCAGTCCAAGGCGAATCCCGATCCCGTCGTCGGCTCTGGCCCCTTTCGCTCCGCCAAACCACTCGTGGCCATCGGTGGCATCACCCTGGCCTCCGCCCCCTTGCTGATGGCCAATGGAATCGCAAGCGTCGCCGTCATCAGCGCCCTCTGGCAGCCACCGTATACACTGAAGTCTTTCCGTGAAAACGTCAATCGATGGCTAACCCAACTCAACTCAAGCAAAGCCTAGGTCTGCTCGACGCCACCATGGTCGTCACCGGGGGCATGATCGGCTCCGGCATCTTCATCGTTTCGGCTGACATCGCCCGCCAGGTGAACAGCCCCGGCTTGCTGATGGTCACCTGGATCGTCACCGCCATTCTCACCCTCATCGCCGCTCTCAGCTACGGCGAACTGGCCGCCGCCATGCCCAAAGCCGGCGGCCAGTACGTCTACCTCCGCGAAGCCTTCGGCCCCCTCCCCGCCTTCCTCTATGGTTGGACTCTCTTCGTCGTCATCCAGACCGGCACCATTGCCGCTGTGGCCGTTGCCTTCGCCAAGTTCGCCGGCGTCTTTTTCCCCTGGATCGAAGGCCGCACCCTGCAACTGGTCGCCATCGCCGTCATCGTCTTCCTCAGTTGGGTCAACACCCGCGGGGTGCAGGCTGGCGCACTCGTCCAGAACGTCTTCACCATCGCCAAGATTGGCGCCCTCGCCGGGCTCATCCTCCTCGGGCTTCTCCTGGGGCGCAATGAGGCCGCCGTCGAAGCCAACTTCACCAGCTTCTGGGCCAATGCCGATTGGACCTGGGCTGTCATCAGCCTCACCGGCGTCGCCATGGTGGGCAGCCTCTTCAGTTCCGATGCCTGGAACAACATCACCTTCCTGGCGGGAGAAATGAAAAACGCGCGGCGCGATCTTCCTCTCTCGCTCGTGCTCGGCGTCGGCGGCGTCAGCCTGCTCTACCTGCTGGCCAACTTCGTCTACCTGAACGTGCTTCCCCTCGCCGCCATCCAGTCTGCTGCGCAGGACCGCGTCGGCACCGCCGTCGTACAGAGCTTTCTCGGCGTCAGCGCCGAAAAGTGGATGGCCGTCGCCATCATGATTTCCACCTTCGGCTGCGTCAATGGCATGATCCTCGCTGGTTCCCGCGTGTACTACACCATGGCCCAGGACCGCCTCTTCTTCCACCTCTGCAGCCGTCTCGACCCCAAGACCCAGACCCCCGTCACCAGCATCTGGGTGCAATGCCTCTGGGCCAGCGGCCTTACGTTAACAGGACGTTACGGCGACCTCCTCGACTATGTTATATTTGCGGTTCTGCTTTTCTACATGCTGACCATCGGGGGCATTTTTGTGCTGCGCCGCAAACGGCCAGACCTGGAGCGCCCCTACAAGGCATTCGGGTATCCCGTCCTGCCCCTGATTTACATCCTGGTGGCCGGCGTCATCGAGATCCTGCTGTTGCAGAACAAACCCAATTACACCTGGCCGGGCCTCATCATCGTGCTGCTGGGCATCCCGGTCTACTTTGTCTGGAAGAAAAAAGAGGTTGCCGCATGAGTTTGACGCGCAAAAAATCATTAACCACACTGCTGGCTCAGGCCGCGGGCGAACATAGCCTGAAGCGCACGCTGGACGCCAAGAATCTGATCGCCCTCGGCATTGGCGCCATCATTGGCGCCGGTCTGTTTGTCCGCACCGCTGCTGCTTCTGCCGAAGCCGCCGGGCCGGCCGTCACCTTCAGCTTCATCATCGCGGCCATTGGCTGCGCCTTTGCCGGCCTTTGCTACGCCGAGTTCGCCGCCATGATCCCCATCGCCGGTAGCGCTTACACCTACGCTTACTGCACCATGGGTGAGATGGTTGCCTGGACCATCGGCTGGGCCCTCATCCTCGAATACGCGCTTGGCGCCGCCACCGTATCCATCGCCTGGAGCGAATACCTCAACAAACTCCTGGGCGGCGTCATCCCCTATGAGTGGTGTCACTCACCAATGGAAACCTCGCCCGACGGCATCCAGGGCATCTTTAACGCACCCGCCCTCGTCATCCTCCTCCTGCTCTCACTCCTGCTCATCAAGGGCACTCAGGAATCGGCCACCGTCAACTCCATCATCGTCTTTGTCAAAGTCGCCATCGTCCTCATCTTCATCGCCGTCGGCTGGCAATTCGTCAACCCCGCCAACCACTCCCCCTACCTCATTCCCCCCGGCACCGCCGGTCACGAAGACTTCTTCACCTTCGGCTGGCCCGGCGTCTTGCGCGGCGCGGGTATCGTCTTCTTCGCCTTCATCGGCTTTGACGCCGTATCCACCGCGGCGCAGGAAGCCAAGCAACCCGAGAAAGACATGCCCATCGGCATCATGGGCTCACTCGCCGTCTGCACGGTTCTCTACATCCTGTTTGCCCACGTCCTCACTGGCGTCGCCAACTGGCAGGAATTCAAGGTCGCCGGCAAAGAAGCCAGCGTCGCCTACGCCATCTCCAAGTACATGCCCGGTTACGACTGGCTCGCTACGGGTGTCACCGTCGCCATTCTGGCCGGCTTTTCCAGCGTAATCCTGGTCATGTTGCTCGGCCAGAGCCGCGTATTCTTCTCCATGGCCAATGACGGATTGTTGCCCAAGGTCTTCAGCGACCTGCATCCCAAGTACCGCACCCCCTACAAGTCCAACCTCATCCTCTTTGTCTTCGTCGGACTCTTCGCGGGCTTCATCCCCGGCAGCCTGGCCGGCGACCTCACCTCCATCGGCACCCTCTTCGCCTTCATCGTAGTCAGCCTCGGCGTCATGGTGCTGCGCAAGGCTGACCCCAACATCAAACGGCCCTTCCGCACCCCGCTGGTGCCCATCGTGCCCATTCTGGCCGTCATCGTCTGCTCGGCCATGATTATCGGCCTCGACCACTTCACTCAGCTCACGGCTCTCGCCTGGATGCTGATCGGCTTCGTGGTTTACTTCCTCTACAGCCGCAACGCGTCCAAGCTCAACGCCTAGCCAATCTGCGTCAGAATCTGCACCCAGTTGGGCTGCTTCTTGCCTTCCAGCTTGACGCGGCCCGCTGCCAGGTGCGCGCTCTGGCTGTGGGCTTCCAGGTCTTCTTTCGATTCCCACTCTTCAATGAAGGTGAACTTCTTCGGGTCGGCATCATCGCGGAACAGGTCATAACGGATGCAGCCCTTCTCTGCTCGCGTCGGCGACAGATAGCTTTCCAGCACCTCCTGCACTTCCTGTTCAAACCCTGGCAGGGCTTCTATGTGGGCAACTACATGAACGATCGGTTTCATTGCTGTATCCTGATAGCTTCTCATGGACCCGCTCGTTGGGCGCACTCTCGACAATAAGTACCTCATCGAAAAACTGCTCGGCAAGGGTGGGATGGGCAGTGTCTACCAGGCCCTGCACACGGGCACTAAACGCACTGTAGCCGTCAAGGTGATTGCCCCCCAGTTCATGCGCAATCGCGAGTTACTCATTCGCTTCCAGCGCGAAGCCGAGGCCAGTGGCCGCCTGCGTCACCCCAATGTCGTCAATGTGACGGACTTTGGCGTGACCGTGATTGAGACCACACCAGTGGCTTATCTGGTCATGGAGTTCCTCGATGGCGAGACCTTGCAGGAATACCTCCAGCGCAACACTTCCATCCCCGCCTCCCTGGCCTTGGACGTACTAGAACAGATCGCTCTGGGCGTCACCGAGGCCCACTCCCGCGGCATTCTCCACCGCGACTTGAAGCCTCAGAACATCTGGCTACAGCCCGATGGCCGCGGCGGCTTCATCGTCAAGGTGCTCGATTTCGGCATCGCCAAACTGGCCGACCCTTCCTCCCTCTCCCTCGAACTGCCGGAACTGGAAGCGGCACCCAATGTGGAAACACCCAATAGCGCGGACGAGAATGCCACCGTCGTCCTCGCCCCCACCGAAATGGGTTTAACCAGCGCCTTTGCCGAGGCAAGCGGCTTCACCACCACTGTCGGCGCCACGCTGGGCACTCCCGCCTTCATGTCTCCCGAGCAGTGCAGCGGCAAGCTGGTGAGTGAAAAGTCTGACCTCTACTCACTCGCCATGCTCGCCTACCTGATGCTCGTCGGCGAACTCCCCTTCCAGGGCAACGCTCGTGAGTTGATTGAACAACAGATTGCTGCTACTCCCGATCCGCCCCACAAGCGCAACCCGAAGCTCGGTGAGATCGTCTCGCGCGTCATTCTCGAAAGCCTCGCCAAAGAGCCAGAACTGCGCGCCCCTTCCGTCACCAGCTTCGTCAGCCGCGTTCGCTCCGCCGTCGAGGGCGAAGTCAGCTTGCTGCGCGAAAGCCGGGCCCAGAGCGGATCCAATTCCGCCGTCTGGTTCGTCATCATTCTGGTGGCGGTGCTTCCTGCTGGCTTTGCCCTCAGTCTCTATCGCCAACTCGTCCGTTTCGCCCTGGATGGCGGCTATGTAGAGGAATGGGCCGCGTTCGTTTCCATTCTTCCTGTGCATATGCTCATCGCTTACCTCGCCATGATCTGGGCTGACATTGGCATGACGGCCTGGCTGGCGCGCGATCAGGAGGGAGAAACGTCCTTTCGAACCTGGCTCGAAGTGATCTGGGATGCCTTCCGCGCTTATCCCAAAGCACTGATGGCGGCTGTTTTCACTCTCCACCCCATCCGCCATGGCCTGGCTCACGTGCTTGTCTGGAGCGAAAAGCTTTCTCCGGCCCAAGCCCAGGTCCGCAGTGCTCACCTGCTGCAAGGCATGGAACACATCATCGCCGCTCTTCTGCTGCGACGCGTCGCGGTGGCCTGGCTGGTAGCCCTTTATCTGCCCATCGTCCTGATTGGCGTGCAGGCGCCTTTGCGCGTCGTCTACCGCGAAACCATCGGCGAAGGCGCCGGCACCTTGCTTAGCATGGCCTCCTTCAGCTTCATGCCGATTTACGGCTCCTTTGTGATGGCCTGGAACCTGCTCTACCAGCGAGCCAAACGCAGTCACGGCGAGTTGGACAATTCCCGCGTGCGTCGCTACCGCCCCGAAACCGGCCGTATCGGCCAATCCGTCCGGCTGGGTACGCAACTCTGGTCCCTGATCCCGCTCCTGCTCTCCGCCGTCCTCGTTGGCTTGCCGGCCATTGGTTGGAATGAGCGCCTCGACGATAGCCTCCCTTCCGCCGTCCGGGATGGCCGCTACAAGGATGCTCAGGCTTTTCTCGACAAAGGTAGCGACCCCAACGAGGGCCGCGGTCCCGGCGGCGATACGCTCATCGTCGCTGCGCAGAATGGCGATCTGCCCATGGCCCGCCTCCTGGTGGCCCGTGGCGTACGCGTGAATCGCCCTCCTCGCACCACTGGTCCCCTCCACTACGCGGTGCTGCGCCGCCGTCCGGAAATGGTGCGGTTGCTCGTCGAACTCGGCGCGGATATCGAGGCGAGTGATGACCGCGATCGCACCCCCATCATGCTCGCCGCCCAGAACGGCCAACTCGATGTGGTCCGCCTGCTCCGTGAAAAAGGAGCCCAGCCCCGCACCGCCGCTCAACTCGCCCGCCAGCAGGGCCATGAGGAAATTGCCCGCTTTTTGGAACAACAATGAAGCTCATCGAATACCAGGACGCCTCCCCGGAAGTCCGCGCCGTCTATGACGACATCATGGCCAAACGCCAGGTCCCCTTTGTCAACAACTTCTGGAAAGCTCTCGCCAACGACCCCGCCGCCCTCAAACGCACATGGGAAAGCCTCCAGCAGATCATGGCCCCCGGCGCGCTTGACCCCCTCACCAAGGAACTCATTTACATCGCCGTCAGCGCCTCCAACGGCTGCGAGTACTGCACCCGCAGCCACACCGCCGCTGCCCGCTCCAAGGGCATGACGGATGCCATGTTCACCGAACTTCTCGCCGTCGTCGGCATGGCCAACGAAACCAATCGCCTCGTCGCGGGGTACTGTGTCCCCGTCGATCCGCACTTACGCGACTAGTACTGTTTTTTACCGCGTTGAAATGGATTTTTGCTACCCTTCCACTGATGCGCATCGCTGTCGCTCTCTCTCTCTTACTTACTTCTTTCGCTTTCGGTCAGGTTTCGCTTACCACTCCAGGCGTCGCCTATAACCAGGACTTCAACACCCTCGGCAACTCTGGCACCAGTTCCGCAGTGCCCACGGGTTGGGCCTTTCTGGAATCTGGCACCAGCAGCGCCAACAATGGCCTTTACACGGCCGGAACCGGCAGCGGCAATGCCGGCGACACCTACTCGTTCGGTCCTGCAGGCAACACGGATCGCGCTTTCGGCGGGCTACTCAGCAACACGCTTACCCCCACCATCGGCGCCAGCTTTACTAACAGCACCGGCAGCACCATCACCCAACTCACCATTGCCTACACGGGCGAACAGTGGCGCCTCGGCGCACTCAATCGCGAAGATCGACTTGAGTTCCAATACAGCCTGAATGCGACCTCTCTCAGCACAGGCACCTGGGTCGGCGTTTCTGAATTGAACTTTGTGGCTCCGAACCAGGGACCTACCACCGGTGCCCTCATCGGCAACGACGCCGCCAACCGCCGCGGCATCAGCCACACCATTACCGGTCTCAGCATTCCCGCCGGCGCCACTTTCTGGATCCGCTGGAACGACTTCAATGCCTCTGGTGCCGACGACGGACTCGCCATCGACGACTTCTCCCTCACCCCCACCTCCGGCTCCGCTCCGCTAATCACGCTGAGCCCCGAGAGCCTGCCCGCCCTCACTGTTGGTTCCCCCGCGACTGTCGCTTTCACCGTCAACAACGCTACCGGCTGCACCCTCGGCGTCTCCGCCGGCTCACTGCCGCAAGGCCTCACGCTCAGTGGCGCCACTCTCAGCGGCACCCCGCAAGCAGCCGGCGCATATGACTTCACCATCGCCGCTTCCGGCTGCACCGGTGGCGGCTCCGCTTCTCGCCAATACACAGGCAGCGTTGCTGGTGCCCCAATCAACTCCTGCGGTAGTCCCGCCACACTGATCAGCGCTATTCAGGGCTCTGGCAGTACTTCTCCCCTCGTCGGCCAAACCGTAACGGTGGAAGCCATCGTCAATGCCGCCTTCCTCGGCAGCTCCGCACTCAATGGCTTCTACGTGCAGGAAGAACCGGCAGACCAGGACGCTAACCCCGCTACCTCCGAAGGCGTCTTTGTCTTCTATCCCAGTGGTCCCGTCCCGGTAGCCGCAGGCGACCGCGTCCGCGTCCAGGGCACTGTCGCCGAATTCACCTCGGGCACCGCCAGCCTCACCCAAATTACCAGTGTGGCGTCCGTGCAGGTTTGCGGCACCGGCAATACGGTTACTCCTGTCGAACTTAGCCTGCCCGTTACCAACCTCTCAGACCTCGAACCCTACGAAGGCATGCTGGTCCGCTTCCCCCAGACCCTGACCGTCACCGACAACTTCAATCACGGTCGCTTCGGCGAACTGATCCTCGCCACTGACCGCCAAACGCAGTTCACTCAGGCCAACCTGCCCAGCATCGCTGGCAACGCTGCCTACCAGGACACCATCGCCCGCAGCCGCATCACTTTGGATGATGCCAATGGCAGCCAGAATCGTGACCCCATCTACCACCCGGCCAGCGGCTTCAACGCCGGCAACACCGTCCGGGGCGGCGCGCAGGTGGCCGGACTTACCGGCATTCTCGACCACCGCTTCAGCCTCTACCGCATCCAGCCGCTCGCTCCCGTCAGCTTCACCGGCGCACCGCGTCCGGCCACCGCGCCGGTCCTCGGCGGCCGCTTCAAGGTTGGCTTCCTCAATGTGCTCAACTTCTTCAATGGCAACGGCATCGGTGGTGGCTTCCCCACTTCCCGTGGCGCTGATAGCCCAGCGGAACTCGAACGTCAGGCGGCTAAGCTCGTCGCGGCCCTCAATAAGCTCGATGCCGCCGTGGTTGGCCTCTCCGAACTCGAGAACGACCCCGATGGCTCCGGCTCAGCCATCGAAGAACTTGTCACCCGCGCGAATGCCGCCGCTGGCTTCACCAAGTGGGCCCCCATCTTCACGGGCGTACTCGGTACCGATGAAATCCGGAACGGCATCCTTTACCAACCGGCTCTCGTGACCCCCGTCGGCAACTTCAAGTTCCTCGACAGCACCATCGACCCCGACTTTTACTCCAGCAACCGGCCTGCTCTCGCCCAGCAATTCCAACCCGCCGGCTCACCCGTCAAGCCAGAACTGCAGCGCTTCTTTGTCGTTGTCAACCACCTCAAGAGCAAAGGCTCCTCCAGCGGCCAGCCCGGCGATGCCGATGCCGGCGATGGCCAGGGCCTCTCAAATGGCACCCGTACCCGCGCCGCGCAAGCCCTGGCGCGCTGGCTGAAGTCAGCCAGTTTCGATCCCACTCCTGCCGCTAGCCGCAAAATCATCATCGTCGGTGACCTCAACGCCTACCTCCGCGAAGATCCCATCACGGCGCTGGTTACCGAAGGCTTCCCCAACCTGATCGACGCCATCGGAGCCGGTCCCGCCGAGTATTCGTACAGCTTTGACGGCCAGTGGGGCAACCTCGACCACGCTCTCGTTAGCCAGAACCTTCTCACCCTCGTTTCCGGCTTTGGCGATTGGCACATCAACGCGGATGAGCCCCGTGTCATTGACTACAACGTCAACTTCAAGACCGCAAACCATATCACCCTCTTCTACGCTCCGGACGAATTCCGCAGCGCCGACCATGACCCCCTCGTCCTCGGCTTCAACCCCCTCTGCGGCGATCTCGATGACGACGGCGACGTCGACGCCGCCGACCAGCTCTTGATGCGCAACGCCATCGGCAAACAGGGCATTCTCTTTGATCGCCGCTATGACTTCGATGGCTCTGGCGGCAAGCATCGTACCGGTACCATCTCACTCAATGATTGGCGCCTTTGGTCTGGTTGCGCCGCTGCCTATCAGCGATAATCCGAGAGGTTCCTTATGCAGAAGTTATTTCTTTCCCTCATTGCCTGTGCCCTCAGCCTGCCCTTGGCGGCTGCAACAGTCACCTTCAACCCGCTCACGCCTACCGTCAGCGTGGGACAATCCTTCACCGTGGATGTCGTGTATTCCGGTTTGCCCTCCGGTGATGAACTCGTGGGCTTTGGCTTTAACGTACTCTTGAGTCCCAACCTGCAACTGGACGGCTTTACCGTGGATTCGGCCTTCGGTGACGCTTCCGGGCCTGACGCTCAAGTGGCCGGGCTTGCTTTCCCCGGCGTCACTGGTGACCCCATCACGCTCGCTGTGCTGAACCTGACAGCGCTTCAGGCTGGCGCCGGCTCCATCTCGGTGTCCGGTGTCTACGACCAATCCTTCCTGGGCCTGTACTTCCTCTTCAATGAGAATGGCGAATCTATTGACGGATCCACCACTGTACGCATAGACGGCTCAAGCGAAATCCCCGAGCCGTCCACTGCGCTGCTTCTGTTGCTGGGCGCTCCCGCGCTCCTGCTGCGGCGACGGTCCTAGTCGTCGCCGAAGACGCTGCCAATTGCCCCCAGGGGGCCACCGGAATCGCTGCGGGAGGGGGCCATGCTGCCCAACTCCCGCCGCATCTTTTCGAGCGTCATCGATTGCACAATCACCCGGCCCGGCCCCGTCAGCGTAGCCAAAAACAGCCCCTCCCCACCAAAGAGACCCGTCTTGATGCTGCCCGCGAACTGTATGTCATAGTTCACGCTCTCATCAAAGGCCACTATGCAGCCCGTATCCACCTGCAGCGTCTCCCCCGGCCCCAACTGGAAGTCCACAAAGTCGCCGCCGCCGTGAATGAAAGCCAGGCCCGGCCCCGTCAGCTTCTGCAAGATGAAGCCCTCACCTCCAAAGAATCCCGCCCCCAGTTTCTTCACCAGTGCCAGATTCAACTCCACCGTCGTCTGCGCGCACACAAAGCTGTCCCGTTGCACAATAATGCTCTGCCCCGGCTTCAGGTCAAAGGCCTCCACCCGCCCCGGATAGCTACCGGCGAAGCCCACTTCCCCATTCCCGTTCGATCGGAAGTAGGTCATGAACAGACTTTCCCCCATTAATTTCCGCTTCACCGCACCCCAGATTTTCGACCCGATGCTCCCCCCCTGCATCCGGGTTTCCCAGTTCACATTCGCCGTCTTGTAGATCATGCTGCCAGCCTCGGCGTACAGTTCCTGCCCAGGCTTCAGCTTGCACCGGATGATCTGCAGGTTGTCCCCCTGGATGGTATAGTCCAGCGGTTCGCTGGTGGTCATGGGCGGTGTGCTAAACGTGGAGGTGGGAGTTCCCACCGCCGCCCCGCACTTGGGGCAGAAGCGAGCCGCGTCATCAATCTGTGCGCCGCAATTCGTACAAAAGGCCATATGTTATGAATCTACCGAGAAATACGCTGCTACTGGCGCTCCTCGTTCCATTTTTCGCTCTTGCCGAAGGGAATCCTTCCAATTGCGGCACCTATCCCGAGCGCATCCGCGAAGAACTCCTCCGCTCCCAGGCCAACCGTGAACAACGGGAATGGCGTCAACTGCTTCGCAAACTCTCCGGGCTTGCCGTCCTTGACGAACCCCGTGGCGCAAACCACGACAGCGGCGATATCGCCATCCTCGAGGAAGACGCGGCTATCATCAGCCGTCGCAATCTCTTCAACCTCAACCCCCGCCGCCTGCGCTTTTCCCCCGTCCCGGCCGGCTACGAACTCAACGTCGCCGCTACCGACTTTTCCACGACTGACGCCGAACAGGGCACTCCCCTCACGGGCCTCGGTGATGACGACTTCCGTCGCATCTCCTTGCCCTTTGCCTTCCCCTACTTCGGCGCCACCCGTCAGGAACTCTTCCTCAATAGCGATGGCAATCTCACCTTCGAGGAAAGCGATACCCTCACGGCCGAGCGCAGCCTGGGCCGCTTCCTCAGCGGTCCGCCCCGTATCGCCCCGCTCTTTCTCGATCTTGACGCCACCCGCCAGGGCACTGTCTCCGTCCTCTCCACCCCCTCGCGCGTCGTCATCACGTGGACCACCATCCCGGAATACGTCAGCTTTGGCCTGGGGCCCCGTAATACATTCCAGGTGCGCCTCTTCCCGAGCGGCGTCATCGAATTCGCCTATCAGTCTGTAAACAGTGAAGAAGGCGTGGTGGGGATCTCCCCGGGCCGTCTCGCCGGCCCCAGTCGCGTCGCCCGCCTCATCGATTCTTCTGGCCTCGTCTTCTCTGGCGCACTCGCCGAACGCTTCACCCGCCGCGAGGAACTCGACACTGTCGCCGCCGCCCAGCGCTTCTACGAAACCCATGAGGACGCCTACGACTATCTCGTCTTCTACAACGCCTTGGGCGTTTCCGCCGGTCAGGGCGTCGTGGCCTTTGAGGTGACCGTCCGCAACCAGCGCACCGGCTACGGCGACTTGATCGTCGATGCCGGCGCGCAGTACGGCAGCCCTCGACGCCTCCAGGCCATTCTCAACATGGGGCCACTGAACCAATATCCTGTAGATCCGAACGGCATTCTTCCCGCCCGTTTCAGTTCTCGCGACACTCCCCTCACCGTGCTCGCGCACGAAGCCGGCCACCTCTTCCTCGCCTTTGCCAGTGTCCGCGACCCCGGTGACCCCAACCCCTTCCCCATGCTCGGCCGTCAGAGCGCCCACTGGAATTTCGCCTTCAACAGCGAAGCCAGCCTGCTCGAAGGCAACCGCATTCTCGACCGTGGCCCCGGCGCCGCACCCCGCTTTGAAACCGTTGCTGTCACCGAAGGCTTCTCCGCTCTCGATCAATACCTCATGGGCCTGCGCCCCAAAGAAGACGTGCCCCCCTTGTTCTACGTCCGCAACCCCAGCATCAGCACCTTCTTTCCACCGCCACCGCAAGTGGGCGTCCGCTTCGATGGCCAGCGCCGCGACGCCGACGTGGACGAACTCATCGAACGCGTGGGCCGCCGCACCCCCGACCATACCGTCAGCCAGCGCAAATTCCGCTTTGGCTTCGTTTTGATCACACCGCGGGGCGAAGCCGTCAACCCCGCCGTTCTTGAACAACTCGAAACCTACCGCCGCGAATTTGAAGGCTACTACTTCCGCGCCGCCGGTCAGCGCGCCACCGCCGAAACCACTCTCCGCAAGAGCCTTGCCCTCAGTCTCTGGCCCGCCGCAGGCGTGGTCCGCGGCCGCACCGCCAATGCCCGCCTCGCCCTCGCCGCGCCCGCAACTGTCGATCAGGGCTTCACGCTCCGCTCTCGCGATGGCCGTACCCAAGTGCCCACCCGCCTCCGTATCCCTGCGGGCCAGCGCGAAGCTTCCTTTGTCGTGGCTGGCCTGCAGCCCGGCGTGGACACCCTCGAGCTACTCCCTGACGATGCCACGTATGAAACCCTCGAAGCCCGCATCCAGGTTGCCCCCGGCCTGAACACCCTCTCACTCACCGCGCTTCGCGGCGCCGATCAAGTCGCCAGCGGCGGCTTTCTTCCGGAGCCTGTCGTCTTTCGCGTCGAGGACCAGAACCGCCTGCCTTACTCGGGACTGCGCGTACAAGCCGCGGCGGCCGGGGGCGGGGAAGTAGAATCTCCCCAGGCAATCTCGGACGAAAACGGCGAGGTCCGCTTCCGCTGGCGTCCTGGCGCCGCCCCTGGCAATACGCTCACCCTTACCGCCGAAGGCGGCGCCACCACCACCCTCACCGCTCTCGGCCGCCCCTTCCTCTTGACTACCTCGGTGACCAATGCGGCCTCCTTCACCTCCGGTCTCGCCCCCTTTGGCCTCCACACAATCTTCGGGTCCAACCTCTCCGGCGGCCAGACTGCCGCTGCTTCACTCCCCTGGCCCGCCAGCATCAATGGCGTTGAGGTGCTTGTCAACGGACGCCAGCAGCCCCTTGTCTACATCAGCGACAACCAGATCAACTTCTACCTCTGGGACGCCTTTGCCGGTTCCACCTCCGCCACCGTACAGGTGCTTAGCGCTCTGGGCCCAAGCGAGGTCGTTACCGTTCCGTACAGCCCCGTCCAACCCGGCATTTTCCCCGCCGCCATCTTGCGGCGCGGCGATTTCTGGGAAGTTTATGCGACCGGTTTGGGTGCCATCACCCGCCAGAACGGCCTCGACATCACCGTCACTCCTGTCACCGCCGAGCTCGATGGACAACCCCTCGAAGTGGTTTACTCCGGGCTTGCTCCCGGTTTCGTGGGCCTTTATCAGATCAACGTCCGCCGCCCCGCCCAGTTCGGACCCGCTCCCCGGATTACCCTTCGCGCCAACGGCACTGCCAGCAACGCTGTCGCTATTCCCGCTGCCCAACTCTAGCGGTTGCGCAACGGAATTTCCATCGGGGCCGACTTCCGGCCACGCACCGACACTGTCAACGGATAATTCCCATCCGCGACCCCGCGCGGCAGTGCAATCAGCGACTGATAAGTACCCGGTGCGATGCGTTCCACCCGGATTGTGTAGATCGGCGTTTCCCCCAATTCAAACACCACCTCATTCGCCCTCACCGCAACATCCGCATCCAGCCGGAAGGTCACCGTCACGCTATCCCCCGGCCGGCCCGGACGATTTGAGTCAATGGCGATCTGATCCGCACCCTCCAGCCGCTGTATCGTCGGAGCCGCCCCCGTTACTTCCACCAGCACTGGATTCACGGTTTCGCCTTCCACCGTCGCTTCCAGCAGTGCCCACCCAGGCGTCACCGTGGCTGGCACTTGCAGCAACACCCGGCCTTCTCCCGCCGAAATCACCCGCGCTTCCTGTTGATTCACCTGCACCCGTACATTCGTCGCTGTCAGCCCCGCAACCTCCAGCACCGCATTGGAACCCGGCGTGACAAACTCGCTGCCGTTCTCGTTGCGCCACCGCGAATTGGGCTGCAGCGCCACTTGGGCCAGTGCCACATTCCGTCTCACCTGCATCCCCGCTTCCAGTCTCCGGTGCTGCAGACCGTTGCGCAGCGTCACCGTCGACACCCTTTCCTCGGCGTTGGGCGCCACACGCACACTCACCAGTGCCCGCTCGGGCGAAACCACGCTGACCGCTCTCACCTGCACATCGCTGCTGCCAAAGCCCACCGTCACCCGCCCTGTCGTCAACTGACTGCCCGGTGCTCTCAATTCCACCACTGTCTCAACGCCCGGGGTCAACACGGCCGGTGAAACGCTAAATCCATTCCCCGCCGCTTCGGTGTAGGGCAATTGGCCCGGCGCGTCCGGCCGGTTGAAGAGCGAGCTTTGCCCGTCCGGATTCAGCAGGATCACCCGCGCCACATGCCCAGTGGGCGCCGGAGGCGCCGCAATCCGGATCACTCCCGCCGACGCGTCCATCGAAAGAATCGTGGCCGGCTCACCATCCACCAACACCCGTGTCCGCGCTTGCAATCCCGTCGCCGTGATTTCCGCGATTCCACTGCCGTCCGAAGCTGGGCTGATCCAGTTCACGTTCACCACGTCCGGCGCGCGCTGATTGGAAACCTGTATGGCCGATGGCAACACCATCTTGTCCACGCCGTTGTCCAGAAACAGATGCCTTTCCCCTTCACCCGCGAACCCGCTCATGAACAGGTCAAAGATCACAAACTGATTGCTGAACCCCCGGATGCCATTCACCGCTGGCGCTCCCCCCAGCATCGAAGAACGCAGTCCCGGAACAGGCTGTGACTCCCCGGTCACAAAACCGTAGCCGCTGGCGATGAAGAGCGGATTGCTGACCTGCGGCGTAATGAACGCTGGACGGACATAGCTGCCCGTTCCAGTCGCCTCATTCCGCACATAGCTGAAGGTGGTCGGGTAGAAAAGGCTCGGTGCTTCGCTCCGGGCCACCACCGCGAAATCAATGCCGGTCATCTTCTGCGCCGCCGCCAGATTCAAGGTGCTGCCACCCTGGGCGTCGCGGCTGTTCGGGTAGAACTGCAATTGAAAACGGTTGTTCACCCCAATCGGGTTGTTTTCCGGGTCGCGCGGCAGAATGATGTCCCCCGGCGTGGCATGCCCGGCCACGGGCGGCGGCAGCGGATGCACATAGATCTGATAGGGACCCGGGGGCACACCCTGTATCCGGTAAGTCCCGTCCGGATTGGTCAACGTACTCACCGCCGTACCATTCAGCGAAATTGCCACCACGCTCGCCAGATTCACGCCCTGCCCGTCCGCGGTCACCCTGCCGGAGATTTCCCCAAACAGCGCCGCGAAGTTCCGCGCCGGGTACAGAATCGAGATACCCGCAATGTCATCCGCCGCCAGCGGTTTCGACCTCGTCGTCGCCCGTACCCGCTGTATCGACATGGCCGAAGACGTAAACGTATGCTGCAGGCCCAGCGCGTGCCCCAGTTCGTGCACCGCATTCAAAAAGAAGTTCTCCGAGTAGCTCGGGTACGCCACGCCGTCAATATTCGTCAGGTCCTTCCGGAACACCACCAGCGACCGCAGAATCGGCGTAAACGGTGCTTCCGCGTTCAGGTCGGCGTCTGCCTTCACGGTCGGTCCCGCATAGGAAATCACTCCCGGCGGCACATCTTCCGAAAAGAGGATGTCAATCCCCGGTCCGCCCTGCGCACCCGCGGCCTCACTCGCATAGCCCCCAAAGGTCAGCCGTAATTCGCTGGTGGAAACATCGCTCCAGGTGCGCGCCGCCAGCAGGATCTGGCTCATCAGCGCGTTGGTATTGTCTCCGGCAGCCAGCTTTTCCCGCCCATCCGTCACGATGAAGAACGGCACCGTGCGATTCACCAACGCGTTCAGGTCGAACTTTTCGTAGATCGGTTGCTGGTAGCCCCCACGGTTGGAGTACCGCACAAAATGGTAGCTCCCCCACAGGGTCACCCCGGTTAGCAATAGCGCCAGCAATCTCACCGGAAGGAGTCTCACCGTGCCCCTCCCCGTGTCCAACCATGCACCCGTTGCCGCAAGGTCCCCAACGAAAGGCTCATGCCGGTGTCTTCCACCACATTCCCGCGCGCATCCCGCATCTCCGCGCTACTCTTGCCCCGCACCGCAATCAGGTTCCCCGCACTGTCCCGCTTAACGTCAAACAACCCCTGCCCCAGTCCCATCAATTGCTTCAGCCCGCTCTTGCCTTCCCAAAGGAAGAGTAGATACTCCGTACCCCGCACCAATGCTGGCGCGCCTTCATACGACTGCCGCAATCCCGCCGCCGTACCGCCCGGAATGGCCACCGTCACGGTGTTCCCCACCGGACCCTTCAGCCGTTCCGTCACCGTAACCTCGCAGGTCGTCCAGATCATCGGCCGCCGGTAGGTCTGCTGACAGAAGTTCACTCGCCCGCGTACGATCTCCGTCGACTCCCCAATCAGCCTCATCTCGCTCAATTGCTCAAGCGTGGCCGCGCCGCCCATCAGGGCGGTCAACATCCACAGCGCTGTCAGTCGGGGGAGCATGATTCTGGCCACTGTTTTTCCTGCACGTGGAAAACCAGATTACACTATTGATTCTAAACGGTTTATTGTGGCTTTGCAAATTGGCCACGTAGCATACTGACACACTTCGCTGTCCCGCCCTGTCTCACAAATAGGGTTAAGGTGAAACAGATGATGAAAAAACTTTTGGTATTGCTGATTCTTGCTCTCCCCGTCAGTGCGCAGGAATCGGCACCGGACTCAACCGACAAGTTGGGCCGGACCACCCCAAAAACCAGTTTTCTCGGTTTCCTCCGCCAGGCGCACGCTGGAAACTACGACCGGGCCGCCGATTACCTCGACCACAGCAAAACCCTCAATCCCGAGCAGCGTGCTGAACTGGCCCGTGAGTTGGAGGTTGTGCTCGACCGCGGCTACGAAGGCAAGATTGAAGCCATCAGTACCCGCTCGGAAGCCCCTGCGGGCACTCGCGAAGTCGTCGGTGTCATCGTCGGGCGTGAGCAAACCGCCCCCGTCACCATGATCCGCACGGACCGCGATGGCCGCCCCGTCTGGCTCTTCAGCCGCGATACCGTTGCGCTCGCCCCGCAATTCTTCAGCGAATTCGGTTTTCCCGCCGTGGAGGCCGTTTTGCCGCGTCAGTTGATTGAAACCCATGTTCTGGACATGCCGGTCTGGAGCTTCCTCGCCATCATCCTGGCCCTTCCGCTCTGCCTGTTGCTTTCCTGGGCCATCAACTGGCTTGTCCTCCGCATGCTTCCTGCCTCCTGGAATTTCGCCAGAAAGCCACACCCCTCACTGGTCATCTTTCTCGGCCTGATTTTGCACAGCGGCGCCGCTCGCCTCTTCGGGCTTCCCCTCATTTACCGCCTCTGGTATAACCGCGTCCTCACCGTTCTCTGGATCGCACTCGTGGTCTGGGCCATTTTCAGCCTCATCAGCCATGCCGACCGTCGTATGCGGGATTACCTGACCGCCAAAAACCTCACTTCCACTCAGTCTTTGCTCCAACTCGGCCGCCGTCTGCTCCAGGTCCTGGTCATCCTCGGCGCCCTGCTCGCGGGCTTGCGCAGCTTCGGCTATGACATCACCGCCGTTCTCGCTGGTCTTGGTATCGGTGGTTTGGCCATCGCCTTCGCCGCCCAGAAGACCCTCGAAAACGTCTTCGGCGGCCTCACCCTCTTAAGCGACCAAAGCATCCGCGTCGGTGACGCCTGCCAGCTCAACGGCACCCTCGGCGTCGTCGAAGACATCGGCCTCCGCGCCACCCGCTTCCGCACCATCCAGCGCAGCCTGCTCTATGTCCCCAATGGCCAGCTCGCCACCATGAACATCGAAAACCTTGGCCAGCGCGACCGTATCCTCTTCCGCCATACTGTCGGCGTCACGTACAGCACCACTCCCGGCCAGATGCGCGAGCTCCTCGACGCGCTCAGGGAACTCCTCAACACCCACGAGAAGGTCGCCCAGGATGCCCAGCGCGTGCGCCTCATCGCCTTCGGCGCCTCGTCATTGAACATCGATGTCTTTGCCCAGATCCTCACCAACGACTTCCTCGAATTCCTCGGTATTCAGGAAGAACTCATGCTTAAGATCATGGACATCGTCACCGCGCATGGCTGCAGCTTTGCCTTCCCCACGCAGTCTCTGCACATCGAATCTATTTCAGGTGACGCTCAAAAAGCTTGAAGATTCGCCGGTATTCGTCCACCCACGAACTCGGCTCCACAAAGCCGTGATCCTCCACCGGATAACTGGCCAGCTCCCAGTTGTCCTTGCCCAGCTCAATCAGCCGCTGCGCCAGGCGCACACTGTCCTGGTAGTGCACATTCACGTCCACCATGCCATGGCAAATCAGCAGGGCGCCCTTCAACCCCTCCGCGTGATAAATCGGTGAGCTCTTTTTATAAGCCTCGGCGTCCTTCTGCGGTTCGTTCAGAATATTCGACGTATAGGGGTGGTTGTAGTGCGCCCAGTCTGTCACTGGCCGCAGCGCCGCGCCTGCCGCGAATGTGTCCGGGCTCGTGAACATCGCCATCAGCGTGATGAAGCCGCCATAGCTGCCACCGTAGATGCCAATCTTCTTCGCATTCACCCGCTGCGTCTTCACCAGCCATTGCGCCGCGTCCAGGTGATCCTCCAGATCCTTGCCTCCCATGAAGCGGTAAATCCCGGTCCGCCAGTCCCGTCCGTAGCCCGAACTTGCCCGGTAGTCGATGTCCAGCACCGTGTAACCGTTGGCCATCAGAATGTGGTGAAACATGTACTCCCGGAAGTAACTCGACCACCAGCGGTGCACATTCTGCAAATAGCCCGCCCCGTGCACAAACACCACTGCCGGCCCGTTCGGCCGCGCATTCGCCGGCCGGTACAGCCGCCCCGGCACCGTCTTCCCATCCCGTGCCGGTATCTCCACCATCGCGGGCTCCACCCACTTCTGCGCCAGAAACTCCGGCGATGGCGATGTCGTAATCTGCTGCGCCGGGCCCGTCCGCCCCACCTCCTGCAGATACACTTCCGGTGGCTTGTTCGAGTAACTGTACACGTCCGCCATCACCTTCTCATCCGGTGACATCACCACCTCATGTTGCCCGGGCTTGCTGGTGAGTTTGCGCTTCTCTCCCGACGCCGGGTCCAGCACCCACAGGTGCCGTTCAAAAGGGCTGCCTTCGCTCGTCGTCAGGTAGAAACGCTGCCCATCCCGCGACAGATTCAAATCCGTTACTTCATACTCGCCACTGGTCAGCGCTTTGGCCTCCCCGCCCGAGTAATTCTGCACATACAGATGCGAATAGCCGCTCACCTCGCTTTGGTAATAAATCGACTTCCCAAAGAAACCCAGCCGGTAAATCCCCGGCCCCCCGATCCACGCATCATCATGATCATGCGTGAGCACGCGCGCCGTTGCCTTTTCCGCATCCAGTGCCAGCCTCCACAGGTCCTTGTTGTCGGTGCTCCGTGCCAGAAATACCGCCTGTTGCCCGTCATCGCTTACCACCAGATTGAACACGGTTGTGGCCTTGGGCTTCTCTCCCAGGGGCAACTCCACGGCTTTGTACTCACCCGACTTCACATCCACCACTGCCAGCCGCGACTTCGCCTGCAAGTCGCCCACCTTCGTACGCGTAGCAATCTCCTCGCTATACCCCGTCTCGGTAATGTAATTGGGCACCTGCGCTGTCTTGGCGCCCTCCGCGGTTTCCGTCAGAATCATCGCCACCTTCGTGCCACCTCCCACCAGGCGCAACTGCGTCACGCTGGTCCGCGCGGGCAGGTAATACGGCTTGCGCGGATTCTCGCGCCGCCGCCGCTCCCGCTCCAGCTTCTTCCGTTCCCGCTCTTCGCGCGTGTAGCGAATCAGCCCCTGTTCTTCCTTCTTCAGCACCTCCTGCGCCGTGGGTTCCTTCTTGGGGTCCACCACCGGTTCCTCTTCTGCCGGGTCGGGCTTGCCCGTGCGTATGTCCGTCAGTTGCTCTACGCTCCCATCGGTCAGCGACTGGCGGTACAGGTTGTTCCCCCGCTGGTACGTAATGCTCTCCTCCCCCGGCACAAACTGCGGATTCCGTTCGCCTTCCTGTGTCGCCACCAGCCGCCGCGCCCGGTCAGACGCATAGTCGTAAAGCCACACATCCCCCCCCTTGGCATAAAGACAACGCTTCCGCGCCGCGTCCGCCGTGCACCCCGCCGGTGGCGCCAGCCGCGCTTCTTCTTCACTCAGTTTCAGCAGGTTCGATCCATCCCGATTCACCACATATGTGTCCATGGGCGCCCGCAACCCGTCCGTGTGCCGCTTCCAGTCAAAATACAGTTTCTGTCCATCCCCGCTCCACCGCGGGTTCTCAGCAGCAAAGCCGCTGTAGCGCGGCCCTTGCATGATGGTTTCCAGTGTCAGGCGCGGCGCGGCCGTCTGCCCGCTCGCCGCCAGACTCACAATCAAAAGAAGAGCAATCCTGCTGCGCATGCTTTTGCCTTCTAGGCTACCAGCGGCCTTTTCTACAATGGAAAGAATGTCTCTATCCAACGAAGAGTTCTACCGCATCGCCAAACTGCCGCCCTACGTCTTTGCCGTCGTCAATGAAATGAAGGCAAAACTCCGCGCTGCCCAGCAGGATGTGGTCGACTTCGGCATGGGCAACCCCGACGGCCCCACCCCCCGCCCCATCGTCAACAAACTCATCGAGGCCGCTCGCAACCCCCGCAACCATCGCTACAGCGTCTCCAAGGGCATCCCCCATCTCCGCCTCGCCATCACCGAGCGCTACCAGCGCAAATGGGGCGTCACTCTCGATCCCGAAAAGGAAGCCATCGCCACCATCGGCGCCAAGGAAGGCCTCGCCCACCTCATGTTCGCCGTCATCGGTCCCGGCGATGTCGTAGCCCTGCCCAATCCCTGCTACCCCATCCACCAGTACGGCGTCATCATGGCCGAGGGCACGCCCTGCATTCTTCCGCTCACCAGCCCCGACGAGTTCCTCAACCGGCTCGAGCACGTCTATCAGACCCAAACCAAAAAGCCCAAGGCCGTTCTCGTCAGCTTCCCGCATAATCCCACCACCCACACCGTCGAACTCGACTTCTTCCGCCACGTTCTCAACCTCGCCGCCAAGCACGGCACCATGGTCATCCACGACTTCGCCTACGCTGACCTCGGCTTCGATGGCTGGACGCCCCCCAGCATCCTCCAGATCGATGGCGCCAAGGAATACGCCGTCGAGATCTTCTCCATGACCAAGTCCTACAACATGGCTGGCTGGCGCGTTGGCTTCGTGCTGGGCAATCCCAAGATGATCTCCGCCCTCGGCCGCATCAAGAGCTACCTGGACTACGGCAACTTCCAGCCCGTGCAGATCGCCTCCATCATCGCCCTCCGCGAATGCGAGGAAGAAACCCACAAGATCTGCAACCTCTACCAGAAGCGCCGCGACTTGCTCGTCAATGGCCTCAATCGCGCCGGCTGGCCCGTCACCAAACCCAAAGGCAGCATGTTCCTCTGGGCCCCCATCCCCGAACCCTTCCGCCACCTCGGCTCCCTCGAGTTCTCCAAACAATTGCTCGAAAAAGCCCTGGTCGCCGTCTCCCCCGGCATCGGCTTCGGCCCGCTCGGCGAAGGCCATGTCCGCTTTGCCTTCATCGAGAATAACCACCGCACCCGTCAGGCCCTGACGGGCATCAAGCAATTCCTGCAGGCGTGACCTCCCTCGTCTCCATTCCGCTCGAGGAAATCACCCTCGATCAAATCGAGCCCCTGCTGGAGGAGGAAACAGCCCGCTACGCCCGCATCTACCGTTGGGATTTTCAACCCACGGCCCAACTCGTCCGCCAACTCGTGGCCGTCCATAGCCTGTCGGGCGTCGCCCTCGTCGACGATCAACAGCTCGCTGGCTATTCCTATTTCGTTCTTGAAGACCACAAGGCCCTCATCGGCAATGCATTCGTCGGCCGCGCCTGGGACAGCCCTGCCGCGGAGCAGCAACTGCTCCGGTCCACCCTCGCCGCACTCCGCCACCACCCTCGCGCCCGCCGGGTCGAATCCCAACCCATGATGCTTCGCTATGCCCACTCCGATGCGGGCGCCCACCGCTTCGAGCGTCTTTTCCTCGAACTCGACCTCGACGCGGCCCACTGGACGCCTCCCCCCACCTCCCTCGGCCCACTCCGCCTGGAGCCATGGCACTGGCGCTACGAAGACCACACCGCCAACCTCATCTTCCGCGCCTACTCCCAGCACATCGACGCCCGCATCAACGATCAATATCTCAGCCCCGCCCGCACCCGCAATTACCTCGCCAACCTTCTGCGCTACCCCTCTTGCGGCGACTTCTGTCCCGCCTCGTCCTTCCTCTTGCGCAATCAATCGGACGGCCATGTTGTCGGCGCTTCTTTAACCAGCCGCTGCCGCATCGCCGGCTCAGGCATCGGGCACATCTCCCAACTCTGTCTCGCCCCCGAACAGCGCGGCCTCGGCCTCGGCCGTCTCCTGCTGCAGGCCTCCCTGGCGCGTTTCTGCGAACTCTCCTGCGAAACGGCCACCCTCACCGTCACCTCAGCCAATGCGGGTCCGCTGGCTCTCTACCAGTCCCTCGGCTTCACCGAGCGAACCCGCCTGTCGGCTTACGTCTGGCCTGACGGCCCGCGCTAGTTCCCCTGCCGCAACAGGTAGGTCGGCCGCTCAATCTGATAGTTCCGCGCCGCTACTCCCAGCTTCACCCCCGTCATCCCGTAGTTGCTGATCATCATCGCCTTGGCCGCTTCCGGGTGCTTCTTCAGCATCAGATACTGGCCCGCCAGCACCCCGCCCACCAGCCCCATCTTGATGCCGAAACCCCGCGCCCCAAACGTCCCATCCGCCGACCGCAACACGCCATTCAATTCCCGCTTGCCCACCGAAGAGTGCGCATCCACCAGGCTCGCGGCCGTCACCGCGATTGCGCTCCACATCCAGCGCTTCTGCGCCTTCTCATAAACCCGCGCTTCCTCCTTCAGATTCCGCGGATGCTCAATAACTTCCGCGAAGCTAAAACTGGCGGTGAAAGTGGCGATAAGGGCAATAGCAAACAGATTGCGCATGGTGGGTTAACACTCCTTTGGGTCTTATTTCGAGCCGCCGTCCCTTCTTGGGTTTCGGTCACTGGCTCAGCCCCATACTCGGCGTTTTTCCCCCAACAAACATCGAACTTTTCCCGGCTTCGTACCACGTCCTTCAGGCTGGGAAACTCGCAATACTCCCTTCGTACTTCCCCCAACCTCAGTCAGGCCTATCCGCTAAAATCACACGGTATGCTTCTGCTCCTTCTCCTGCTCCTCGCCTTCCTTCTCCCCGCCCAAACGCCCCTCCTCCCCGCCGATTCCGGCACTCGCCCGGGCCGCCTCCTCATCCTCAACGCCAACATCGTAGATGGCTCCGGCACTCCCCCCAACGGACCCCGCAGCATCGTTCTTGAGGGCAATCGCATCGTCAGCATCTCACCCGCCCCGCCTCGTCCGGCGCAGGGCGATCGCGTCATTGACGCCGCCGGCAAATACGTCATCCCCGGCCTGATCAACGTCCACGCTCACATCCATGACGAGCGCGCCGGTTGGCCCATGCGCCAGGATTACCAGTTCCACGTCTGGCTGGCCTCCGGCATCACCTCGGTCCGCGATGTCGGCTCCAATTTCGAGAAATCCAAAGCCCTCCGCGAACGCTCCCGGCAAAATGCCCTTCCCGCCCCCCGGCTCTTTCTCTACGCCGTCCTCGGCATGAATCCCTCCCCCTCCGCGGAAAACGAGAAAGCCCTCCGCGCCCGCGTCCGCCAGATCCGTGATAGCGGCGCTGACGGCCTCAAGTTCTTCGAGATCAACGACTGGGCCATGCGCATCATGTCTGAGGAGGCCAACTCCCTCGGGCTCCGCCGCGCCCACCACGCCGCCGTTGCTGAAACCAACGCCTGGCACGACATCCGCTACGGCACCACTTCCATCGAACACTGGTACGGCATCCCCGATGCCGCCCTTGCCGATGGCGTCCAGAATTTCCCTCCCTCCTTCAACCACCAGTACGAAGTCGACCGTTTCCGCTATGCCGGCCATCTCTTCCGCCAGGCTGATCCTGTCAAGCTCGGTCAGGTACTGGACGGCATGGTCCGCGCCAATGTCGCCTGGAGCCCCACCCTCAACATTTACGAAGCTGCCCGCGACCTGCTCCGCTATCAGAACCAGCCCTTCTTCCCCGAATACCTCCACCCCGCCCTCGAAAAGTTCTTCGCCCCGGACCCCAACAACCACGGCAGCTTCTTCCTCAACTGGACCAGCGCCGACGAGGCCGAGTGGCGCCGCAACTACCGCCTCTGGATGGACGCCGTCCGCGACTTCGGCCGCCGCGGCGGTCTCATCGGCATCGGCGAGGACGCCGGCTTCATCTACAACCTCTACGGCTTCGGCATGATCCGCGCCATGGAACTCCACCAGGAAGCCGGCTTCCATCCCCTCCAGGTCCTTTCCCAAGCCACCTCCAACAACGCCCGTATCCTCGGTAAAGAATCCGAAATCGGCTACGTCCGGCCCGGATATCTGGCTGACCTCCTCGTCCTCGATGCCAACCCCCTCGCCGACTTCCGCATCCTCTATCCCCCCACCCGCGGTGTCCCCCAGTCCGGCAAAATCCTCTGGACCATCAAGGACGGCATTCCCTATCACGCCCCCTCTCTCGCCAACCGCGTCAAGGAAATCGTCGCTGAAGACCGCCGCCATCCCCAGCCGCGTCATACCTCCACTCGTCAGGAGGAGGAGGACGCCCACTAGCTATCTTTCTCGAGGGAGTACCTCCTGAAAGTGCAGTGGCCTACTGAAGTTGCCCATTCTCCCTCCGATCTCCTAGGCAGGTAGATTATGAACCTCGCCTCTCCATCCCCCGCGCTTTCCGACTCCATCGAGCGCATACAGTCGCTGTTCGCTGAACTTCGCCAAACCGAGACCCTCGCCTCCCAGGTGCAGGAAATGGTGCTTGCCAAGCGCCAGCGTCTCGACCATCTCATGCAGGACTTTCTCGCCCGTGCCGCTGTCGCCGCTGTTGCCGCTGAGCCGCCGCCCGCCCCTGCCCCTGTTTCGGCTCCTGTTTCTGCCCCGGTTGCCGCTCCTGCCCCCAAACCCGCTGCCCCCGAAATGCCCCTGAGCCCCCATGGCACTTATGGCGCCCCACGTGATCTGCTGCGGAATCAGCCCACTCCCTCGGCCCAGCATGTCCTCGATAGCCTCAATCGCCTGATGGCCGGCATGAAGGACCAATCCGCCAAATCCGCCAACGCGGCCTAACCACTCGCTGCTCCTTGGTGTTAGCATCCCCCTAGGAGCTTTGGCCGCCTTGATTCAGCACATCCTTTTCCCCGTCGATTTTTCGGAACCCTGCGCCCGTATCGCCCCCGCTGTCCGCACCTGGGCACAGCGTACCGGCGCCCGCGTCACGCTCCTCCATGCCTTCGAAGGCCCCGGCATCTACAGCATGGAAAACATGCCGCTCGCCACTGAAGTCCAGCAACTCCGTGAGGCTGGCGCACGCCGCATTGCCGTCTACCAGGCCGACATCTTTTCCGGCCTCACCGTCAATCGCCTCCAGGTCGAAGCCGGCGCTGCCCAGGCTGTCGTCGATTACGCCGCCAACAATCAGGTGGACCTCATCATGATGCCCACCCTCGGCTACACGCGCTTCCGCCAGCTCCTGCTGGGCTCTGTCACCGCCAGCGTCCTCCACGATAGTGAAGTCCCCGTCTGGACCAGCGCCCACACAGAAGATTCCCGCCATAGCCCCGCCCCCACATCCATC